>Ga0068859_100002323_pt1 | contig 19323 bp, 33 predicted proteins | sample KBSSwiS22_FD_66585 | JGI IMG/M metagenome (GOLD analysis project Ga0068859, IMG submission 66585) | Switchgrass rhizosphere microbial communities from Kellogg Biological Station, Michigan, USA - KBS Switchgrass S2-2 | ecosystem: Host-associated > Plants > Roots > Rhizosphere > Soil ...
CCGAAAGCTCCTGCTCGAGGATCGCCGCCAGCGATGGGACGCGGCGCACCTCCGAGCCCTCGACCGCCTCGCGCTCTCCGGGGTCCAGGTCCCGCGCATCGCACAGGATCACGTCGCGCTCGGGGATCGGGGTCAGGCCGAGCGCGCGCAGCAGGTCGAGGTCGCCGCGCCCGACGAGCATCGCGAGGGGCATGCCGCCGATGAACCCCGACGGCGTGGTCTCGGGCGTGTTGAAGTCGCCGTGCGCGTCGAGCCACAGGAGGCGCGGCGCCACGCCCGCGCGCTGAAGCCCCGCGATCACCGGGATCACCGCGCAGCAGTCGCCGGCGATCGAGACGGGACGATCGCCGGCGTCGAGCGTGCGCGCGACCTCCGCGGCGAGCGGGTCGTGCACCGCCGACAGGCGCTTCACGAGGGGCCCGTCGTGGAGCGTCAGGTCGTTGAGCCAGTCGCCGGGAAGGCCGCGGTGCGGGACCGAAGGCCGGTCGAGGAAGAACGGGGTGATCAGCCGGCGATCGCTCACGGCTCTCCCTTCGGGAAGGCGGCGTCCACCGCCCTCCTACGGTAATCGAAGATGCGCGCGAGCTGCCGCCTCACGAGCGGATGCGCGAGATCGCCCCACGCGCCGAGCGGAAGCTTGTAACGCACATGGTCGCGGATCACGGTGCCGCCGCTATCCGGCTCGAACGTGTGGCGGTGGATCCAGAGCGCGTAGGGACCTTTCACCTGCTCGTCGGTGAAGGCGCGCGGCGGGTCCCACTCGGTGATCACGCTCCGCCAGGCGAAGGGGATCGCGAACAGGCTCAGCCGGTAGTCGATCCTCGCACCCGCGGCGAGCGCGATGGGAATCGGGGTCGCGATGCGGAAGCGCAGCTCGGGCGGGGTGATGCGCTCGAGGTTCTCCGCCCTGGCGAAGAACGCGAAGACCCGCTCGACGGGGTAGGGGAGACGCTGCTCGGCCTCGAAAAGACGCTCCACGGCTCAGTCGTCGTCTTCGTCCTCGAGGATCTTCCCGTCGGGGGCGACCGTCACCTCGGTCTTCTTCCCCTTCGGCGGCTGCAACACGACCTCGTAACCCTCGAGCTCGTCCTTCCCGCCGGCGACGCGCGTGCACGCCATGGCGTCCACGATGCTGGCGCCCGGACGCGCGGCGAGGGCGCCGTCGCGCACGGCCTGAGGGAGCTCCGAGACCGGAATCTCCCGCTCCCAGCTGTCGATCGTGCCGTCCGGTGCCACGTCCGCCTCGAGCCTCTTGCCGTCCTGGAGGAACTCGACGTCGTAGAGAACGACGCCGTGCTCGTTTTCCTTCGACCACTTCTCGATCGTGGCCCCGGGGAACCTCTTGTGAAGCGCTTCGACGACGGGCGCGGGTGGGGCAACGAGACTCACGGCTGCGGCGATCAGCAGGGTCATCATCTCAGGCCTCCGAGGAAATCCTTCGTGCCGGGAGGTCCGGTCACGTCGAGCAGGATCGGACCGTCGCCGGGCTGCACCCGGATCTCGAATCGCAGGAACGCGCAGCAGCGGTGCTCCGCATCCACGACGGCCGCGATCCGCGCCAGCACGCCGTCCGTCGCGTCGAAGCGCAAGCGCACGCCGTCGGGCAACTCCTCCTGCGACTCCGCGCGCGCGAGCAACCCCGGCAGGAGCCCATCGCCGCGCGCGGCGAGCTCCCCGGGGGCGAGCGTGCACGCGACCGGAAGCGCCGCCGCCCCGGCCTCCTCCGACGTCCGCACCGGGATCACCTCGAAGTCCACGAGGTCGGTCCAGTGCCGCATCCACTCGGCCAGGCGCGACTCGTCGGCCGCCTCCATGACCTGGAAGCACCGCTCGTAGCCGAGATCGACCCAGCTCGCGACGTAGCGGACGTCGTGGGGCGCCATGCGCCCTCGCTCGCGGAAACGGCCGTACACCTCTTCCGCCTTCCCCGGCCGGAACCGCTCGACGACGACGAAGAGCATCAGACGACCTCCGCCCCGCGCTCCACCAGCATCTCGCGGAGCAGCGAGCGATGGCAGCGCGACGCGTCGGCGCAGTAGCAGCCGACCGAGAAGCTCGCGCCGTGCGACAGCGCCGCCAGCAGGTCGAGCGTGCGGCGGGCCTCGGGCGCCTTCATCTCGCGCTCGAAGCGGCGCACGAAACGCTTCCACTCGGCGTCCGTCGCGGCACCCAGCCCCAGCTTGAGCGTCTCGGGTGAGGGCGCGAGGTTCGGGAACCACACGTCGTAGAAGTCGCGTTTCGCGATGTCGGCCTTCGGCACCCCCCGAGGCGGGAAGCGCACCGTTCCGATCCTCAGTCCCTCGCCCTTCCGGCGCGGGGTCCCGAGGCGGACGATGCTCACGGCCATCGTCAAAGCGTCGCGATCACAGCGGGATCGCCTCCACGCGGTGGTCCTTCCCCAACCCGAGATCGGGTGCTCCGAGGTTCTCGAGCATCGTGTCGAACTCCGTGGCTCGGGACGGATCGCACGTCTTGCGCGGCCCCGCGATCGAGTCGTGGACGCGGCAGATCACCTGATCGGGCGAAGAACCGAACCAGACCTGCTCGTAGGCGTTATCGGAGCAGCGGCCCGCGCGGTCCCACAGCACCGTCTTGCCGTCGATGAGGAAGAGGCGGTTCTTCGTGTCGGCGCAGATGCCCTTGCGCGCCATGTCCTGGAACGGCTGCAGCGGGAAGTCGGGGGCCAGGCGCTTCGGCGCACACGCGGCCAGCAAGATCGGGACGATCCAGAGCGCCCGGAGAGCTATTGGACGTCTCCCGGCTTGAAGGCGGGGTTTTCGATGACGCCGAAGACGTTTCCGAACGGGTCTTTGAGGCCCGCGACGCGGATGCCGCCGCCGACCTCCTGGAGCGCCTCGAAGATCGCGGCCCCCAGGTCCACGAGACGTGCCACCTCGGCCTGGGCGTCGTCCGCGCCCCAGTAGACGCGCACGCCGCTCGTCCCCGGCTGGCCGTCGGGGATCAGGCCCAGCTCGAACCCGCCCACCGAGAAGCCGACGTAAAACGGCGCGTCGAAGTACGGGGTGCGCTCGAGCACGCGCGTGTACCAGGCTTTCGCTTCGGGGAGGTTGGGGACCGGATAGACCGCCGTGCGCAGACCGCGGATCATCGCGTCAGGTCCGCAGGCCCGCGACCGCCCGCCGCCGCCCGAAATACGCCTCGGCGCCCAGCAGGCCCAAGCCCACGACGATCGCGGCGGCCGTCGTCAGGACGCCGATCGCGACCGTGATGACGGGAACGGCGAGCGCCGTGTGCAGCGGACCGATCCAGCGCCCGAAGCGGCCGCTGATCAGCGCCCACACGGACAGCACGTACGCGATGAGGACGGCCGAGATCGCGAAGCCCAAGGCGTCCGGCTCCGCGCGGAGGAGCTGGAAGATCGCCACGATGCCGATCAGCACCGTGCCGACGATGGCGGCGGCGAGCGCGACCGGCCGTTCGAAGCGATGCATGACGAGCACCTTGCGCCTCCGCTCGCGATCATGCCATCGGTCGAATTCCTAGGGAACGCCTCTTTTCGCTACTTGGCCACCGGCTCCGCTTCCGGGAACTTCCACGCGCCGTTCAGCACCTCGGGGTTGGGGCGGTACAGCCGCACCGTGTAGCTCCACTTCGGCACGATCGGCAGGCAATTCGGGGTCGAGCCGTCGCACCCGCCGAACTGGATCGTCGCCGAGCCGTCCGGGGCGTACTTCACCGTCTTGTCGTTGAGGGAGTACGCGTTCAACGCGTTCTTCTGGAAGTAACCCTGGGCGTTGTACACGCTGATCGACCAGAAGCCGTCGACCGGCACGTAGCGCACGGTGAGCCTGTGGACGGTCATGCCGTCGTTCTTGGCGGGCGTGACGTTGAGGTCCACCGCCTCCTTGTCGGGATTCCCGCCCCAGCCCACGGCGGTGCCGATGAGGTGAAGCGTCGGGTCCACGTCGTTCTGGCCTCCGAACGCCCTCCTCAGGTTCGGGAGCGTCTCGCCGAGCGTCAGGAGCGCCCCGCGGATCTTCTTCCTGCCGGCCGGGTCCCAGCTCGGGACCTCGAACGTGCCGGGGGCGCGCTGCTCGACCGTGATCCGATCCTGCAGCGCGTGGACCTTCTCGACGTCGCCCGGGTCGAGCGGGTTCACGAAGATCCGGATCGCCGCCATGACGTAGCGCGTGCCGACGTTCTCCTTGAGGATCGCGAACGCTCCGCCGCCGTAGGCGACCAGCGGCACGTAGTGATCCTCGTCGATGAGCTGGAGCGAGAGGAAGCGGTCGCCCGGGTCGGGGATCGTGAGCATCACCCGGCCGGCGTCGAGGTCGAAGATGCCGGTCGAGTCGAGGGTGTCCCGGCTCGGGCGCACGACCGGCTGCCGGTCGACCGGCACCAGCTCGCGCCGGTGCAGCATCTTCCCGAACGCGCCGCGTTTCACCTCGTCCGCGAAGTACGCGTCCGTCTCGGCGCGTGTGAAATTCGCGACCGTGACCGGCACGGTCGGAACGGCGGGCGGCGGCGTGGGTCTCGCCGCGGCGGCGGCGAGGAGGACGGCGGCGAGGGTCATCGGGGGTCTCCAGGAGCCCCCATCGTAACGTCTATCCGCCCAGGAAGTACTGCCGCCGGAGCTGCTTCCGGCCGGGCTCGAAGTTGGACGTGACCCACTCGGCCCAGTCCTCCTTCAGGTACCCCGCCCCCGGGTCCGCGCGGTGGGCGCGCTGGAGCTTCGCGACGACGTACCGCGCGTAGAGGTGGTCGAAGATGCGGAGGAACTCGCCGAAGTAGACGTCGGCGACGCGGGTGTCGCCGCGGATGACGAGCATGTTCTCGTCGTTTTGCGTCTGGGACGGACGGCTGAAGTTCGCCGAGCCGGTCACGACCACCGGGTCGTCGCCGAGCGGGTCCACCAGGATGAACTTGTCGTGGATGTAGTAGTTCCGGTTGAAGCCGGTCAGCTTCTCGCCCAGGAAGTTCTCGAGGTCGCCGTCCCCGAGCTTCGCCCCGGCGGCGACGGTCGTGTTCCCCGACGCCGTGACCGCGTCCTCGACGTCCTGCTCGATCGCCTTGTCGAACAGCGCGTAGCGCAGGACCTCCCCCGGCTCCGCGAGCGCGTGCAGGAAGATCTCGTCCAGGTTGAAGGCGAACGTCATGCACATCACGCGCTTCGCCTGCGAGACGACGTCGCCGTACCACTCGAGCGTGGCGACGGTCTGCTCGTCGTCGCGCGGGGAGAACAGCGTGAGGGATCGACCCGTGGGCGGGGCGGTGCCCCGCGCCGGCGTCGGCTCCGCGGCGAGATTGGAGACGACGAGGGGCTTGCGCGTGATGGCCGGCTTCGAAAGCTCGTTCCAGTAGGCGAGGTATTTCCTCGCGATCGCCTCGTCCCACACCGCGTGGCCCACGTTCGAGTGGCCGAAGATCCCGCCCGCCGAGACGTTCGTCGAGCCGGTCCACACCGCGACCGCCTTGTCCTTGTGGACTAGCACGATGAACTTGTTGTGGCGGATCCCGTCGCGCGAGCGCTGCGCCTGGCAGATGTCGCCGATCCCCGCGTCCTGGATCATCTTCTCGTTCTCGTCGCGGTACGTCTGCGCCTCGTAGCGCACGGCGACGTCGGCGCCGGCGTCCCGCGCCGCGGCGAACGCCCGGCCGACCGGGGGATAGCGGAACTCGTAGAGCATCGCGCGCAGCTTGTAGTCGGACGCGTCGGCGCCCGCGGCGTGGCGTATGAATCCGGTCAGCGCCTCGAACAGGCCGCGCGAGAGCCACTTCATCTGCTCGGACGCCGGCTGGTCCGGATCGGGGCGCATCCCCGGGAACTTCCGCGCGTACGCCTGCGACCCCGCGACGCCGCGATTGAAGTAGATCTCGTGGATGGTACCGCGCTCGGCCTCGGTCTCCACCTCGACCGTCGTCGCGGAGGCGTCGGCCAGCTCCATGTTCTTCGGCTTCCCGTAGACCGGGACGACGCGGTAGCGGTACGCGGTGGCCGGCTTCGCCGTGTAGTCGCCCCACTGGAACGACTGGATCGGATGCTCGGAGGTCGGCAGCGGCGTGCCGGGGGCCACGCCCTCGTCCTTGTGCTCGAAGCGCTTGATGCCGCGCAGCCAGTAGCGCTCGACGACGTCGCCCGCCCTCAGCTCGGACCGCTCGATGGCGAAGCCGAGCAGGCCCGTGCGCTTCCCCTCCTGCCCGGGCGCGAAATCCCACGCGAGCGTGACCACGTGCAGGCCGCCGATCGCGCGCACCACGAGCGTCGTTCCGGTCTGGATGCTCCGCATGCTCGATCCTCCCCGCCCCGCGGGTCGAGGCCCTTTGCATGCAGCTTACGGGGCGGGGGAGGCGCGTGCGGGATTTTCTAGTCCGTCGGGACCGTCAGTCGAATCGCCGTCACGCGATCGGCATCGTCGAGCCCGACGGACAGCTCGGTCCCGTCGGCGAAGCAGTACGTGCGCGTCTTCTCGCCGATCTCGGGCCCGGTCACGAAGCCGTCGACGTAGGTCGAGCCGTAGAGGGCCTCCGCGCGGGCGAACGGGTCGCCGAGGGCGAGGCCCTTGCCGGTGCCGGGCAGCTCCTTGGGCTCGGGGCCCGAGACCTGGACGATGTGGATGTCGTCCTTCGAGCCGGAGACCCCGAGAGCCGTCTGGTCCCGCACCCACTTGTACTTCGCCCAAGAGCTCCCCTCGTCGAGGATCCACTTCGCCTTGGACGGCTTGCCGAAGCGCTGCCGTACGTCGGGCATCTTGTCGCGGTGGACGTCGATCCCGGCGAGCGACGTCTCGGCGGCGCCGGAGAGGATCTTGTCCCTCGGACACTCGCTTGCCGCCATGACGCCCGGGAGCAGGGACGCTACGAAGGCCAGGAAGATGGGTCGCATCAGGAAGTGGTACGCCCCGGCTCGCGGTTGGACGACGGGCTAGGGCTTCTTGGCGGCGGCGCGCAGCGCGCCGAGCGTCGCATACGTGGCGGTCGCGGGGATCGCCCCGTTGCCCCCACCCTCCCGCGGGCCGATCGTGAACACCTTCCAGCCCGCGAGCGGCATGCTGTCCGGGAACTCGGGTGCGGCCGCCCGCGTCTCCCACGTGCCGCTCACGTGCATGGACTCTTGCACTCCGGGGATCGACTGCACGAGGTCGAAGCCGACGGCGCCCATGGTCCCCGACTCGGCCCAGCCGCGCACGCTCCACGGCGCCGGGATCGTCGCCTCGGCGGTCGTCGTCGCCACGTGCAGCGGATCCTTCGGCTCGGTGAACTCGAACTCCTTGCGGCCGCGGATCGACAGCGGGGGCACGGCCGTGCCGCGCGCGAGCAGCGCATTCGCGAGCTGGAGCGTGATCCCGCAGCCGTCCACCATGTCGAGCTCGGACCCCGCGGGGACCGGCACGTCCTTCGCGAGGAGCATGCCGGAGACGAGCATGAGCGTGCCCTTCGTCGTCTTTCCCCCCTGGGAGGTCGTCACGACGATCCTGGAATCCTTGTCCGCGAACTCCATGTCGCACGTGAGGTTGTCGGTCGACCCGGTCGCCGCCGTGGTGATCGAGGCGGCGTTCATCCGCGTCCACGCGGCGATCGTGCCCTGGGTCGCGGGGGCGCCGAGGACGACGACCCAGAGGAAGGGATGGATGAACGGGATCATTCAGGCCTCCAACTCGGTCACGAAAGCCCCTCGACCGCGATGATGTTCGAGCGGGTGGAGCCCAGGCGCGTCGCGCGGAGCGGCTGGTACTCGGGCGAGTCCCAGAACCGCTTGAGCGCCGCCATGTCGGGGAACTCGACGATGACGGCCCGCGAGGGCGCCCACGAACCGTCGAGGACTTCCATGGCGCCCCCGCGCGCGAGGTAGCGGCCGCCGTGTTTCTCGATGAGCGCCGGCACCTGCACCCGGTACGCCTGATAGGCGTCCGCGTCCGTCACGTCGATGTCGGCGATGATGTAGGCGGGCATGGGCGCTCCATTGTAACGGCAGCTTCAGAAGGTCGCCGTGAGGTCCCCGTCGCCGACCGGCCCTTCGAGGTCCGGCCGGTAGCTGACGACCTCCAGAACGTCCTTCGATCCGAGGGAAGAAGCGAGCTCGGTGCGCAGGATCACGAAGTCCGCCTTGTCCACGAACAGGCGCAAGAACAGGTCGCCGTACTCTCCGGCCGCGACCCAGACGGGACGGGCGTCGACGACGTCCTCGCGCTCGATCTTCGAGCGCCGGACGTTCCGGATCGTGGGCCCGTCGATCTTCCCCCAGAGGAGCAGCCCCGGAATCCGGATCGAGGCGCCCCGGGACGCGCCCGCCGCGCTGTTGAGCGCCATGTTGAGGTCGTAGTCGTCCCGCGCCACTTCGGGCTCCTTCCCGGCCTTCGACACCAAGCGCGTCTCGACGCCGTCCGAAGCGACGACGTGGCGGACGCCGATCCGCGGCTCGTTCCACTCGAAACGGATCTTCTCGGGTCGCGCGAACGCGGTCTTGAAGGTGATCTTGCCGGCGGTGAGGAGGCCCGGATCGACGGCCTCGCCGGAATCGCGGTAGTGCTTCATGCCGCCGTAGCGCGCGACGACACGCTCGATGAGCGCGTCCGCCGGCATGCCGACGGCGATGTCCGCCGCGGCCGCGAGCACGAGCGCCGCGATCAACGGAGCTTCCCCGTGAGCACGTCCTTGAACATCACGAGGTCGCCCATGAGGCTGTAGAGCGGATGCTTGAACGTGGCGGGGCGGTTCCGCTCGAAGAAGAAGTGCCCGATCCACGACAGGCCGTAGCCGACGACCGGTGCCGCCAGGAGCCACCACCACCTCCCCGCCCAGATCGTGAGCGCGATCACGATGATCGCGAGGGTCAGCCCGAGGACGTGCAGCCGGCGCGTCGAGGGCTTGCTGTGCTCGGCGAGGTAGTCCGGATAGAACTCGCGGAAGCTGCCGTACTCACGGTTCGCATCAAGGGCCATCGCCTCTCTCCTTCGAGTACTGCCAAAGCGCGCGATCGACCTCGCGCATCGTGCAACCCGTCGTGCGCGCCAGTCCGCGGCTGAAGAGGGTATACCCGATCCACCGCTCGAATGTGTACGCGGGGGACGACTGCCGCATCCCCGCCGACCAGAACGCCCGCCAGTCCAGGATGGGGTAGTCGCCGCGATCGCAGAGGTGAAGAAGGACCGACGCCGTCGGCCACGCGACACCTTCCAAGATCCGGAGCACGCCGATCTTCAGCTCCTCGCTCTTGGCGGAGAACGCGACGCGCGTGGCCTCGCGGACGAGGTCGTCGGAGTTCTTCATCCGATGCGGGCGCGAGCGGGGAGTCTTCCAATCTCCCAGCGCGATGAACTCCGCCTTCGTCAGATAGCCGCGCTTTCGCGCCGGCGCCGCGAGGGCCAGGATCGCCTCGTCGTCGGCCGCCGGGTACCTCCCCGCCCAGTAGCGCAGCTTCGCCTTCGGGAACCGCAGCCGGTACACGCTCAGTACACGAACGGGATGACGCGCTTGCGTGTCCGCATGAACTCCCGGTACGGCTCGCCGATCGCCGCGAGCAGCGCGCGCTCCTCGATCCGCATGCGGTAGTCGTACACGGCGATCGACACCACCGCGAGGAGCAGCGCCGCGCCCCAGCTCCCGAGCGCGATCCCGATCCCGGTGTTCATGAGGATCCCGCCCGTGTACGACGGATGGCGGAGGAGCGCGTACGCGCCGCGGGTGACGATCACCTGATCGGTGCGCGCGCGGACGTCGCCGGTGAACGAGGCGCCCAAGACGCGGAAGCAGTGGCGGCGCAGCACGCTCCCGCCGGCGAGGACCGCGAGTCCGAGCCAGAACCAGAGCACAGGATGCGACGGAAACTGGAGCGTTCTCACGCCCGAGAGGGGGAACGCGAGCAGGTACGCGAGCCACATGCCCGCGATGATCACCTGGAGCGATCTCGCGTCGGTCGCGGTCTTCTCCCTGCCCGCGCGGCGCACGATCGCGAACTCGGGCCAGAACGCCCAGACGTAGATCGCCCAGAAGGGGACCGCGTACGGCCAGGTGAACGCGAGCGGCTTCACGCGCCGAGGACCCAGCGCTCCGCCTCCGCGGCCTGCCCCGCGGGGAAGTGCTTGATCGTCGCGGCGATGAAGTGTGAGCCGAGCTTCTCGGCGACGTCGGCGAGGTGCGTGTCGGTGACGACCGCGATCTTGCGGATGCGGCGGTGGTGCTCGCGGACGAACCGGAAGTGCGCGGCCATCGCGCCGAAGCTGTCCCAGCCGGGAAAGCCCGCCGGCGCTTCGATGATCACGCCCTTCAGCTCACCGTGGCCTTCCAGGTACGGGTCCACGACGCTGGCGAGCTCGACGAAGTCCGACGCTTGCAAGGCCGATCCCGGATGGAGGTGGAGGATGCCGTTCTGGGTGTCGAGAGTGTGCTCGATCATGGGGACTCCTTTCGGATCGCCGGTGGCCACTCGTGTCCGCGAAGCTCGACCGGAAGCGTCGTCGGATCTTCCGGATAGAAATCCGACAGCTCCGTCGAGCCGTCGCGCGGCGCACCGAGGATGAGCCAGAGAACTTCCTCCGCTCCGTCGTTGAAGACTTGGCGCAGGGCCTGCGGTTGGACGAGCACCGCGCCGTGGCGCGGCACGGACACGATCTCGGTTCCGACGCGCATCCGACCCGTCCCCTCGAGCACGACGTAGAGCTCCCACTGATCGACGTGCTTGTGCCACGTGTTCGCGGAGTAGGGCGGCATGCGCCAGAAACGGCCGGTCAGCGCCGGCGCGCCTCCGAGCTGCTTGAGGAGATCCGCGTTCGGGATCTTCATCATGTTGGACTCGCGCCACGCGAGATCGTGCGGAGCGATCATGGAGTAGCCGGTCATGAGGCCGGCTTCGTGAGGAAGAACCGCCAGTTGTCGGGCATGTCCGCCAGTCCCGCGATCCTCGTCAGCTTCTCCGGCGTCAGCGGCACGACCTTGAAGTCGCACTCGACGCACAGGTCGCTGGCGGCGTCGCGCGCCTCGGTGTGGACCGTCATCGGGTCCCAGGGGCCGAAGTGCTCCTTGACCTTGCCGGTGAGCGTGAGCGGCTTTCCGATCGCCGCCGGCTTGTGGAACGTCGTCTGCGCCGAGCGCAGGATCCAGCCGGCCTCGCGGTTGGGGCCGAGCAGCGTCGCCACCCACGTCGAGAGGCAATCGAGCGCGGTGAAGATCGCGCCGCCGTGCGTGATGCCGGGAAAACCGACGAGGCGCTCGCCCGGCACGAAGCGGGCGCGCAGGAGCTCGTCGGTACCGGGGTCGCGGACGACCTCGATGTGGAGGCCGTGGGGGTTGTCGTGCCCGCAGCCGAAGCACGTGTTGCGCGGGAGCAGCTCGCGGTTGAGGATCGTCATCGCGCCGCGAAGTGTACGCCCGGCTGGGGTTTTCCCGCATCCGTGTAAAGGCGCGTCGTGGAAACGCGTGTCACACTCGCCGCCATGGATTCCATCGCGCCGCAAAACATCGCCAACGCCGACGCCCTCGGAGCGACCCTCGCCGACGCCATCGTGGCGATCGAGGGCGCGGGGATCGACTACCTGCTCATCGGCGGTCTCGCGATCGTCGCCCTCGGGCGCCTGAGGCACAGCAAGGACATCGACCTCCTCGTCCGCCCCGAGGACGCCCGCGCGGCTCTCGATGCGCTCGGCGCCGCGGGATTCGAGACGAAAGACGTCAACGCGATGTGGATCTTCAAGGCGTTCCGGCAGGAGCTGCAGGTCGACGTCATCTTCAAGCTGCGCGGCGACATCTACCTCGACGAGGAGATGCTGCGGCGCTCGGTCGTCGAGACGTACAAGGGGAGCCGCGTGCGGATCGCGCCGCCCGAGGACCTCATCGTCATCAAGGCGCTCACGCACGACGAGGAGACCCCGCGGCACTGGCACGACGCGCTGGCGCTCATCGCGCGCGGCGGGCTCGACTGGGACTACATCCTGCGGCGGGCGGTCAAGGGGCCGCGGCGCGTGCTCAGCCTGCTCCACTATGCGACGTCGCTCGACCTGCTCGTTCCGCTCGGCCCCCTGACCGAGCTGAGCGCGCTCGTCTTGGACCCGGAGGCGGGAGTCGGCCATGAGAAACGACGAGAGCGTCTATCGAGCTGAGCGGATCCGGGAAGCGCTCGCGACCGAGCCCGAGGTGGCGGAGCTGGGCGTCGAGGTCGCGGTCGTCGGCGGGCGGATCGTGCTGCGGGCGATCGTGACGAGCGAGAGGCGGCGCGCCCACATCCTCGAGCACGTCCGGCGCCTGTGCCCCGATCTCGAGATCGACGACGAGCTGCGCGTCGAGACCCTGCGGGAGCCGAAGACGGAGGTCCTGTGATCCGCATCGCCGCGGTCGGGGACGTCCACGTCGCCGAGGACTCCGACGAGCGGTTCGAGCCCTGGATCGAGGCGGTGCACGCGGAGGCGGACGCGCTCCTTCTGGCGGGGGACCTCACGCGGTCGGGGCAGCCCGCCGAGGGCGCACGGCTGGCGAGAGAGCTGGCGCGCATCAAGATCCCCGTCGTCGCGGTGCTCGGGAACCACGACTACCAGATGGACGAGGACCGCGAGATCACCGCGATGCTCCGCGACGTCGGCGTGCACGTGCTGGAGGGCTCGAGCGTCGTCATCCCGGTCGGCGATCGGAAGCTGGGTGTCGCGGGCACGAAGGGGTTCGGCGGCGGATTCGCCGGCGCGTGCGGGAGCGATTTCGGCGAGCCGGAGATGAAGGCGTTCATCCGCTACTCGAAGCGGCTCGCCGACGCGCTGCGGCTCGAGCTCGCCAAGCTCGACACCGACGTGCGCGTCGCGCTGGTGCACTACGCGCCGGTCGCCGACACGCTCGAGGGGGAGCGGCGCGAGATCTACCCGTTCCTCGGGAGCTACCTGCTCGCGGAAGCGGTGGACGCGTCGGGAGCGGACCTCGTGCTCCACGGCCATGCGCACGCGGGGCGCGAGGTCGGCGTGACGCCGCGCGGGATCCCCGTGCGGAACGTCGCGCGCCACGTCATTCGGCGCCCGTACAAGATCTATCAGCTCGAGCGGCCTGCCGTCGTACCCGCCAGGTGACGAGGATGAGGAACGACAGCGGCCAGAACGCGAGGAACCACGGGTTCACGGAACCGTGGCTCAGAAGCGACGCGGTCACGACGATCGCGCACAGCGTGTAGAAGACCGCGACCCCCAGGAAGAAGGCCTCCCTCGCCTCGATCCAGGCCATCGCGAGCAGCAGCGCGATCGGCACGCCGAAGAGGGGCGGGGAGAGCGACCCCGCGAGCGTCCCCGCCATCGCGATGCATGTGACCGGCCACACGATCGCGAGGAGGGTCACGAGCCCGTCCCCGTGCCGGCGGTGGTCCATGACCGCGCGCACGACGTGGCCGATCACGAAGAAGGGGGAGACGAGCAGGAGGCCCGCGCCGATCAGCCACCATCCGCGCACGAGCTCGCCCACCCGCGGATTATCGCAGCGCCTAGGCCAGGCACCTAGGGAAAGCTCCGCGTGGCCGTTGAGAGGACGTGCGGATCACGATGGGGGGGTCGAAAGGAACAGGCCATGGATCCTCACGAGCTCTTCCTCACCGCGGTCCGGACGGTCGCGGTGTATCTCCTCGTCCTCGTCGTGATCCGGGTTCTCGGCAAGCGTACCGTCGGCAACTTCGCGGCGTTCGACCTGCTCGTCGCCTTGATGATCGGCGAGGTCGTGGACGAGATCTGCTACGGCGACGTGTCCTTCCTCCAGGGGACGACCGTCATCGTCCTCGTCGGCACGATGCACGCCGGCAACTCGTGGCTGTCCGCTCGAGGCCGCGGCATGGACAAGCTGCTCGAGGGCGAGCCGACGCCGATCATCCGCGAGGGCGCGCTCCTCACCCACGGGATGAAGAAGGAGCGCATGAACGTCCGCGACGTCATGGCGCACCTCAGGCTGCGCGGCATCCGCGACCTGCGCGAGGTGCGCCTCGCGGCGGTCGAGGACGACGGCGAGATCAGCGTCCTGCTGGAGGAGTGGGCGGAGCCCGCCAAGCGCGCGGACGTCGATCGCGAGGCCGCCCGGCAGCGCAAGCAGCCGGAGCCGGAGTTCGCCACCGACGCCGCCGCGCACATGTGAGGAGCCGGCCTTGGACCCCCTCCGCATCGGCATCCGCACCGTGCTCTGCTACCTCTTCCTCCTCGCGCTCGTCCGCGTCTCCGGGAAGCGGGGCGTGCGACAGGTGACGACGTTCGACTTCGTCCTCGTGCTCATCCTCGGCGACATGGTGGACGACGCGCTCTGGGCCGAGGTGCCGTTCTCGCAGTTCGTCGTCGCGACGAGCACGCTCGTCCTGACCAAGCTGGCGATGACGACGTACAAGCGCCTGGGTGTGCCCGGCCGTGCGTGAGCTGTCGGTCCTGGGGCTCGCGCTCGGCGCGCTGGGCCTGATCGCGCTCGTCGTGTTCGGCCTCCACGACCGCACCACCTTGACGTCGCCGCCCGAGGCGGTCGCGGAGGAGTTCGTGCGGCGCCTCGCCGCGCACCGGCCGGAGCGGGCCCGCGACGAGCTGAGCGCCCGTGCGAAACCTGTGTACCCGGTCAAGAGGCTGTCGGCGTGGTTCGGGGACGTGGAGAGCGTCGTGGACCCCATCGACCGGATCGAGGGGAAGGATCCCGGCATGGGAAATGACGAGGCGTGGGCGACGGTCGCGGTCGCGAGCGCGCGCCGCAAGGTGGACATCCGCGTCTCGCTCGTGCGCGAGCACGGCGCGTGGCGCGTGGACAAGCTCCCCGGCCCCGACGAGTTCTCGCCCTAGATCTTCCCCAGCCGGAGCGTCCACGGCGAGATCCGCGAGATCGTCAGGAGCCCGCTCTTCGTCCACGGGTCCTCGGAAAGGCGCGCGACGATCTCGGCCGCGTCTTCGGCCTCGACGACCAGGAGCGCGTCGCGCGTGCCCTCCAGCGGCCCGCCGAGATGCACGAAACCCTCCTCGACGAGCGCGTCCATGAACGTCGCGTGGCCACGCCAGTCCCGTTGGCCCTCGAGCGGGAGGGTATCGTCCCACGCGGGTCCGCGCGTGCGGATCACGACGAAGAGCGGCTTCACTCGACCGAAGCGTTCAGCGCGGTGGCGAGAGCGGCCTGCCCGCTGACGAGATCCTTCCACGCCAGCTCGTGACCGTTGCGCTTTCCCTTGGGGACGAGCTTCAGGCCCTCCGGCGAGATCGTCAGCATGTACGCCTCGCCGTCCACGTCCACCTCGCGCTTGAGCGCCTTCTCCAGCTTCGTGGCCATCACGACACCTCGAGCAGCTCTTCGAGCTGCGACAGAAAAGGGGACTGTCCTTTCAGGATCTTGCGGCGCGCGTCCTCGATCGCAAACCAGGCCGCGCGGTCCACCTCGGGGAACGAGCCGAACCGTCCCGACCTCGGCGGCCACTCGATCGTGAACGTGTTGCTCTTCAACTCCTCGACGTCGAAGTCCGAGCGCATCGCGAACGCGTGGACGACCTTCCCCCCGGGCTGCTTGACCGGGTCCAGGCGCGCCGGATCGCCGGCGGGGAGCGATCCCATCTCCTCCTGGAACTCGCGGCGCGCGGCCGCGAGCGGCTCTTCCCCGTCGGCGATCTCGCCCTTGGGGATCGTCCACGCGCCCTCGTCCTTCCCCGACCAGAACGGTCCGCCCGGGTGGGCGAGGAGGACCTCGAGACCGCCGTCGGTCTCGCGGTAGAGGAGCAGTCCCGCGCTGGTCATCGGAGGATTCTCGCCCAGCGCCGCGAAACGCGCTCGTAACGCTTCAGGGGCGCTTGCTCAGCTCGCGCAACGCGTCCCTCCCGACCCAGCGCGCCGACTCGCTCGTCAGGAGCGCGAGCTTCCGCGCGGTCGCCAGCGCCGCGACGCGCAGCTCCGGATTGCGCTTCCCGGTCGCGCGCAGCGCCATGTTGACCGCCTTCTTCACGTAGTGGCGGTCGTCGGTCGCCGCGGCCTCGATCAGCGAGAGACCGCGCGTGAAGCGCGCGTCCTCCGCCTCCTTGTCGTGGACGGTCAGCCCCCACAGCAGCGCGAAGGCGGCGCGCCTCACGAACTCCTCCTTGCGCTTGGACCACGTCTCGACCTTCTTCCATGCGTGCGGCGTCTTGTCGAAGAGCACGAAGCAGACCGTGTCGCAGATCCCCCAGTTGTCGAAGTCCTTGGCCCAGGCGTCCATCTGCGCGGGCGTGACGCGCTCCGGCTCGTCCACGTAGCACGCGAGCATCCGCGCCTCGTGCCAGCCGCTCCTCCACAGCGCGGCGGCGAGCCCGTGGTCCTTCCCGAGCTTCTTCGCGACCGACTGGACGTCCTTGACCGACACGCCGAACGCCTTGTCCGACGGCAGCCCGTAACGCGCCATGCCGTCGCGCCCGGCCTTGCTGCCGAGGCGCTTCAGGGCATCGATCGCTTCGGCGACGGCCGCCCCCATCAGGCGGTGTGCTCGAGGATCGCGCCGACGATACGGGGCCACGCGCCTCGCGGGAGCTCGTGCCCCATCCCCTCGATCGTCAGGAGCTTCGCCTGGGGGATCTCGCGCGAAAGCGCGACACCGTGCGCGTAGGGGAGGACCGGGTCGTCGGTGCCGTGGACGACGAGCGTCGGCGCCTGGATCTCGGCCAGGCGATGCCGCCATGCGGCCGTCTTCGTCTCCGCGATCGGCGTGTTGTAACGGAAGCTGAGGATGTTCTTCTGGCGCGCGTACTCCCGCGGCGCCCACGCGCGCACCTCGGAATCGTCCACCGGGAATCCGGTGCCGGCCATCGCGTGCGCCTCGGCGACGAACGCCTCGACCGCCGCGTGGGGGTCCCGCCAATCCACGCTCGCGAGCGCCTTGACCTTCTCGATGAGCGCCGCCGAGGGCGCGGGCAGGTCCGAGACCGTCGGCGTCGCCGCGGCGCTCTCCACGGCCTTCGCCGCGTCCGGCACCGTCGGCGTCGAGATGAGCAGCGTCAGCGTCCGCACGCGCTTCGGATACCGGATCGCGACGAGCTGGCCGATCATCCCCCCCGACGACGCGCCGGCGACGTGCGCCGACGCGATCCCGAGCGCCTCGAGCACGCCGACCGCGTCCTCGGCGAGGTCCTCCAGGTCGTACGGCGGATTGCCCGGCGGATACGCGGTCGAGCGGCCGACGTCGCGGTTGTCGTAGCGGATCACGTAGCGCCCGCCGGCGACGAGGCGCTCGCAGAACCCCTCCTCCCAGCGGAGCATCGACGCGCACGCGCCCTGGATGAGGAGCACCGGCGCATCCGCGCGGTCGCCGAGCGCTTCCACGCAGATTTCGACGCCTCCGACCTTGACGACGAACTCCCCCGTCGATCGCAACATGGGCGCATCGTAACGCAGTCCGCCCGGAGGAGGACTTTCGGGGGCTACAAGCGTCGCCGGCGACGAGTCAGGGCTTCTCCGGCACCACGTCCCACGGACCCCGGGCGTCGATGAACATCACGCAATCCTGCGTGCCCTCGCACTTCGCGACGTGCGTCGCCTTCCCCGTGAACGCGAAGTAGGACCCCGGCGTCAGCTTCGTCTCCTTGCCGTCCGCGGTCAGCGTCAGGCTCCCGGAAAGAAGCGTCACGTAGTGGTCCGCCGAGTGGTGGTGAGCCGGTGTGACGAAGCCGGCCGCGTACTTGAGGAAGAAGTGCGAGGCGCCCTTCGCCGGGTCGCCATCCACCGCGGCCATGCTGACCTGCGGGATCGCCCCGGGCGTCCACTTCGCGTCCTGCGTGGGAACGACCACCGACTTGGCCGCCGCGGCACCGGCCACGAGCAGCACCCCCGCCGCCACCGCCATACCCTTCGATCTCATGTCCGACCCTCCCTGGAAGAAAAACGACCGAGCCTGTCTACCATCCGGTAGGTAGGCTCGTCAACCGGGAAGTTCCGTGGTAGGTTTTCCGCCCATGGCCGCCGGGACCGCCGAGAAGATCCTCAACGTCGCGGAGAGGCTCGTTCAGCTCCGTGGCTTCAACGCCTTCAGCTATCAGGACGTATCGAAGGCGGTGGGCATCCGCAAGGCGAGCCTCCACTACCACTTCGCCACGAAGGCGGACCTCGGCGTGGCGCTCATCGGCCGCTACCGCGGCAACTTCCTCGACGCGCTGAAGGAAATCGAAGAGCGCACCGCGGACCCGGCCCTCCGCCTCGAGCGTTACGCGAACCTGTACGGCGCGGTCCTGCGCAAGAAGCGGATGTGCATGTGCGGCATGCTCGCGACCGACGCGGCGACGCTCCCCAAGGCGATGCGTGACAGCGTGGCGGGCTTCTTCGACGAGAACGTCGCCTGGCTCGCCCGCGTTCTCGAGGACGGCCGCAAGCGCAAAGAGCTCGCCTTCGAGGGCACGGCGCAGGCCACCGCCGCGTTCTTCGTCAGCGCGCTCGAGGGCGCGATGCTCCTCGCGCACGGGAGCGGCCGCCGCGGGACCTTCGACACGGCGGCCGAGCGCCTTCTCGCGACCGTGCACCCGCAGCGGAAGGTCCGCGGCGGCAGATAGCGGGACCCCAGGGTTGCCCTCGCGGGCCGCATGAATCGTTCCCAAATCGGGAACGATCGCGCGGCTCACAAAAAGTCCAATCGCGGGCGCGCCGGCGCCAGGACTCACTCCATCGTGATGACGACCTTCCCGCGCGCGTGCCCTTCCTCGAGATACTTGATCGCCTCGGGGACCTCGGCGAGCGGGTAGGTGCGATCGATGACGGGCGTGACCTGGCCCGCTTCCATCATGTCGGCCAGGACCTTCAGGTCGGCCTTGTTGAGCTGCGCGACGAAGAAGCCCATCTCCTGCTTCACGAACGCACCCAGCATGAAGGCCTTCATCGGCCCCGCGAGCGCGCCGATCCAGTTGCCGCGGTCGGGTCCGCCGCCGCCGATCAGGACGTAGCGTCCGTTCGGCGCCAGGACGCGCTTGCATTCCAGCAGGCCGCGGTTGCCGACGTTGTCGATGATCGCGTCGTAGCGCGCATCGCCCTTCGTGAAGTCCTCCTTCGTGTAGTCGATCACGCGATCGGCGCCGAGCCCGCGCACCATCTCGACGTTGCGGCCGCTGCACACGCCGGTCACGTCGGCGCCGTACGCCTTCGCGATCTGCACGGCGAACGTGCCGACGCCGCCCGACGCGCCGTTGATGAGGACCTTTTGGCCCGGCTGGAGCTTCGCTCGATCGCGGATCGCCTGGAGCGCCGTGATGCCCGCGATGGGGACGCCGGCGGCCTGCTCGAAGGAGACGTTGGCGGGCTTCGGCGTGATCGCGCGGTCGGGCCGAACCACGACGTATTCGGCGAAGGCGCCGTTCCGCCCGCCGAAGATGTCGTCGCCGGGCTTGAAGTCCGTCACGTTCTTGCCGACCGCCTCGACGGTTCCGGAGAAATCCACGCCGAGACGGAT
>Ga0068859_100002324_pt1 | contig 19319 bp, 11 predicted proteins | sample KBSSwiS22_FD_66585 | JGI IMG/M metagenome (GOLD analysis project Ga0068859, IMG submission 66585) | Switchgrass rhizosphere microbial communities from Kellogg Biological Station, Michigan, USA - KBS Switchgrass S2-2 | ecosystem: Host-associated > Plants > Roots > Rhizosphere > Soil ...
ACCGTCTGCATCACATTCGCGAATCCGAGCACGGGAGTTCGCAGCGACTTAAACCTCGTCAGCAAAATGCCGAGCGGCAAGCCGATCGCGACGGCGAGTCCCGTCGAGACAAGCACGAGCATCATGTGCTCGCGCGTAAGCGTCAGCAACTCCGGCCAGTTCGATTTTAGGAATTCGAGAAAGGTCATTTATCGCAGCGTCGAAATTGTATCAGAAAGGAGACGGCCGAAAAGCAACCGAATCTGAAACGTGACGCATCGCACGATCGGCCAGCGGATAACACGAATGAGAAGCATGGAATTCAATATCAATAGCCTGAAGGTCGCATCGCCGTGCCCGATGTCGTGGGATCAAATGAAAGGCGACGATCGTAGCCGCCACTGCAATCTGTGCGAGCTGAACGTCCACAACATCGCCGGACTCTCGACACGCGAGGTCGAAGATCTCGTCACAACGAGTGAAGGGCGTCTCTGTGTCCGGCTTTTCCGTCGAGCGGACGGCACCGTCATCACTCAGGACTGTCCCGTCGGCTTGAGGAAATATCGACAGCGTGTCGCGGGTATCGCGAGTGCCGCTTTTGCCGCGGTGCTGAGTCTATTGTCCGTGTCGTACGCGCAAAAAGATAAGGACACCAAGAATGTGCATGCGTCTAAAATTAAGATCGTGCGAACGCATGAACGGGTTGGAAGTTCGAGCATCCTCGGGACGGTAACGGATCCTATGGGCGCCGTAATTCCCGGTATGGAGGTTCGGCTATTTCAAAATGGGGAATCCCGTGCGGTCGTAGTTTCAGATGCGGACGGACAATTTTCGTTGGGAAACTTAAGCGAAGGGATTTACGACATCGTAGTCCGCGGCGGTAGCGGTTTTCGTTCGCTGCGAGTTCATGACATCAAATTGAAGGCAGATGAAAAGCAGGAGATGAATCTCGAGCTACTCGTCGATGAAAGTACCGAGATAGTCGGTGTACTCGCAAGCGAGCCCGCGATCAACCTAACAACAACTGAGCAAACGACCGTGTTCACACGCGACATGATCGATCGGATCCCGGGACGACGGCCGTTCGACTAACGGCAAACTTACTTCTTCTTATATGTACCTAGAAACTGGGGCGTCACACGCCCCTTTGTTTTTTGCTCGAAAGCAAACGCGTACTTGATCAAGGACGGCTCGCTGAATGCCCGGCCAAAGAATGCCATTCCGGTCGCGGTGTTCTCTCTGAGGCCGATCGGCACCGTGATGTACGGATAGCCAGCCACGGCCGCGATTGCCCACGTCACACCGCTCGTCGGACAAACAAGCGCGTCGAGCTTGTCTTTCGTCATAACAGCATCGACCCCGTCTTCACGCGTCGCCTTCTTGATCTTTGTTAGAGACTCGATGTACGACTTGTCCGTCAACTCGCCCTTGTCGCGCGACTGCTGAAAAAGCTCCTGCCCGAACTTCGGCAGCTCCTTCTCTTTATTTTCGTCGTTGAATTCGATCAGGTCGGCGAGCGACTTATGCTTCGAGCCTCTCGCGGTCAGATACTTTGCCAGATCAGTTTTGAATTCGTACTCCAGCACGTTCAAACGATCGTCGCCGAGCTTCGAATAATCCGGGGCGAACGTAACGTCGATCAACTCGGCTCCGGCGTCACGAAGCACCTGAATATATCTCCGCGCATACTCTTTCATCTCAGGCCGCGTCGTGTATTGCATAACGAGACCGAGCCGCGCTCCGCGAAGACCGTCGGCATCGAGAAATTTTGTGTAGTCCTTCGCCGCATTTTTAGCTGCGTCGCTCGTGATCGCGTCAGATTTGTCGGTTCCGGTCATCGCGCCGAGAAGGATCGCCGCATCCGTAACCGTTCGGGCCATCGGCCCCGCCGTATCCTGCGTATGTGCGATCGGGATGATTCCGCTCCTCGACACCAAACCCAGAGTCGGCTTGATCCCGACGACGCCGTTCGTTACCGCCGGGCAAATTACCGAGCCGTTCGTCTCCGTGCCGACTGCGGCTGCCGCGAGATTCGCTGACACGGCCACTCCTGATCCCGAGCTCGATCCGCACGGATTCTGATCGAGAAAGTACGGATTGTTTGTCTGCCCGCCACGACCCGACCATCCGCTGATCGATTTCGTCGAACGAAAATTCGCCCACTCGCTGAGATTCGTTTTGCCGATGATGATCGCACCCGCCTTTCGCAGCCGCTGTACGACGAACGCATCCTGTTTCGGAGTCGGGGCGTCGACGAGTGCAAGCGATCCGGCGGTCGTCAGCATCTTGTCCGCCGTTTCAATGTTGTCTTTGATCAGGATCGGAATGCCGTGCATCATCGAGCGCAACTTACCACGCTTGCGCTCCTTGTCGAGCTGATCAGCGATCGCGAGCGCATCGGGATTGATCTCGATAACCGACCGCAGCTTGCCGTCGATCTGCTTGATGCGTTCGAGATACATCTCGACAAGTCGGCGGGATGTTAACTGCCGGGCCCGCATCTTCGCCTGAAGCTCAGAGATCGTTACCTCGACAAGCTCGGGAAACAAATCATCAGGTGTTCCGTTTAGCATTGCACCTCTTACTGATCTGGAAAGTGCGAGGCCGGCGAGGCCCGCAACTCCGGTCTTCAAAAATTCTCGTCGATTACGATCGTGTTTTGCCATAAAGATAGTTCTATCGAGGAAGACTGACGGTCTCGAGATACGCACGCGCGAGCGCGGTGTCGGACTTAGCAAAATTATTGGGTGTGTCGATCGATACTATCCGACCCGCTTCCATGAGCGCGATCCGCGATCCGAGCAGCATCGCTTCATGCAGATCGTGAGTCACGAATACTGCCGTCTTTTCCAGCGACCGCACCAGCTCCGCGAATTCGCGCTGTAGCTTGTTCCGAGTTATCGCGTCCAGAGCGCCGAACGGTTCGTCGAGCAAAACGATTTCCGGATCGGCCGCGAGTGCACGGGCGACACCGACTCTTTGGCGCTGTCCACCCGAGAGCTCGTGCGGAAATCGATCAGCGAACTTCGTCGCATCGAGACCGACCAACTCCATCATCTCGCGAACACGCTCACCGGTCCGTTCACGTTCCCAACCTAGAAGATTCGGCACCAGCCCGATGTTCTCAGCTACAGAGAAGTGCGGCATCAGCCCGGCTTCCTGAAGAACGAAGCCGATGTGGCGTCGCAGATCGACTGCGTCCCACTCCGTCGTTGGCTTCCCCGAGACCAGCACTTCGCCTGATGTCGGCTCGATCAGCCGGTTGATCATCTTCAGCGTCGTCGTCTTGCCGCAGCCGGATTCGCCCAACAGCACGAGTGTCTCGCCCCGGGCCACGGACAGGTCAATGCCCGCAAGGATAACCGTACTGCCCACGGTGTAGCCGACTGAACGGAACTCTATGATCGGTGTCGTGTTAGTCATTCAGGATCGCGAAAAGTTTACCATCCTGACGCAAATTTTAAGGCTAGTACGCGTTTGAAAATGACAGCCGCAAAAAGATTCGCGACTGACGTCTTTATTCGAACGGGCCGCTGAAGCGGCTCGCATATATGGAAAAGAAAATGAGAACCCTTAAAGATATTTCGATCAAATTCGGAAGATTAGGTTTTATAGCTGCAATTTTAGTTTTGACGATCGCTTCGGCGAACGTTTATGCGAAGGAGACGCCTTCCGCAGAAGGTGCAAAAGCGGCGGCCCGCGTCCAGGACGCAGAGCAGATGCTTTCGAGCCTCGGCTACTGGATCACAAAAGTTGACGGACGCCTGGACGACTCGACCCGGCAGGGAATCATCGCCTTCCAAAAAGTCGAAGGCATGAAACGCACCGGCGTTCTGGACGACAAAGTCCTGACCGCACTCCGGCTCGCGAACCGCCCGGTCGCAAAGCACTCGGGCTCGGCTCACGTCGAGATCGACATCTCGCGACAGGTGATCCTGCTTGTGAACGACGAAGGTGTCGTAACCAACGTTCTGTCGACTTCGACCGGTAACGGCGCTCGATACTTCAGCGAAGGTAAATGGGAGACCGCTTACACGCCGCGTGGAACTTTCAAGATCCAGCGTCAGATCAAGGGCATCCGTAAGGCAGCTCTCGGAACGATCTATTACCCGAGCTACTTCAACGGCGGCATCGCGATCCACGGCAGTAACTCGATCCCGACGACGGCAGCGAGCCACGGTTGTGCACGCATCCCGCGTTTCGCCGACAAGCAGTTCGCCGACATGGTAAAGGTTGGCATGACCGTCTACGTCTACGACTAAAGATCCCCCGATCCCCCAAGCAGATGAAGGCCCGCCGAGTTACTCGCGGGCCTTCGTCCTTTTATGTGCGCTGATTTCAGACGACCTCTGCCGAAGCTTTTTCCTTTGGCCTGAATTTCACAAGAAGCTCGAGCAGTTGATTTGGATTCACGGGTTTTGGAATGTGATCGTGAAATCCGGCATCAAGCGCCAGGTTCCTGTCTTGAACACTTACGTAACCGGTCAAAGCGATCGCCGGAATTTGTCCGCCCGACTCTCGGGGAAGTGCACGGACCTTTCGTATCAGATCGTAGCCGTCTTCACCGGGTAGCCCAATATCGCTGACGAGAACATCGGGTTTCACCTTTCGGATCTTTTCGAAGGCCTCGCGCGCCGAGTCGGCCGACTCAACCCGCACTCCATAGAGAGCGAGCACCATCTCCAGCATCTCGCGAGAATCCTTATCGTCTTCGACGAGGAGAATATTCATTCCCCTGATCTTTCTCAGGATCTCCTGCGAGATCACCGGTGGCTGAGCAACTCCGTTGGTGCCGGCTAAGAATTTCGAATCTGCTACCGGCAGCGTGATTTTGAAAACAGAGCCGCGGTCCTTTCCATCGCTGAACACCCCGACCGATCCGCCGTGAAGCTCGACCAGATGGCGCACGATCGCGAGCCCCAGTCCAAGCCCTCCGATCCGACGCGTGTAGGTGCTGTCCGCCTGCCGAAAGCGTTCGAATACGTACGGAAGAAATTGTCGATCGATGCCCTGACCGGAATCGCGAACCTCGATCGAGATGTTCGAACCCTCGCGTTTTAGCGCGATCTCGATCGTTCCACCTTCCGGTGTGAACTTCACGGCGTTGGTCAAAAGATTTAGAAACACCTGTTGAAGACGTTCGCTGTCTCCTTCGACGGGCACCGGTTCGTACCCGTTCGACTCGATGGCAAGTGAGATCTTCTTTGCTTCGGCTGAGGGCTGGATCATCTCGATCGCGAGATCGATGACGTTGCCGACGTCGACCGGCTCGTGTTTGATCTCGAGCTTGCCGGTGATAATACGCGAGACGAATAAAATGTCGGAGATCATCTCCGACTGTCCCTTCGCATTTCTTTCAATCACCTCGATCGCGCGCTCGATATCGGCCGCGTCTAGTTTTCGCGTGCGCAAGATCTGGATCCATCCGATGATCGAGTTCAAAGGAGTGCGGAGCTCATGCGACAACGTCGCGAGGAAAAGATCTTTTTGCTTGTCGGCCTGCTCGAGCTCATCCAAAAGATCACGAGTTTGATATTGACGCAGCCGAGCACGCAGAGCGCCTCGGACGGCGCTGACGAGCATCGTGATGCGGATCGGCCGTTCGACGATCGTGACATTGATCCGGCCGCCGAGCGTTTCCAAAAGCATTTCGGCATTTCGCGCGTGGCTCGAAAAGACGATAACCGGAAGATCCGACCAGACCGGCTGTGTCTCGAGCGATTCGACAAGCAGATCCAATGCCTCCGGCCCAATGGCTTCTTCGGCTAAAAGCAGGGCGCCCGCGCCTTTAGGAATAGTCCCAAGTACGTCATCAAAATTCTGGCAGGCCCGAGCGTCGATTCCGACGCCTTGAAGTGTCGACCGCACCAGCTCAGCATCACGCCCCGTAGGCATGAGGATGAGGACACTGCTTTCTTTACTGCTGATCCTCATCTTTTCCTTCGTCGTCACCCATCAAACCGGTTATCGATCCTCGATACACCGGCACCCCGGTCAGCACGCCACGAAAATCTGAAAGAGGACGTCCGAGCTGCAGTCCTCCCGGACCGATTCGATATTCGCGGATCGTCCGTTCATGGTCGCCCGTTCGTTTCTTCAGTATCGAGACCGCCTGACGAACGGCGCCTTCGGCCTCGAAATATCTCAGCAGGACCACGCTGTCGGCGAGATAGCTCATGTCGATCGGAGCGACCATCGATCCGATGAGGCCGTACTGTCCGACGACGAGTATGCTGATGACTCCATTTCGATTGAGATACGCGAGCAGCTCGTGGAACTGCATCGTCAGATAACGCTCCTGCGGCGTGGCCATCATGTATCCGTTAACGCTGTCGATGATCACGACGCGGGTATCGTTCTCCTCGACTTCTCGGCTGACCATATAAGAGAGTTCGCCCGGAGTGAGTTCGGCCAATTGGATCTGGCGCAGCGTAATTTTGCCTTCCTCATAATAACGCTTGATATCCATGCCGAGAGCGGAGGTTCGTTTGAAAAGAGTCTCGGGACTTTCGTCGAAAAGATAGACGGCGACGCGCTCGCCACGCTCGACGGCCGAGCATGCATACATCATCGCGAGCGTAGACTTGCCGACACCGGCCGGACCGATAAGGATCGTGCTCGTTCCGTAATGCAGCCCGCCCATCAGATCATCAAGCTCCGACTGACCCGATCCCAACGTCTCCTCGGAGGATATGCCCTTTACTTTTCTTTCGGGCGAGAGCCTCGGGAAGACGATGATGCCGCCGGTCTCGATATTGAAATCGTGAAAGCCGGATTGGAAACTCACGCCGCGCATTTTTACAACTCGGATCGCGTGGCGCTGGCGACCGTATTCGACGGGGACGTACTCAAGATTCAGCACGCCGTGAGCAACGCTCTCGAGCTGGCGGTCCGGCGCCTTCGACGTGCGATCGTCGAGAAGCAGTACCGTGCAGTTGCGTGTCAGAAAATATTGTTTGAGCGCGAGTATCTGTCGCCGGAACCGCAACGGATCACTCGCCAGCATTCGCATCTCGGAGAGCGAATCGAACACGATGCGAACCGGATTCACGCGTTCGACTTCGTCGAGGATCATCCGCGTCGTCTCATCGAGCTCGACTTCGGACGGATGGAATACTGTGTACCGGGAATTGTCGGTCAAGCTATCGCCCGATTCCGTCAGGTCCTGGATCGCGATTTCATCGAGCGACCAGCCGTGCGAATCAGCCACCGACATCAATTCTTCGCGGCTTTCGGACAGCGTCACGTACAAACCCTTCTCGCCTCGACGCACGCCTTCGAGAAGAAACATCAGGCCAAGTGTCGTCTTGCCGGTTCCGGGACTTCCTTCGATCAAGTGGAGCCGGTTCTTAGGTAAGCCGCCTTTTAAAATGTGGTCAAGACCTATTATTCCGGTCGAAAGGCGCTCGGATTCGAATCGCTTGTTCATACGCAAAAAAAGGGATCGTGAAGATCCTCTGGTGGGCTTGGGTCAGGGGTAGGTTATTCTCGCACAGTCGGAAGAGGATGGGCAAAGTTTTTTGGAATTAACGGTTTCGAGCCACTTGGTCACGATTCGAGTTCCCAATGAAAAGTTTCTATTCCCACTCGATGGTGCTCGGCGGTTTCGACGAGATATCGTACACGACACGATTGACGCCGCGGACCTCGCTCGTGATGCGGGATGAAACTTTTGCGAGAAAGTCATGAGGCAATCGCGCCCAATCCGCGGTCATCCCATCGGTCGATGAAACCGCGCGTAACGCAACGGTCTTTTCGTAAGTACGATAGTCACCCATCACGCCGACCGATTGGATCGGCAACAGAACCGCGAAAGCCTGCCACACGTCTTTATAAAGTCCGCTCGAGTGAAGCTCATCGATGAAGATCTTGTCGGCCTTCTGCAACAACTCGACTTTTTCAGGAGTGATGTCACCAAGAATTCGAACGCCGAGACCGGGACCGGGAAACGGATGACGCTCGAGGATCTTTTCGGGAATCCCAAGATCGCGACCGATGTTCCGGACCTCATCTTTGAAAAGTTCTCTCAGCGGTTCGATCAACTTGAGGTTCATCTTCGCCGGGAGTCCGCCGACATTGTGATGCGTCTTGATCGTCACCGAAGCACCGCGGAGCGAGACAGATTCGATTACATCGGGATAGAGCGTTCCCTGTACCAGCCACTTCACTTCACCGATCGTCTTCGCCTCGGCGTCGAAGATGTCGATGAACTTTCCACCGATAGCTTTGCGTTTCAATTCCGGATCGACGACATCCTTCAGCACCGCGTAGAAATCTTTCGACGCATCGACACCGCGAACGTTGAGATGAAGATTGTCTTTATACATCTGCAGCGTATCTTCGAACTCGTTCGCTCGGAGCAGTCCGTTGTTCACGAAGATGCATGTCTGACGATCGCCGATCGCTTCGTGCACGAGCGTCGCCGCGACGGTCGAATCGACCCCACCCGACAATCCGCAGACCACGTTGTCCGTTTCGCCGACGACATTTCGAATAGCCTCGATCTCATCTTTGATAAAGCTCGCGGGCGTCCAGTCGCCGCTGCATCCGCAGACATTGAAAAGAAAATTGCGCAGCACTTCTTTGCCGAGCGGCGTGTGCGAAACCTCGGGATGAAATTGCACGCAGTAGATACCGCGCTCGTCGTTCTCGAACGCCGTGATCACATCGCCGGTAGTCGCGGTTTTACGAAAGCCGTCGGGAACTTGTGTGACGTGATCGCCATGGCTCATCCAGACATCGAGCTCGAATGGAAGCTCGTTGAAAAGCTTGGTGACTCCGCTTAGCACTTTCAGTTTTGCATGACCGTATTCGCGTCGTGCCGCTGGTTCATTCTTTCCGCCCAGATCGATCGCGACCATCTGCATTCCGTAACAGATCCCGAGGATCGGCGACTTCACTTTGTCGTAGAACTCCGGCCGGACGCGCGGTGCATCCTCATCGGTAACGCTCGACGGCCCGCCGGAAAGGATCACGCCTTTCGGATTCTTCGCGGCGATCTCGTCAGCCGATAAATGAAACGGATGTATCTCGCAATAAACGCCCTGCTCACGCACACGCCGCGCGATCAATTGCGTATACTGCGAGCCGAAGTCGAGGATGAGTATTAGTTCGTGATGCAAAAGAAAATCGCTCCTTCTTTGTCAGAGGTCATGTTATGAAGGAACGATTATAGAAGACCCGAAGTGAGAAATGCGAAGTGCGAAATGAGAACGGAAGCACGAGTCAGAACCGGGAGCGGTAGCGACCGGGTTTCACCCAGCGGTCATTTGGAACAAAGCAAAACTTGGATACCTCTCATCTCACTTCGTACACGCTGCGGCGATCACCTTCTCAAGAATCTTCTCATCGACATCCGCCAGCTTCTTTACGTACAGACATCCTTTTCCCGTTTTGTGCTTGCCGAGCTTTTCGAGCAGTGCCGCTTGCGTTGGCGCGCCGTTCAGAACGTATAGCGATAGACTTCCTTTCCGCGGAGAGAATCCGATCTTCATCCAATCAACTTCGCGTCCGGTGGCCGGCGACGTATAAACCCGATTCCCAAAACCGATGATCGCGGCTCCCCACATCTTCGGTTCGTCGCCCGTCGATCGCCGCATCATCTCAAGAACCTTCCGCGCGTCATCACGCTGCTGTTCATCGGTGACGCCGTTCAGAAAATCGTCGACACTCGCATCCGTTTCTTTCGTCTTTATCTCTGCCTTGGCCATAGTGACCGCATTGTAGACGAAAGCCGTTTGTAGTTTCTAGTTTCTAGTTTCTAGTTCCTGGTTTCTGGATTCCGATCTCCAGGTCCGATTCATACTAGAAACTAGAAACAAGGAACTAGAAACTAAGGATGGCCTTGACATCGCCAGCCTAAGTTTTTAATCTTTTAGTTCGTCTCCGGACGAGCCATTGTTCCGCAGTAGCTCAATGGCAGAGCATTCGGCTGTTAACCGAAGGGTTGTAAGTTCGAGTCTTACCTGCGGAGCCAATCATTTCAAAAAGTTACGGGCACCATTGCGGTGCCCGTTTTTATTTACCCACACGTAGGTCACGTTTCTGCTTTGCAAATGCGGAAGGGCATGGGTTTTGGTTGTCAGAGACTTGACCTAATTTTTTGACAATAGAGGGTGTCATCCTTTTGGACACACCCATCTGTTCAGTCTTCCGGCAAAATGAGACGGCGTGGACGAGAAATCCTGGCGTTCGTGTATTTGAGACGCGAAGGGCAGTATGCCTTCGCGATGGCCGGCCAAGTTTTACCGTGGGTCGAGCGGTAACGAGTGGAACGGCCGCTACGGAATAATTTTACGACAGCTAAAGTCGACTCCGACCGTACCATCGGCAACGGTCGTGATCACCGCCAGCGGTGCATAGTGGTGATCGATACCGTGCGGTGGCAACGCTTCGGGGACTTTTCGCCCGGATGTCTCCGTCCTTGTTTTCCACTCCACATCCCCGGTCGCCGTCCGCGCCGGAATTAGCCAGTAGTCACCGGACCGATATGTTCTTGCCTCTGCACTGGCTTCAGCAGCCGGAAATTGGATCTGAATGCCGTCCTCCAATGCGATCCAATCAGAAGGCTCATCGCCGGTTGCTTCGGTAAGTGGCAAGGCCCGGTCTTCATCATCTTCGCTCCGAAAGTCCCAGCGGCGCAGCAGCGGATGTTTTGAACTGTCTTCTTCGTTGTAATCGGGCAATCCTTCCGGATTTTTTAGGGTGATGCTCATCTCTAGCGCATCGATCGATTCAACCCGACGCAGGGGTGCGGGTGAACCGCGTAACACCAATGCGTCATCAATGATCTCCACCCAATCGTTGATCCGCAGCGTGCTGCCGTTATCGCGGCCAAGGCTGGTGAGAGTTGCCCTACCATCATCGAGCGACAAGATCGGAAAGTCGATCGAGCTATTGTCGCTCGACCACTTAAAGGACGCGGCTTCACCGATGTTACCGGCAGGCTTGCCATTGACGGTGTCTTTATTCCAGGCCTTCCCGCTTTTGTGAATCTCTACGCGGTATAGATGATTTTCCATACCTCGATAGCGTGATTCGGGTGAGATGGAGCATGGTTCCCCGGCTCTATCTCTCGTTTTCGCTTTTGCGCGCAGGGTACCAGTCGTGATCCACCGTGGCTTCGCCCCAACTTGCGCATTTAGGAAGTTTTCTATAGCAGTCTGCTTGGCGCTGTCGGACCCACCACTGACCCCCGTCCAAGTGTCGTTAAATTCTGCGGGAGGGATGACTTTGACTTGCCATACCACCTTTGCTCTTGATGCCGTGTCCGGCCCCCCGAGCGCGGTTTCGCGAATTAAAGCGTCGTCCGCAGCGGTGATGTGTCTCTCCCAGACATCGAGATAGACCAGAGAAACGCCAGTTTTCAGCTCTTCGTCGTCTAATGGAAACTCACCCTGTTCGCGATAAGCGATCTCGTTATCGTTTTCGCACAGAATTCCATCGACGTAGTAGCGCCCAGGCAAGATCGAAAAATCGTTGGTGGTGTCATCACGCTTTTCGATGCGGAACGAGTCGTTGGCCACGCCGTTGAATAGTTTCGGTCCCCAGTGCGGCCCCATGAGATCCGTGGCGAGCGTCCGCAGATAATGGAGCAGGATGGAAGTCTGTTCGTTCCAGTCGGCGTCCACCTGGACGCGCCCCTGCTGCATCAACACTCGGCTGAAATGTTTTGTCGGGTCGAATGTGTCGCGTGTGAAATCGCCTCGGTATTCGCCTTGCATTGCATTCCTCCTATTTTCTAACTCTCGAAAATGATACCTACGTCCATTCGTGCCGGGCTGAACTCACTGAGCCGTGCTCGCAGGTTCGCCTCGCGTTGCGGCTGGAACAGATCGTGAAAAACCCCCATCTCGGATTCGTCGTCGGAACCGCGCTTGATCTCGTCGGCGCAGCTATCTGCAAGCTGGCAGTAGCTGGGCGTACCATACCGACGACTGTTGAACTGCGGGCGCACACGTAGCGTTTCGCTTGCCTTGGCCGCATCGGTCGTTGCAACGCCGACGACGAGATCAGGTTGGCAATTGAAGCGCCGTGGCGTGCGCGATTCCGGCGCTGCATAGCAGAATCTCATACAGCCGATCTGGCGGCGGGCAACTTTCACCAAACCATCGAAGATGGAATTCTCTGCAAGATCGATCGCGTGGACGGCGACACGGCCGATCACCGTACTTCGCCTGATCGTCAACACGACGTGGGCGACGGGGCATTCCGGAGATCCCAGGGCCTCAAGCTCGGGAGATGTCGCGTCGAGGATGCTGTCGGTTATTTGGATCGCTAGCGGATCGGTCGTGACTTCGTTCTGTATGACCTGGATCGTCCCGACGATGCTGCGTTCGATCGCGACACGAGTCGTCGTGTCGAGCAGCTCGATGCTGGATTCAGTTCCGTATTCGGGATTGCAATGGCGGTCGAGGGACCAACCCGGGACGAGCGTGCAATGTCGAACGGTCACCGACTCCAAATTACCTGTGACCTGCAAACCGCGCCCGGAAATGAGCAGCCCGTCCAAGATGAGACGGCCCGCACGCCGTGCGTCGCAGTCTTCCACTTCCGGTTTGGGTTCCTCGCCGTGTTTCTCGTCGTCAGGATGTTCTTTGTCGTAGCCAGTGACCTGTATCGCGTCGGGTTGATTTGCAGCAAAATCCAGAAGACGGATCACGGGACGCTTTTCCGGAGCGGCGCGCAATTCCAGACGTTCGCCTCGATACAAATCGATGGCAATCTGTTCCGTGTAATAACTGCTGTCCGTGATCTCGATGACGACGTGTGGCCACTTAGATTTTTTCCGATACTCGCGCCACTTATTGAGAGCATCCGAGATCCGCTTGAACTCCTGGCCTGTACCGACCTTCATCAAGTAGGGCGACGGACGCACGGGACGAATGTATTCCCCACCGCCTATGTCGGCGCTAAAGCCATAGAGGTAACTGACCCATACGCCTTTTTGCGGAGGACGCCGGGACGAAAACGCTATACGCCCAAGTTGCGGATCAACAGCCACCTGATTGGCGATCGGCTGGTATGCCCAACCGGACAAGTCAGCAATAACGATGTCCTCAAGGGGAACTAGTTTGTTTGGATTGTCACGATAAATTACGAGACTCTTTCCTTCGCCGTAATAATCCGCCGTCCGCTCTTCAAGGCCGCGACGGCGAATAGGCGTCGGTACATTCATCTCATCGGCGACATGCGTTGGCGACGGCTCTTCGATCGTCCTGGTGAAAAGCGGAGAATTGTTTCCCAGAATGCTGAAGGTGTATTGATGGCGCTGCCGGTCCTCGAGTCGTGCCGGTGCCCCGGTGACCGAATAGGATTTCAGACGCCAGACAAACAAACCGGCGCCCGGAATGTTGTAACGGCCTCTTGTGCGGCGACCGTTAACTCTCCGCACATCGATCGTATGGCCGACCTCGTTGAACGAGCCGTTCAATCGATCGAGAACATCGCCGGACCGTACATCAACGGTTCCGATGCGGTCCATCCTGGGGTGATTTAGGTTTTGCGTCCAACCAAGGAGTCGGTAAAACTCGACGGCGCGCGCGGGCCATCCGGCCGTGTCGAGCGCCAACTCTTCGAGCAAGGCGAGTGCTCCTTTGCGACGCCGGTTTCGGATCGTGTCCGCTACATCCCGGCGTGGAATTACGATCTTGTTGCGCACTGCCGAAGTCGAAGAATCGCCGGGTTCGCCGGCTTCATGGACCACGCGATAGCCAACAAGATCTCCGATGTACGGCACGACCCAGTCTTCGCAGGTTTCTATAAACAAGTTGTCGTAAAGCCGGGAAATGTCAGCCTCAACAACATCCACTTGCTCGGCGATGACCTGCAAGAGGGCACGCAGAGGATAGCCCTGCTCCGCATCACGGATGCGATAGATCGCAGGCAGCAGATTGTAGAGGCGGTCAGGTTGGCCAGTCATTTTCACTCCATATCAAATTTGATTTAGGATCAGCGTCTCTGGCACCTCAGGCGTCAGATAAGCCAGTTGAGCCGGATTTATTACGCCGCCCTCAAGCCCCGCGAGTTGCACGGTGACTCGATCCTCGGGCCCGGTTAGCGTCTGGATCTCATTAAGGATCTCCTTAGGCGTAAGCAATCGCCGCTCTTTGCCGTCCACTTTTTTTTCTGGCACGCCGCCGAATACGTCGACATCAATGTAGGCCACGCCTCTCACGGCTTGAATTGTGCTGATAACCTCGCTTAAAAGCGCATCTTGCCCGAGCTCACGCCGCTCGAAACTGAACGTGTCGAGCAACTTTGCACGGATGTTCGTTACGACCGGGTCCCACAGATATTCCGGAAGGATGCTCACCCGCGCGCTGATGAAAAGAAACTTAAGCTCGCGCATTTCGACCTTTAATGGTTGAAAAGGATCGCCGAATTTCAGCAACGCGTCCGTCAGGTTGCGAAACAGGTCGGAGCTTTTATCGATCGGCATGTCGTCGGCACCGGCGATGGTCACGTGAACGAGCTCGCGACGCCCGTCGGAGAGCCGCACGGCGACCGACTTGGATATCCCGGCAAACGTTCGTGCGAAGTCCGCGTAGTCTTCGGTCGAGATCAAGCGGTCCAATGCTGCCACGGTGAGCGGCGCATTCTTGCGCGCCTGGTCGCGTGCTTCTTTATCCGCACCGCCCGAGGCACGCAACGGATTTATCACCTCTTTCACGCCGAGCGGTCGTGACATGAGCAAACTGATCTGACCGGCCCGGACGTTGGCACCCCTGCCGATTCCGTTGCGATAGATCGCACGTATGTTCTCTGCTCCGGTTGGCAGACGGGCGCCATATTTGCCGTCGCCAAACACTACCGTTGTCTTGCCTTCGTCGTCTGTCCGCGCAATAAATTTACGGTCACCCGGTCCCAGCTCTGCGAGCAGATCCGCTTGCTCCCATTTCACATCATTGACGAAAAGCTTGAGCGTACTTTCGGCCCCCGCCGGAGTCGGCGATGCTACGTAAGTGAGCGGCGGCTGTCGCAGGGTAAAGCTCTGAAACGCTTTCGTCGCGTCGCCGCTGCCTAGAACCTCATTGCGTGTTTCGCCGTGGTTCGCTTTTACGACGTTCGCATAGATCGTCACTGCGTCACGTTTGTAGCAATACGCGGGCGTCTCCTCTAATTCGATGAAGGTGTGTAGCTGGTCGCCGGGCAGACCTTGAGTGAGACGATGATTGACACCGGCTACCATCACCAACTCGCTAGCCGTCACGCCGGCAAGCGCATCGCCTGAAGGATCCTTGATGTCTTTGCGCTCTCCGGAGATGATCAGCCAGCGGCCGGATTTTAAATCGCTGTACAGACCATCCAACTCGATCTCGCGATCGCAAATAGGATCGTCCATCGGCTCTTCAGCTAAGAACAGCTCCTCACTTTCGGTATATACAACTGTCTTGCGGATGATCTCGATCTCATCTAACGGATCCTTATTCTCAAATGAGATCCACCGCTTAGGCGTCTTGCGGTCCTTCGGTTCGACCAGATCGAGCTTTGTAGTCGGTCCGCTCACAAGATAAGCGGTCCGCGAAAGATTGGATTTCGGCTGGCTTGTTTTGGCGATCAATATCGGCACTTCCGGGCCGAGCTGTACCCTGCGGGTCTTTTTCTGATCAACCGAGCTTGTGTCGACGACAACCCAACTGCCGGGCAATATTTTGTCAAAGCTCGCCCCTAAATAGACGATGCTTCCGGAAGCGTCCTCAGCCTCGACAATATGCCGTTCGTTCAAGTCAAATAAGGTAACCGTTTTCTTGGTCTCCGAATCTACAATCTCCGATTTCGACGGGGCGTTGTAACCAAACGGCGAGGCTTTTGCACGCAGGGCATAGACACGGATCGCACTCGGCCCCTTGAAGGACGCATTCTTCAGCGTCGTTGGAATGGAGTCACGCAAAAGGGGTTGAAAAGCTGAAATCAACTGAAGGCCGCCATCCGATTTAGCTTTGAAATTTGTTTCCAGATCGCGCCGCAGGTTCAGCGCATTGCGCGGGGGAACGGATGGAGACTTGGCCAGGTCCTTGATCACACCTTCCAACACGTCGCCTTCCTCAGTTTGGGCCGCGGCACCGCCAAGCTTTGCGATCACGGTGTTCAGCAACGGTGCGGCGACGTTCGAGCGTGAACCAAGTCTTGCCACAGTTCCGGACAACTCAGGCAAGATCTCATCGTTAATATGAGCGGCCAATACCTCTTCGGTCTCTCCTGCGTCATGTCGAATCCGCAATTCTTCGAGCAACGTCCGAGCCCGTTCGGCGGTCGCGAGTGTGGAATGCGGCGAAACCATCTCGATCAATTCGTCGATCGTCTCGCGGAAGGTTTTTATCGTGGTCGAATCTTCCTCCGTGAATCCTTCCTCCTCCCACGGCTTTAGCTTGACCAGTGTTTTATCCAAAAGCGGGTCAGCTTCCACCGCCATAACGCGGAAAAGCTCCGGCGAGTTCTTACTGAATTCCAGCAGCAGCGGGTCGTTAGCTTTCAAGTTCGTCGAGATGCCTTTCAGGTAAACGCGGGGCTCTTTCTCACCGTTCTTACCCGGGCCGGTCTTGATGGTGGTCTGGGTCTGCGGTCTCAAGGTTCGCGGTTTGAGAGTATTCCATACTGCGCGCGCGTCCAGCTCCTCGCTGTTCTCAAAAGTCTGTGGCAGCTCACCCGGCCCGGGCAGGCTTTGCGCTTTCAACTCGTTTCGCTTTAGGACTATCTTGTGGTCCTTCTCAAGCGTCAGCGCAAAGTAGACGCTTGCCGCTACCCCCGGTCGGAGGGCATAGCCGATCAAGCGAGCCAATTCCAGCACGGAACGTCGCTCCGTCGCCGTGCGCAAATAAGCCTCGTTAGCGTTTCGCTCCTGGTAGAACGTAAGCACATCGCCGACCGTCGCCCACGCGTCCAGCAACGCAATGGCGGGATCGTCACTCTCGCGTGTCGTCAAATCGATCAAGGGATTTACACGGTCGACGAGCCGTTGGTCACCCGGCCCCAGTGCTCCACTTTCAGTTTCGAGCCGGTAACTTGAAAGTCGGGCCTTCATGGTCTCGAAGAATGTCGCGTGCGTGCCCACGCGATACACCAAAGTCTTAAGACCCGGCCGATTTGTCGTTGTCATCGGTGTAAGTTTTTCGACACCCTCGCAGCATCCGCAGGATGACCGTTGACTGCTTGTAGGTTGTTTATCGTTCATGGCCCTATTCCCAGATCAATACGCTAACTCTTAGCTACGACTCTTTCTTATCGTCCTCCCTTCAAAACCAGAGCGAGGTTGCCGCGCTCTGGAAAGTTCGGATCGTTGTCGAGCTGCGCGATCTCGAACGCGTCAAGGAGAAGTACGCCGTTTTCGATCTCGTTATGCGGCTCCTCGAATAAGCGCTGGAGCTTTGCAACGCGAACACTCTCGACGCCTGTCACGCCCTGCGCCGCGGCGATCAACTTACTCAGATATATGCCGTCACCAAAAGACAAATTGTCGGGATGGAAAAACCCGAGCCGACCATCAGGCAAGCGCCGATTGCTAAACAAATTTCCGAGTTCCTCTTTCACGTGCCCGCGGAGATAATTCGGTAGTACGCAAATCTCCATCTCCACTCCGATCGGGACGTACCGCGCCCTATTCACGCGCAAGCCGTGTCCGATACGACGATACTGATCCAGGTATCTTTCGATCTCCGGAAGCAACGACTCAGGTGCGGGTTCATCCGCTAATGGATCGACCGCGACACTCGCCTCATACCACGAGCCCGTCCAAGCGAGCGACGCAGCGGCCCTTTGGATCTTGTAATTGCGCTCGGTCAGTCGGGCGTAGTCGTCGGCAATAACAGCCCGTTCCAACTGTTTGCGAAATGCGCCGGGAGCGAACAGCTTTGCTTCGGCGATCGTTTCAGGCTCGGTGCCTCCGCGTGCAGGCAGCGGATTCCGCGGACGCAAGGTGATCCCGCTCTTCTTGGTCAGTCTAAAAACGATACGCGTGATCGTCTCCGCACCGACATTGCCCACCTTCCCGTTACCGACGCGATACTTTGCTACCAGTGTCGAACTGGCTTCCGGCGCCCTTCCCAGTTCACCGTTTCCGAAACGGAGGTGCGCGCGCGAATCGTCAGCGATCTCCGCAACGAAATGACGATCGTCACCATCGCTGTCGAGCAAATCCCGGCGCGGTTCCCACAACACCACATGTCCGGCGGACACTTCGGACAAGCGGACGTTGGGCGAAGATTCGCGAGGATCTTGTAGAAGTGCGCGGTTCGCCGCTCCAAATAACGCCGAACTCGACGGGGAAAGCTGACGTCCAAATTGTTCGCCGAACATTCCGCTGATTTCCTTCGCTGCCGCCGGCTCAAGCTTGTAATCGGCCGCAGCACGCGCACGCAGTGTTTCCACGCGGCTGATCTTTCTGGCAAGCCAGCGCTCTTCGTCTAAGACAAGATTCGCTATCGCTTCTGCCTGCTCCGTAGGACTGGACCGCTTCCACTGCTCATTCACGCCATCGACCAAACCGACGTCGATCATCGCTTTGCGACTGTAAATCGTCTGCAGGGCATTGAGTTCATCGGCCGTCAGGAATCGTCCATCCCTCGCCTTGCGCCAGAGAGCATCGATGTATTGGCGCACATGCTCCAGCAACTGGCCGAGCAGACGAGCCTGCTGTCGTGCAACCGATCGCGGGCGTGGAAATTGTTCGCTGTGCGTCAACGGCGCGAATTTCAGAGTGGGGTTGAACAAAGCTGGGCGCTGCACACTGTCGCTCGGTTGTCCGATGGCGTCACACCCGGGGTCCTGATCCTCAGCCGGCGGAACATCGAATGATTCCGTTTCGACCGTTCGGCCGTGATCGATCAAGATGACATTTCCGCGGGCGACACTTACATCGACAATCTCCTTGCAGCAATCCGCAGCAGGGCCGATCGAAGAAATGCAAAGAGCGAATGGCAGAGCGTCTTCCTCCGCCCATTCGATTTCGACGATCTGTTTCCCGTAAAGTTCGTCAACGGTAGGCACGACTTTCGTCAGCCTCACAGCATGGCGATGACTCGGATCGGCGTCCGCAGGATTCCCGGTTTTTGCGCCTTTGACCTCTTCGAAGATAAGGACATCACCCGGGGTTAGATTGAGGATCATCGTTGGCTCGTCCGCCAACCGTTTTGCTTGATCCCGCTTTCCGGGTTGGCGCTGTCCGCGCTGTTCGACGTACCGGTCATTCGGTTCCGGTCTCGGCCGGGTTTTCCAGTTATAGAGAAGCGTAGCAGTCGTAGATCCACTAGGCAGACAGCATTCGCGATCGCCCCACGTGTAGAAGCTGATCTCATTGTGCGCCTTGTAGATCTTTATCTTCTCGTTCTGATCCTGGACTACCG
>Ga0068859_100002327_pt1 | contig 19315 bp, 15 predicted proteins | sample KBSSwiS22_FD_66585 | JGI IMG/M metagenome (GOLD analysis project Ga0068859, IMG submission 66585) | Switchgrass rhizosphere microbial communities from Kellogg Biological Station, Michigan, USA - KBS Switchgrass S2-2 | ecosystem: Host-associated > Plants > Roots > Rhizosphere > Soil ...
CCGCCGCCCTGATCATGAGTGTCTTCCTGCTCGCCAGCAGCCTGGTCACGGTCTGGCTAATTCCGGAGCGGGATTTCCAGACCGGCGGCCCGGCCAACGGACGCGCGCTCGCCTTCCTCGCCCACGATCTGCTCGGCACGGCCTTCGGCACCGTCTATGACGTCAGCACCATCTTGATCCTTTGGTTCGCCGGCGCCTCGGCGATGGCCGGGCTGCTCAACCTCGTCCCCCGCTATCTGCCCCGGTACGGGATGGCTCCCCGCTGGACCAGGGCCGTGCGACCGCTTGTTCTGGTCTTCGTCACGATCAGCTTCCTCATCACCTGGATCTTCGACGCCAGCGTCGACAAGCAGGGCAGCGCGTACGCCACCGGGGTGCTCGTCCTCATCACGTCCGCGTCGCTCGCGGTGACGCTGTCCGGGATGCGCCGCCGTGCCGACGGGCAGCGGTCGACCAGGCGGTTGGTCGGCTTCGGGCTGATCACCGCGATCTTCATCTATACGACCATCACGAACGTCTTCGAACGGCCGGACGGCCTGATCATCGCTTCGATCTTCATTGTCGTGATCGTCACCGTCTCGTTCACATCCCGGGCCGTGCGAGCGTTCGAGCTGCGGGTCACCGAGATCCGGCTCGATCCGGCGGCGCGGCAGTTCCTCGTGGACGCCATCGCGGCCAGCAGGCGCGCCGTCGATCCGACCGGGCCGCCCGCGGGGCTGCGGCTGGTCGCCAACGAGCCGGACACCGGCGAGGCGGCCGAATACCAGAGCAAAGAGGCACAGATCCGCCGGGACGCCCACATTCCCGCCGGCGATCCGCTGCTGTTCGTCGAGGTGGCGATCACGGATGCCTCCGAGTTCGAAGGCGCGCTGGACGTCGCGGGCGTCGAGCGGCACGGCTATCGGGTGCTGCGGCTGACCGGTTCGTCGGTGCCGAACTCGATCGCCGCGCTGCTGCTCCACGTGCGGGACCTGACCGGCGTCCGACCGCACGTCTACTTCGAGTGGACGGAGGGAAACCCGTTCACGAACCTGATCCGCTTCCTCTTCTTCGGGGTCGGTGAGGTCGCGCCGATCACGCGCGAAGTGCTTCGTGAGGCGGAACCGGACCGTTCCCGCCGCCCAGCGGTCCACGTCGGCTGACCGGGTCCGCCGTCGAGCACCGCGGACGCCGAACACCGCGGACGCCGAACACCGCGGACGCCGAGCACAACCGAAGCAGCACTACCGAGGCCAGCACTACCGACGTTCAGCACCATCGAAGTTCAGCAGCGAAGTTCAGCACCACAGGATGGGAGTGACCATGGGCACCGATACCGCGGACGGGTCCCGCCGCGGTCTGCTGCGTATCTATCTGGGCGCGGCTCCCGGTGTCGGCAAGACCTACGCGATGCTCTCCGAGGGCCGCCGCCGCGCCGGACGCGGCACCGACACCGTGATCGGCCTGGTGGAGACGCATGGCCGCCGTCTGACCGCCGAGATGGCCGACGGCTTCGAGATCATTCCCCGTCGCACCTTCTATCACCGGGGCGCGGCCTTCACCGAGATGGACGTGGACGCCCTGCTGGCCCGTAAGCCTGCGCTCGCCCTCGTCGACGAGTACGCGCACACCAACGTCCCGGGATCCCGCAACGCCAAGCGATGGCAGGACGTCGAGGAGCTCCTCGCCGCCGGGATCGACGTCGTCACGACCGTGAACATCCAGCACCTGGAGTCGCTGAACGACGTCGTCAGCACGATCACGGGCGTGCCGCAACGGGAGACCATCCCCGACGCGGTCGTCCGGGCGGCCGACCAGGTCGAGCTCGTCGACATGGCCCCGGAGGCGCTGCGCCGCCGCATGGCGCACGGAAACGTCTACGAGGCCGCGAAGGTCGACGCGGCGCTGTCGAACTACTTCCGAGTTGGCAATCTGACCGCGTTGCGTGAGCTCGCCCTGCTCTGGGTCGCGGGCAAGGTTGAGGACCAGCTGGACAGATACCGGATCGATCATGGCATCACCGCCACCTGGGAGGCGCGTGAGCGGGTTGTCGTCGCGATCACGGGTGGCCCGGAGGGTGACACCCTGATCCGTCGGGCGGCCCGGATCGCCGCGCGGTCCACCGGGGGAGGCGACCTGCTCGCCGTGCATGTCAGCCGCCCGGACGGCCTGGTCACCGGCGCGGACCCGGCGGCGCTGGCCCGACAGCGCGCGCTGGTCGAAAGCCTCGGCGGCACCTACCACCTGGTCCTCGGCGACGACGTGCCGAGAGCTCTGCTCGACTTCGCCCGGGCCGAGAACGCGACGCAGCTGGTGCTGGGCGCGAGCCGGCGCGGACGGTTCGCCCAGTTGCTCAACCGTGGGGTCGGTGTCACGACGACGGCGCGTTCCGGGTCGATCGACGTGCATCTCGTGACACATGAGGAATCGCGGGCGGGCGGCCGAGCCTCGCGGGGTGGCCGAGCCTCTCGGGGGCTCGGCGAGAAAGCCGTGAAGGCCGGCGACGGTCAAGGTCGGGGCAGCGACGGGCGCCGCGGGCGCGGCAGGTCCCCCGTTTTTCCGCTGGGTCGGCAGCTGGCCGGCTTCGCGTCCGCCGGCGGCGCGCTGGTGCTGCTCACCGCGCTGGCCACCGCGAGCCGCGAAGCGGTCAATCTGACGTCCGTAACGCTGTTCTATCTGCTGATCGTCGTGGCGTCGGCGTTTGTGGGCGGGATCTGGCCCGCGCTGGTGGCGGCCGTCGCGGCGTCGCTGCTGTTGAACTTCTACTTCACCCCACCGCTGCACACCTGGACGATCGACGACCACAACAACGTGTTCGCGCTCGTGGTCTTCGTAGCGGTCGCCATCGCCGTAAGCCGGGTCGTCGACGTCGCCCGACGCCGTTCCGCGCAGGCGGCCCGCGCGAGCGCCGAAGCGGAGACCCTGGCGACGCTGGCCGGCACCGTCCTGCGCAGCGAGCACCCGCTACCGGCGATCCTGGAACGCGTCCGGGAGGGCTTCGGCATGACGTCGGTAACGCTGCTCGCGGCCAGAGCGGCCCGATCGGACGACGACCCGGCGAATCTGCCAGCCGGCCACGAGGAAGCACCGCCCAGGCCGCCGCTCGGCCCTGGACGGGAACGGTGGGAAATCGTCGCGACCGTGGGCCCGAAGCCGGCGGAGCGTCCCTCCGACGGCGACGTCGAGGTACCGGCGGGACCGTTCACCCTGGTTCTGAATGGTCGGCCGTTGCCGGCGGCCGATCGGCGGCTTCTGGCCGCGTTCGCCGCGCAGGCCGCGACCGCGGCCGAACGGCTCCACCTCGCGCAGGAGGCGGCGTCGGTGAAGCCGCTCGCCGAGGCGGACCGGGTCCGCTCGGCGCTGCTGACCGCGGTCAGCCACGATCTGCGCACCCCGCTGGCAGCCGCCAAGGCCGCGGTCACCGGCCTGCGGGCCGAGGATGTGGCCTGGTCGCCGGAGGAACGGGCCGAGCTGGTCGCAACGGCGGACGAGTCGCTCGACCGGCTGACAAACCTGGTGGAGAACCTGCTCGACCTGAGCCGGCTGCAGGCTGGCGTGTTGTCCGTGTTCCCCCGGGCGGTGCACGCCGAGGACGTGGTGGCGCTGGCGCTCGACGGTCTGGGCCCAGAGGCCACCGGTGTCCGCGTCCAGATCGGCGACGAACCGGAGGTGCCCGCGATCCTCGCCGATCCTGTGCTTCTGGAACGGGTCATCGCGAACGTGGTCGCCAACGCCGTCCGGTACTCCCCGTCCGGGTCGCCGCCGCTGGTCACCGCGAGCGCGCTCGGCGGCCGGGTGCAGATCCGTGTCGTCGACCGCGGGCCCGGGGTTCCGGAGACCGACCGGGACGCGATCTTCCAACCGTTCCAGCGGCTGGGCGACCGGGACAACACGACGGGCACCGGTCTCGGCCTCGCGCTCTCCCGCGGCCTGACCGAGGCGATGGGCGGGACTCTGACTCCCGAGGACACGCCCGGCGGCGGCCTCACCATGGTCATCGAGATCCCGGCGGGCGACGCGGAGGCCGACGGCGCGCCAGGTTCGACGACTGTGACGGGGGCTCGATGACGCGGGTGCTGATAGTCGACGATGAGCCGCAGATCCTGCGGGCGATGCGGATCAACCTGCGTGCCCGGGGTTACGAGGTGGTTGTCGCGGATACCGGCGCGGGCGCCCTCGCCGCCGCGGCCGAGACCCGACCGGACATCGTGATCCTCGACCTCGGCCTCCCCGACCTGGACGGCGTCGACGTGATCCACGGCCTGCGGGGTTGGACCCGGGTGCCCATCGTCGTGCTTTCGGGCCGGGTGGACAGCCGCGACAAGGTCAGCGCCCTGGACGCCGGAGCCGACGACTACATCACCAAACCGTTCGGCATCGACGAGCTGCTCGCCCGGCTGCGCGCCGTCGCCCGGCGCACCGGCGACCAGACAACGAGCCCCGTCATTCGGTTTGGCCGGGTGACGGTGGATCTGGCCGCCCACCGCGTCACTCGCGCCCTGGAACCGGGATCGGTCCCAGGCGTTCCACCAGCGGACGGCGGCCCGGCATCAGCCGTGGCGACCGAGGCGGCGCAGCCACAGGGGGAGGACGAGATCCGCCTGACGAAGACCGAATGGGGCCTGCTGAAGGTGCTGCTCAGCCACCCGGGCAAACTCGTGACCCAGCGCCAGCTGCTTACCGAGGTCTGGGGCGCGAACTACGGAACCGAGACGCACTACCTGCGCACCTACCTGAACCGGCTTCGCCAGAAGCTCGAGGACGACCCGGCGCGCCCCCGGCATTTTCTCACCGAACCCGGCATGGGCTACCGCTTCCAGCCCTGATGACCGCCAGCCCCGACCAGCGCCATCAACCGGGGCCCCTGAGTGGTCAGCGGCGGGCGCAGAGCGTGGTCATCAGGTTCTTGGACCGGTCGCTGCAGGGCGTGAAGCCGTCAGCGCGAAGCAGGTTCTTCGCCTCGTCGAGGGTGACGAACTCCAGGAACGCGGACAGCAGACTGCCGCCGGGCGGGTTGCCGTAGGTGTAGAAGTACTCGACCTCCCAGAACGGGTAGTCGTTCTGTTCGACGGTGCCGAGGTCCGCCTCCCAGCCGCCAAGCTTGATCTCGTTGACCTTGGCATACGTGGCGGCGGCGCCGCGTTCGGCGTAGCCGATCGCGCCCGGCGTTCGGGAGACCTCCTCGAGCAGGCTCGACTCGCTGCCGAACTCGCAGCGGATCGTCGCGGCGTTCGGGTCGCGGTCCTTGTTGACGCAGTCGTTGGACGAGACAGCCGGCTCCGGGACGCCAAGCACCCGGCGTTCGAACGTTCCGCGTGTGCCGGACTCGGATCCACGGGAGACGATCCGAATCGGCAGATCGGTGCCACCGAGCTGCCTCCAGTTCGTCACTCGCCCGGCGTAGATGTCCCGGACCTGGGCGACCGTCAGGTCGTGGACACCGGTCGACTGGTTGACGACCAGCGAGAACACGACGACCGCGACCGGCCGCGCCACCAGGGAACCGAACTCGCCTGACGCGACCCCGTCGGACATCGCGAGCCCGGTCGCCGCGACGACCGCGTTGGCCGCGCCGGCGCTCGCGACTGACCGGAGGCCCGAGATGCTGCCGTCCGCGACGACCGTGACGGCGGCGCCTCCACAGGCGCGGTGATATCCGTCCGCGATGCCCTTCACCACGGGAGCGAAGGCCGTTGAACCCTCGATCCGCAGCTCGCCCCGAACGCAGCGCAGCGCCGTCGGGTTGCCTCCGTCCCGGTTAACGATCAACAGGCCGATCAGCAGCCCGGCGAGCAGCAGCGAGAGCCCACCGAAGGCGAGGCCGCGGTTGCGCCGCCGGTCACTGTCCCGCTCGACGCGGCCGCCTCGGACGTAACCACTCGCGTTGACCGCTGTCCGGTCTCCAGACAGCAGAACCAGGAGCTTGAAGCGGTTGCCGCGGTTCAGCTCGAACTGCGGAATCCGAACGGCTCCGCCATCGAAGGCGGGTTGGATCACTTGCTCAAGCGACGGTGGGCTCGATTCGACCACCTTGACGGCTTGGACCGTCCGCCCAGGGAAGGTGAAGGTGATCGGGGACTCGGCGCTGACGTCGTCGCGGCTCACGTCGAGGCGGCCCGCGTTCTTCACCCGCAGCAGCACGAGGCTGCCGTCCGGCACCGGCTGCCCGCGGTGGCGGATCTCGAAGTCGAAGTTGCCGGCAACCGATCGCGGCGCCACGTCAATCTTGCTGTTGAGATGCGTCCGATACGTAATCACCCGCCGGTCGCCGAAAAACCGGTCGATCATCCAGCCGGACAGCGTGGCCAGGAGCCCGAGGGCCGAGATGAAGGTGTCCAGGTGGTTCCTGATCGCGCCGAGCACCTGGCGTCACTCCTGCCCGTGGTCCGAACACGGAGCCTTTCCAGCTCACCGCGTCCCTGACCCGGTTGGGCCCTGACTGACGGCGGCACTGCAAGAGGCTCACTCTTCGCGTCGACCTCGCCGCGAGAGTCGATCATCCCAAAAGTATCCAAATAGGGAAGATTATGACCACCGGCGCGCGACAGTTCATGACTTATTCACTGCGATTGCGATCAACGCCGCCCCACAGCCGGAACGCCAGCAGACTCGCAGAGCCGCCGGAGGGCGCCGACGAGCAGAGGGAGCCGGCGAGCCAACCGGGGAGCGGGAGCCACCGCCGGTCCGAGAGCTGCGACATCATGACCGCCGCCGGCCGGCCGGATCCACCCGAATCGAATCCACGCATTTCCTCCAGGCCGCTCGGGTACTCACCCGATCTTCCAGGAGATCATCACACGACGTGGAACCACCACTCCCAACAACGGAAGCCGAACAGCTCCCGTGATGGTTGAGAGACCAGAGCGTAACGAGGAGACGCATCACGGATAGCATCCGTTCCGCGTCGCTGACGAAATGCGAACACTCGCCAGCGAGGCCATCCGGCGCCATTGCGCGACAACACTCCAACAGCCGGCTCCGCTCTCTTCCCATATTCTCGCACAGGTTATCGTGACGCTCGTCACAGAGTCGCGGAAGTAAACCGCTGGTCCCAAGGTATTCCACGGAGCGTGACAGGTCGGCGCCGCGTATGCCCAGCTCAGGCGCTTGTTGCTACCTGGAGTAGCCGGTTACGGTTGCTCCGCTCGCAACACAACACCGGTTCGGACGCCGAGTTCTGCCCCCGGTCCGGTGCACCCTCCTAGTAGATCGCCAGGGCAGAAGTGGGGGAACCAGGTTCCTCCGGGAGCGCCTTTCTCGGCGCTTTCCCTTGGGGTTAAGCCGGTCTAGTTCAGCGACCAAGAAAAAGACCGGCCGGGCTTCCCGGCCCGAACCCGACAGCTAACCTCACAGGCGTGCGGGAAAGATTTCTCAAGAATGCTCAAGGGCCGTCACCGCAGGAAGAACGCAACCCATCGCCGTCGCTCCGCGGTTATCGCCGCCGGTGTCATGACCGCCTCCGCGGGCGCCGCGATCTTCACCGGGGCATCCCCGGCCAGCGCCGCCAGCAGCAGCATCATCCCCGACGCGCAGATCGCCTCCTACGCGCACAACGCCGGCCTCGACAAGTGCCGCGGAGTCGCCCTCTCGACCTGGGTCGCGATCGCACTGGCCGAGTCCGGCGGCAACACCTACGCCCACGCCTCCGTCGGGGAGGACTCCCGCGGCCTGTGGCAGATCAACATGAGGGCCCACTCAAGCTGGGTGGGCACCCGTAACCTCTACGACCCGGCGACCAACGCCTGGGCCGCCACCCAGGTCTGCTCGGGCTCCGGCCCCGGCGCCTGGAGCACCTACACCAACGGGGCGTACCGCAGCTACCTGTCGCGCGGCTATGCCGCCGCGAACTCGGTCGCCGCTGGCTCCGTCACGACCGCCTCCGTCGCGGTCACCAAGGCGACGGTCGCCGCCGTCCCGTCGAACGCCTGGTACCTCTCGCAGGCCGCGAACCACGGCTACTACGTCGACGCGGTCCGCCAGCTCCAGCAGAAGCTGGCCGCTCAGGGTTACACCATCGCGATCGACGGCTACTTCGGGCCGCAGACCGACGGCATCGTGCGTGCCTTCCAGGGCAGCCACGGCCTGCTGGTCGACGGTGTCGTCGGCCCGCGGACCCACCAGGCTCTGTTCGGCTAGTCCGAACCGGACCCTCCCGCGCACTGTCCCCCGGGCGCGGGAGAAGAACCGCCCCGACCTCCCTCCCGTCCTGGTCGGGGCGGTTCGACATTTCCCGGCCCGAACTCTCGTTCAGAGCTGATCGACGGCCGTGACTGCCAGAGCGGCGGCGCCGAGCTCGTCGGAAGCGGCAAGGTCGACCTCGGCGCTGATGCCCCAGTCGTGATCGCCCGCCGGGTCGTCGAAGATCTGGCGCAGCAGCCAGACGCCGGGCCGGGTGGTCGTGTCGACGATGAGCATCTTCGGGCCGCGGGCGTCCGGGCCGGTACCGATCTCGTCATGCTCGGCGAAGTACGGTTCGAGCGCGTCTTCCCAGCTTTCCGCGTCCCAACCCGCCTCGGCGTCGAGTTCGCCGAGGTCAGCCCAGCGGTGCAGGGCCGCGAGCTCGACCCTGCGGAACAGCGCGTTGCGCACGAGCACGCGGAAGGCCCGCACGTTGCGGGTGACCGCCGGTGGCTTCTCGGTAAGCCGGTCGCCGTGCTCGATCGCCGCCGCCTCGGCGAGATTGGCCTCGCTCGGGTTACGCAGCCGCTCCCATTCGTCGAGCAGGCTGGAGTCGACCTGACGGACCAGCTCGCCGAGCCACTCGATCAGATCGGACAGCTCCTCGGTGCGAGCCGTGTCGGGCACGGTCTGGCGCAGCGCCTTGTAGGCGTCAGCCAGATAGCGCAGCAACAGCCCCTCCGAGCGGGCCAGGCCGTAGAACTGGACGTACTCGGCGAACGTCATGGCCCGCTCGTACATGTCGCGGACCACCGACTTCGGCGCCAGCTCGTAGTCGTCCACCCACGGATGCCCGCGGCGGTAGATCTCCAGCGCCGCGGTCAGCAGGTCGTCGAGCGGCCTGGGGTAGGTGACGTCCTGCAGGGCCTCCATGCGGTCGTCGTAGTCCAGGCCCTCGGCCTTCATCGCGGCGACCGCCTCGCCCCGCGCCTTGAACTGCTGCGCCGAAAGCACCTGGCGTGGGTTGTCCAGAATCGACTCGATGACCGACAGAACGTCGAGCGGATAGTCCGGAGCCTCGCGGTCGAGCAGGTCGAGCGCGCCGAGCGCGAAGGGCGACAGCGGCTGGTTCAGCGCGAAGTCGAACTGCAGGTCGACGGTCAGCCGAACCGTGCGGCCCTCGGCGTCCGGCGCGTCCAGCTTTTCGACGACGCCCGCGGCGAGCAGCGCACGGTAGATCGCGATGGCCCGGCGAATGTGCTTACGCTGCGCGGCCCGGTCCTCGTCGTTGTCGGTCAGCAGGTGACGCATCGCGGTGAACGCGTCGCCGGGCCGTGAGATGACGTTGAGCAGCATCGAGTGCGTGACGACGAAGTGCGAGGTCAGCGGCTCGGGCTCGGCGGCGACGAGCCGTTCGTAGGTCGGCTGGCCCCACCCGACCTGGCCCTCCGGCGGCTTCCTGCGGACGACCTTGCGGCGCTTCTTCGGGTCGTCGCCCGCCTTGGCCAGCGCCTTCTCGTTCTCGATGACGTGCTCGGGCGCCTGCACGACGACGTAGCCGGCCGTGTCATAGCCGGCGCGGCCCGCCCGCCCGGCGATCTGATGGAACTCCCGGGCGGTCAGGATGCGGTTCCTGGTCCCGTCGTACTTCGACAGGGACGTGAACATGACGGTGCGGATCGGCACGTTGATACCGACGCCGAGGGTGTCGGTGCCGCAGATGACCTTCAGCAGGCCGGCCTGGGCGAGGACCTCGACGAGCCTGCGGTATTTCGGCAGCATGCCCGCGTGGTGGACGCCGATCCCGTGCCGGACGAGCCGCGAGAGCGTTTTACCGAACCCGGACGTGAACCGGAAGCCGCCGAGCGCCTTCGCGATCTCCTCTTTCTCGGCCTTGGTCGCGACGTTGATGCTGGTCAGCGCCTGCGCGCGCTCCAGGGCCGCGGCCTGGGTGAAGTGGACGATGTAGACCGGCGCCTGATGGGTGGAGAGCAGTTCCTCGATGGTCTCCTGCAGCGGCGTCATGACGTACTGGAAGTAGAGCGGCACGGGCCGGTCGGCGGAGCGGACCACGGCCGTGGGCCGCTCGGTCCGCCGGGTGAGGTCCCGCTCGAAACGGATCACGTCGCCCAAGGTCGCCGACATCAGGACGAACTGGGCCTGCGGCAGCTCGATGAGCGGCACCTGCCAGGCCCAGCCGCGGCCCGGGTCGGCGTAGAAATGGAACTCGTCCATCACGACCTGGCCGACATCGGCCGCGGCCCCCTCGCGCAGCGCCAGGTTCGCGAGGATCTCCGCCGTGCAGCAGATGATGGGAGCCTGCTCGTTGACTCCGGCGTCCCCGGTGATCATGCCGACGTTCTCGGGACCGAAAATCTCGATCAGCGCGAAGAACTTCTCCGACACCAGCGCCTTGATCGGCGCGGTGTAGTACGTCCGCCGGCCCGTCGCGAGCGCGGCGAAGTGCGCGCCGGCGGCGACCATGCTCTTACCCGACCCGGTGGGCGTGGCCAGGATGACGTTGGCACCGGAGACGATCTCGATGAGCGCCTCCTGCTGGTGCGGGTAGAGCGACAGCTCGCGGTCGGCAGCCCATTCCTCGAACGTCGCATAGATCGCGTCCTCGCCGAGCGGGTCCAGGCGCGCGGCGGGAAGCCCGCCCGGCGGAAGGGCGTCGACGAGGTCGGTGGTGGCAAGCGTCATGGTGCTTCCGATCGTGCCTGACAATTCGGCTCCCCGCCCAGCGCGTCCGCCATCAGCACAACCAATCCCAACCAATCAACACCCTGTCACCAAACAGGCCAACCGCGGTAGCCACCGGCGATCAGATGTCCGGCCAGATGACGGTCTACTACCCGCGAAAGGCAGCATTTAGGACACGTCGGCCGTATGGTGTGTGGATCACACTGCGAGACGCGGCTTGGGGCGAGAAATGCTCAGAGTGCTGATCTATTGCGTTCTGTTCGCGCTGGTTCCGGTGGTCGCCTGGTTCGTCACCCGCCGGGTCTCGCGGTACGAGCGCCGGCTCGTCGGCGTCGTCCTGGTCGTCGTCCCCACCAGTCTGATCACTTTCATCATGGTGGTGACCGGCCATGGCCACGGCCACGTGGCCGTGCTCAGCGCCGACTACGGCCTGAACACGCCGATGATCGCTTCGACCCCCGGTTCCGTGCCCGAGGTCGACCTCGGGCAGACCTCGTCGGCGGCACCACCGCTCGTCCGCGCCGAGCCCGCGCCGCCGGTCGTCGCACCGTCCGTCGTCGCGCCACCGGCCTTCGGGCCGCCGGTCCTCGGGCCCGTGGTGGCACGGACGTCCCAGCCCGGCGGACGAGCGGACTCGTCCGGGCCTACAGGCCCAGTGGTCGCTCCCGCCAACCTCCCGGGCCCGGTCCTCTCGGTTCCGCTGCCGTCCGTGGCCCTCCCCAGCATTTCGCCGATCAAGCCGGCGACCGTCCCGCCACCGCCGAAACCGTCGCCGCCCAGCGGGCCGACGACAAACCCGCCGACCACCAAGCCGACGACCCCGCCGGCCCCGCCGCCGTCTTCCGCCACGGATGCGCCTGCGCCGGCGACCGAACCGCCGCCGGTGACGACGAACCCGCCGACGAGCGAGGCGCCTCCCCCGGCCCCGCCGCCGACCAGCGACCCGGCGACGAGTCCCGTCGACACGCTGGTCGGGGCGGTCGTCGACACGCTCACCTAGGCGGCGCGCGACCTCGCCGCCGTCCCACGACGGGCCCACGCGTGTCACGCAACAGAAACGCGTGATTCATCAGACCATCGCCGTCAGCACATGTCTGTCTCATGGAACGGCAGATCGACGCCGACGCGTGCGCATACGCCGTTACCTTGGCCACCTCAGGCGACCGGGGGGACGCAATGCGAGACATTCGGATAGTTGACGGCAGAACCAGCCGGACCGCGAGGTCGGCGCAGTCGCGGCGGTTTCGGAGCACAGTTCTGGCGGCGGCCGTTCCCGTCACTCTGATGGCGCTGGGCCTGGCTGGCTGTTCGCCGAGCGGCACTGATCACAGCGCTTCGGCCGGCCAGGTCCAGGTGGGTCTGATCAGCACACCGAGCTCCGCGGCTCCGGATCCGACCGCATCCGAGTCGTTGTCCGGCCTCGCCGCCACGCTGGGCACGAGCGCGCCGACAACCACCGCAGGGTCCACCGCGCCGGTTGCGGCTGCACCGGTGACGACCGCGCCCGCCCAGCCCGCGCCGGCCCGGCAGGCGGCCGTGGCGCCTCACACTACGCAGGCGGCGGCGCCGGCCCAGAATCCCGCGCCCCCGCAGAACGCGGCCCCGGCGCCGCGGACCACGACGGCCGCGCCGCCGCCACCAGCGCCCGCCTCGAACTGCGACCCGGCGTACCCGGACAACTGTCTGCGGGACGGCATCGGCGACTACGACTGCGCCGGAGGCTCCGGAAACGGTCCCAACTACGTCCAGGGCCCGGTGAAGGTCCTGCCTCCCGACCCGTTCAGACTCGACGCCGACGGCGACGGAGTCGGCTGCCAGTCGACCTGACCGCGCTGCCGGAAGCGATGAGCACGGTTGTGGTGGCCGGCCCGGGTTTCCGGGCCCGCTGGCCGGCGGTCGGGTCGCGGGTGGCCGCGGAAGTGCCGGAATCGCTGGCGGACGACGGTGACCTGCTCGCCGCGCCGCTGCCCGCCCGGCGCCGGCTGGGCCTCCTCTTTCCGGCACGGCCTCGGCGCCATCCGGCGGTTGAGCGCGCCTCGGCGTCTCCTGGAACTCGTCTCGCCGAATCCGTCCCGGCGCTGCGGGGTCACCGAGGCAACGCCGTGCCCCACGGCGTCGGACCGGACTCGCCTCGATGTCTGCCACCTTCGCCCGGCGCCTGTGGGCGCGGCGAAGGTATGCGAAGCGGGCCGCCCGACCCAGAATGATGGCGATATGCCGGTGGCTTGGTGGGTGGCGATCGCCGTGGCGGCGACGGCGATCCTGGTAGCCAGTGGCACCGAACTCCTGCACTTGATCGCGTCTCGCCGGTACTTCCCAGCGCTACCAGCTGAGCCTGAACCCAACGGCAGACCGCAGGTCATCGTCGTCCTGGGCTCGCCGACCAGGCGGAACGGCGAAGCAAGCGCCAGCCAGCGCTGGCGCACCGAGATCGCCGTTCGTTCCCGGCGGACGGACGGCGATGGTCTTCTCATCTTCACCGGCGCGGCGACGCTCGGTGCCGCGGTAGCGGAGGCGGCGACCATGGCTAGCTATGCGCGCGCGGCCCTCGGTATCCCGAAAGAGCGGATCGTTCTGGAGACCAGGTCGCGCTCCACTCGGGAGAACCTGACCTTCAGCCTCCCGTTTCTGGAGCGGGCAGATCGGATCGCGATCGCCTCGGATCCGCTGCACGCTGCCCGAGCTCGCCGCCAGTTGCGCCACCTGCGCCCAGACCTGTTCGCCCGCCTCATCAGGACCGACGACTACCGTCCCTTCGAACACCTCGGGATCAAGCTCGGCTCGGCCGTCTACGAGCTCACCCGCCCACTCCTGCGCCGAGCAGTCCCGTCACTCCGCAACCACTTCCAAGGCCGAACCCGCAAAGAGCCCTGACCGCCAGGTCGAGGAGCTCTCATCGCAGGTCGAGCGCGCTGTCCAGTCGCTCGATCAGCTCACGCTCCCCGGTTGATTCCCGGCGGCCAGGCAACCGCGGGCGCCTCCTCTACCGCCGAGTCTTCGGCCGGCCCGGCGCAGGGCCAGACATCCGCGACGCGACGGCTCGAATGATGACGATGGTCGATATGCGCATTCGGCCAAGAATGATCGTGCTGATTGGGGTGGACGGGTCAGGCAAGTCGACCGCGGCCCGACGGCTCGCCCAGGACCTAACCGCCGCAGGGAACCCGGCCCGGTACTTCGAGAACGCCGGCGTCCGGCCGATCATCGACGCCCTTGCCCACCGCTTGGGCCGCCGCGACGGCCGCCACCTGCTGGGCCATCGCCTCCACCTGGCCGTCGAGGCGACAATCCGCTGGCTCGCCACGCCCGGGCCATCGTCGTTTCCACCGTGACCCGCCGCGTCGCCATCATGGACCGCTACGCCTACTGCCAATACGCCTTGATCCGGGTTCGCGCTGCAGGCGCCTCGGGCCCGAGCCCGGGCGAGGACCAGGCCGTTCCGCGGAACGCCGCCGAATCCACCCGCACCGATGCCAGCGTGCAGGGCCAGCGCCGTAGCCAGGCCGTGCACACGGCCACCACCCCCGCCGGATGCCTGATCCGCCGCCTCTGCTCCCCCTTTCCCGGCCCCGACGCCACCTTCTACCTCGCCGTCCCACCCGACGAGGCCGCTCGCCGCGTTCAACTCCGTGGCCGCGACGTCGAAGACCCGCTTTACCTCGCCGCTTTCGCCGCCGCCTACCGCTCCCTCCCCGAGTTCCCCAATTGGACGCTCATCGACGCCTCCACCGACCCCGACATCGTCGCCGCCGCAATCAAGACGGCCGTGGCCGAACCGAGCGACGCCGTCTAGCGGCCGAATAAATCCTCGGTCCCCAGAGCGCAACTGGCCCCCAGACAGCGAGTCCCCGAGCCCCTCAACAATCGCGACATGGCTAATCTGGTCGTGTCACACAGGCATGGGCTCGCGACATTCGCGGACCCGCGCGACCGACCTTCCCACGGTCAGCAAGATCGCTCGCCGCCGAAGGCGGCGCGACGGGCCACAAACCGGGGGTTGGTGCCAAGCAGCTGGTTATCAACGCTTCATGCAAGACGCACGCAAGCGCTCGCCGAGCGCTCGCGTCGCGTACCATGCTGCGCTGTGGGACTTGTAGCACCAGAAAACGAGCCAGCGGGCGCCGCCGGTGCCCTCATCAGCGTCCGCCTCGCACCGGGGACGTGGTATCGGTCGCGAAAAGATCTCCAAATTGCCAACTTGCACCGTGCCGGGCAAGCCGGCATTGTCGGGACCCACAAGACGGGTGCCGAGTCGATGGTGCTCTCTGGCGTCTATGAAGACGACGAAGACCTCGGCGACGTCATCGTAGGGCGGGCGGGCATTCGTACAGCTAGGTCACGGCGCCTGACACTGACCGACCGGAGCGGACGACGACAGCCGTCAGCGGACTACGCGGGAGGATCTTGTTGTCGGGTGCGCTGCCATCGCTACTCAGCCCCCCATCCTCGAAGCGCCTCGAACCAAATCTTGCCACCGAGCAATCGACTCAGGGAGAGCCTCAATTTCCTGGAGACGAGCCAACGCACGCGCGGCGAACAGGCCCAAGGCTCCCTCTACCGACAGATCTGACCATGCGATCACCGAATGGAGCAGTTCGGCGACGGTTTCCAGGATCGTCAGGACTACGTGTTGACTGGACCAAGCCCATCGGATTAGATCATCCCTATCAAATCCACCATGAGACGGATGCAGGACGACCAGGAATCCACGCGATATGCCGGTGCGCCGCAAGCTCTCCACATACGCGATCGCTTCCGTCCTCGACACAGCCTTCGCCCGGATCTCCACGCTCATAATCGGAATTGACCCATCGAACGCCTGCACGTCTCCAGGCCAGTCCCGCGATGGATCGTTAATCCTTCGACTCCTGTTATCCCTGAATATCAAATCGAACGCGGCGGCAGCCAAGGCCTGTGTTCGCCTTGGGCGATCCACGTCCTCGGACAGGTATGCATCGACCATCTCCATGAGCCGATCAAGGGGCACCTCTACTTCAGGAAGTTCCGACCGAGTCAGCGTCTTGGCGACCCTGAACCGAACCCTCAAAAAAGCTGCCAGCGCCGCGAGCGCCTCGTCCTCGTCGGCTTCGGCCAGGTTGACGAGTGCGTTCCGCAGCGCGTCCAACATTGGCTGGGCGGTCGCCTGAATTCGATCAATTTCACTCATGTGGTTATATCGAAAAAATGGCTGGTTATTTAGCGGTTCGCGACCCGTGTTTCGGAGGCTGAATCGCATGCGAACCGCAGCCGGAACCAGAACGCTGTGGCACAGCGTTCGGAGCGAGTACGAGTTCTCCGAGTACTTGTCCTTGATTGAAAGCGGATCGACTCGTCGGTTCGTGGCCTTCGCAAGCAGTGCCGTGCCGAGAGCGGGAGTGTAGGTCTTTTGGGAAGCGCCTTCAAGGACCTCGGTCAACTCGACCCAATTCAAGGGCACTGGTCGATCGGACTGTGCCCAATCCGCAGCTTCCTCCAGCCGCGTTTTAGCCGCTTCCTTATCGATCCGTATTCCCACGGCAACCCCCAGAGATCAACGGTAGCACCATTTTACCGAGATCCCCGCGAACGCACTCGCTTCGGAACCTAAATGGTAACCCAACCTTCAAGTTCTAGCTGCTGCGGAGCAAGCTGCTGCACAGGGATAACCGCATCCATATAGTCACTATCGATGTGGCCCAGTTGCCGCATGAGCGCCTCGACGACGACGCGGCCCAGCTTTGCCGGAACGGCATTGCCGAGCTGACGCTGAATATCAGCCCTGTCACCAGCGAGCTGGAAGTCGTCGGGGAAGGTCATAAGCCGCAGAAGCTCCGGAACCCGCAGACGACGAGCGCGCTTCTCGCCTGCTTCGTTCTCGACGTTTTCCCAGTGGAACGGCCCGACCCAAGGGCCAGGCTGTGCCTGGAGCGTCGAGGCCGGACGGTTTGGGTCAAGACGGAGCAGAAACGTCCAGTAGCGGCTTCGCCACTTGAATACGTTACGGCCACCGTACCGTTCGGTGTGCCAGAGGTAGTTTTGCCCTGCTGGGACCTCAGCCGCGAGCTCGCCGAACTCCCCATCGACAACCTCCTTGGGTTCCGGTACTCCGGGCAGCAGATCGCCAATGACATCTAGAGTGGTGACGAACGGAGTTTTCGACTCGTCGAACTTCCGGGTGTGCTCGCTCCAGCCCGAATAGGTCGTCTCGGGGAAGACGAACGGCTTACCGTCACGGCGACCGACGACGAAGACCCGCCGTCTCAACTGCGGCACGCCATACTCTGCGGCGAGCAGCACCTTCCACTGCGGGTTGTAACCGAGCGCCTTGAGCCCTGTCAGCAGCCTGTTGAACTGCGCCCGATGCGTCTGATAGGTCAGGCCCTGGACATTCTCAAGGATAAATGCCTCTGGCATCGTATCTCGCACGATTCTGACATACTCATCTAGCAGCGAGGCGTTCGGGTCGAGGCTTTCGCGCTTCTCCTCCAGCCAGAAGCCAGACTTGCTGAACGGAGTGCACGGTGGTCCACCGATCACGAGTGTCGGCTCGCCTTTGCTGAGCCCTGCCCGCTCCAGCAACTCCTCGGCTGGAGTATCAATTATGTTCTTACAGAGAGTAGGCGTGTCCGGAAAGTTGAGTGACAGCGTCTCGAGCGCTTGCGCTTCGTAGTCGGTGGCAACAGCTACCCTGAGCGGTCCCGATGTCTGACCCGCGCCGCGGCCGGCCTGCTCGACCGCTAGATCCAGTCCACCCGCCCCCGAGAAGAGACTGATCACGGGAAGGTAGTCGCGCATCTGGCTGCTCCTTACGTCTGTCCTGCGTGACTCTACGCGGCCCACTGCTGCACCGTTGCTGGGCAGGAGGCCGGAACTCTCCGTAGTGCGGTACGGTCTGACTGTGCGCACCCCACCGCCGCCGGCATCATCGCCAGCTGTAGCCAAGGTGATGCGCAGTAACCGGAGGACCGGAACGCGACCTGAGGTTGAGTTAAGGTCGCTTCTCCACAGAAAAGGGCTTCGCTTTCGTAAGCATACTCCCGTCAGGGTCGACGGCCTAGTCGTTCGCCCAGACGTGCTTTTTACCCGGCAACGAATAGCCGTCTTCATCGACGGCTGCTTCTGGCACCGCTGCGAACAGCACGGCGTGAGGCCGCGCTCGAATAGCCAGTACTGGTCGGAGAAGCTTGACCGCAACGTCGACCGAGATCGAATGGTCAACGAAGCCCTTACGGCGGCCGGATGGCAGATTATCCGGATATGGGAACATGAGGACCGCGCCATCGCAGCCGATCGCGTGTCCGAGGCCCTGGCCACACACGCCCTGCAGCCACGTGTTCGACCGCCACTGATCTGACGCCAGAAGCCGCGCGCTTCGCCGCCTTCAATGCACGTCAACGGACGCCGCGCTGGCCCGTCGATCCGTGCGCTGGCTCCCCCGCTATCGTCCATGACAGGGTTGTACGCCTCGGGTGCGACGATTTGAGCCAAGCAGGCAGGCGACACGACGAGTCCGACTAGTGTCCCGCGTCGCCTGTTGTCGGCTTCTGCTCGGTAAGCCGGGTCGGACGGCCCGTGGCCGCCAACCAAGGCGTTGCCGCACGGCAGTTGCACTATAGAGGACAGACGCCGGTGAACATCCCAGAGGCCCGCGACCTGCACCGGTGGACGCCCGTGAACGGGCGGCCGAGTATAAGGATCAAAAGGATGAGCGTTGGAGTCAAAATGCCGCTTAGTTAGGCGTCCTGCGCAAGAGCGATCACGGTTGGGGGTCGTAGCGGGGTTTCTGGTTGGCGTTTAGCCCGGCAGTCGTTGTAGCGATCTCATTAGACGACCCGCACGTCGGTGCGCTGGCGTCCGCTAAGGGCTGTTTCGTAACCCTGTTCGTCTGGGTGGTCGGGTGGGCTGGCAGGGTGAGGGTGTGCAGGTCGTCTCCGCTGCTGACCCTCAGTGGATCTTTCCGTTCACTGGTCTGAAGCCGGTCTAGTTCCGCCGGCTGGTCCGGCTGGTCGCCGAACGGGGCGCGGGCACGGTGGTCGATGGCCGTCCGGGGCGGCCGTGGTCGTTGCCGCTGGCGGACCGGGTGTTGCTGGTCGCGACGTACTGGCGCACGAACCTGACGCTGCGCCAGGTCGGACCCCTGTTCGGGGTGTCCTACTCGGCGGCTTACCGGATCATCGACTCGCTCACGCCGTTGCTCGCGCTGGCTCCGGCCCGGCGGCGGCGCACTGACCAGGTCACGATCGTGGACAGCACCCTGATCCCGACCCGCGACCACTCGGTGGCGGCGCCGTCGAAGAACTACCGGTACTCGACGAACCTGCAGGTCGCGATCGACGCGAACACCCGCCTCGTCGTCGCCCTCGGCGACCCGCAACCGGGCAACCGCAACGACACGATCGTCTACGAGACCAGCGGCATCAAAGACCAACTCGCCGGACGGCCGGTGCTCGCCGACGGCGGCTACAGGGCCACCCCGAAGTGATCATCCCCTACCGGAAACGGCGCGACGGCCAGCCGCTCACCGACTGGCAGGAAG
>Ga0068859_100002329_pt1 | contig 19306 bp, 17 predicted proteins | sample KBSSwiS22_FD_66585 | JGI IMG/M metagenome (GOLD analysis project Ga0068859, IMG submission 66585) | Switchgrass rhizosphere microbial communities from Kellogg Biological Station, Michigan, USA - KBS Switchgrass S2-2 | ecosystem: Host-associated > Plants > Roots > Rhizosphere > Soil ...
GAGATCTTTGCCGGGGTCATTGGGTGATACAATGCTTAACTCAAAATCAATATGATCAATCCCTTTTAATTCAAATAATCCTGCATTAGTGGTAACGATCACTCCATCAGTTATATCGTCAGTAACATTTACTAACCGTATTTCCTTTACAATCGTTTTTATATAAGCTTCATCAGCTTTATACTGGTAATGATAAGCCGCTGCATGTATCTCATCAGTTTCGGTTTGTAAATTACCTGCAAGCTCCTCATTGGGACCAATTTTAAGAACAGGTTCAAAACTTTTAACCTCAGTTAACTGGTTGGTAAATTTATCTGCCTCTATGGTATAAAGTGTTTGATTACAAAATGAGCAGTTTAAATTATCCTTGCTTTTGTGTACAAGTAATCCATTGCCTGTAATATCCCAAAGTGATAATGCAATGGAAGATTTTGGATTTGTATTGTGTGTGCTGTCAATAGTAAATGTAATATCCTCGGTAAAGCCCCCTCCGGGAATTTTTAACCGCTCTGCAATTGTAGCAGCATGTCCGTTGCCAATAGGTACCTTCTGAAACTCAATGGCAATGATCTTACTTTCGGCTAAACCATTAGTATATGGCCCCTGCTGTACAATATTAACACCGGGGATCAGGGAATTATCAAACACAATCTTATCAGCCTGCATCTGTTCATGCAATGGGAATTCAACAAAAATATCCTCGTATGTTTTTTTACTGTTGGGCAGAATTGTTTTAAGGATGATTTTTTTAAACTCCATTAACTGGTAAGCAGAAATGTCTGGCACAATTTTAAATTTAAAAGTTGCCAGGGAATTTTTCGGATCATTTGTATCTGCCACAGTAAGCAGTTTGGCAGAAGGTATGAGCATCCCTTCATCGCCATTCTCTATAGCTAATTTATATTGCTGGGGAATAACCAGGTAGCTGTTGGTAAATGTATTCAGGTACACATTATTTATTCCCAATTCAGCAGGGAGGTTTATATTAATGGGTGTATAAACAATTGAGTTTGCAGACGGATCGCCAAATGGAGGTTTACTTCCGAAAGCTTTTACAAGCTGCCCGTCTTTTGTTAAAATATAATTATTGGGGAAACTGGCGCTGTCATAACAGGTTTGAGCAAACGTTTTGTTATAAAGTGTTGTTTCATTTATAGTATATTCAGCCGCATCATCAGTTTGCCTGTTAACATTAAAAATTACTTGTGGTCGTATGTTATCTTGAGGGCGCTCGATCATTCTGCTGGCCATTCGCATTTTTACAGCAGGTGATCCGCTTTGTACCGATTGCAAAGTGTTTATTCTTCTTTCCATCATGGCCTGTTTCACAAAAATCAAATGCCTTGCCGCTGGTTTTAAAGTATAACTGAAATAAGAGGCATTTATGGTTAGCGAACAGAATGGTTTATTATCCGGATTAGCAACAGCATAATAAAAATTACTAAGTGCCGGAACAGATGGATCGTTAAATAAAATGGTAAGGGTAAATGCAGCGTCAGTTGCTGCAACTATTGCAGCATATACCAATGAAGGTTTATTGCCCCTGTTGATGGTAAAACTGGCTGTAATGTTTAATAAAGGTATTTCTTTATACTCTATGCCTGGTGTTGCTTTTAGTGTAGTTATAGCATCCGGATCTTTTTTTAGTAACCCAAAAGTTGCTTTACCAATATAATCCGGTTTATCATCTATTACGGGGCCGCTTACACTACATTCAAAATTAAATCCCTGCTGCTCCGGTGGCACTAAAACAAATTCGGGCAGGTACCATTTTATATTTGCATTGAACCTGTCATTAAAAAATGCCGGGTTATCGCCGGGCATAACCGGGCCACTTCGTTGCGGAGGGGTCGTCGCTCTTATAAAAAAAGCCGGGCTTACGGTTAAAAGTTGCAGTACCGGTGAAGCGTCAGCAACCGTTTCCTTTTTAACCAAAACATCTGGTTGTAGTTGTACACGTGTTGCTGCAACAGGCTGTATGTTTATAAAAGCATCGCTCTTAACAAGATTAACTGCAATCTTACTTTTGAAATTATTTATTTCCCCTGGCATGGTTATATTTTTTATGTTAGTGATATTTTTACCGAATAATCATCAGCTGGTTTATCAGTGTTGATCATAACCTCCTGTTCTCCTTTGTAAGCATCCTGCAGTTCAGCCGGTGTATCCTGGTTAAGTTTAAAAGTGAGGCTGTATTTTAAAAGCAGTTTTAATGATTGGGTAAAAGCATAGGCTGTGTGATAAATATTAGTACTGTTCTCTTTAACCCATATCATAGGTACAAAATCCTTACGCTCTGCTTTATTTAAGATCAACCCGGAATTTTTATACGTCATGGCACCGCTGCTGTCTTCATAACCTAGTTCTACATATACTTTATCCAGCAACAATTTTTTTCCGTTATAAAGTATTTCCCAGTTTGCAGCTAAGGAAGTTTCTATTTCAATCTTTGAAAAAGCATCTATTACAGGCTTAAGTAAAAAATGAATGACCGCCAGGTTTGTACCGGAGCTTTCAACAAAACCGGTAACATTTTCATTAACCATATTTGCATCAAGCGAAGCCATGTTGTACTATTTACCAGTTTTAAAAATCATCTTTTAATACCTCTGCCACTTCTTTTAATTTGGCTATCTGTTCTTTTACATTATCTGGTGGAAAAGGTACTTCTGCAATCAATGGCATACTGCCGGCCATGTTTTTTTCTTCACCTTTATAAGTAATGGCAGGTACGCCGGGGTTTTTACTTTCAATAAGCATGGTAACCTGGTAGCTCCAGTTCAGTGCATCTTCCGGCTTTAATGTCCAGGCTTCAAAAAACTGAGGCTCATTAATATTTGCTGCAGTAAAGCGAATTGTTTCAGGGTTCCTGTTTACCTTTTTAAATGTAACCAGCGCTTTGGTACGTTCATCTAATTTGGTATCTAACTGTATAGGACCAACGATTAGTTTGCCCAATGCATCTGCCTTTACTTCAATACTGTGTTCAGTAGTTTTTTCTTCTGCAAACTTTATGGTTCTGTCCGGTACTTCCACGCTCGATTTGATCTGGAACCTCACCTGCCTTTTAATGTAAATGGTATTCTGGTCTTCTTTTTTAAGATTGGATTGTCTTTCAAAATCAAAGATCAGGATGCGGTCTTTATCATCTTTTGTCCAAACGGCGGGTGTAAGTGTGGTTGATTTTGGAGCCATTGCATTATCCATGAACAAGCCGGAATTTTTATATACTATTGCCCCTGTGGAATCAGGATAACCCACTTCCAATATCAACTGTTCTATCGGGTCGCCGCCTTCGCCTTTTGTATCGGGCCAGAATGCTCTTGCAGATGCAATTACATGGATCTTTCTAAAACCTTCTGCCAGGTGAACAGTATCAAAATATTTGTCTTTTGCTTTCTTGTCTTGCTTCAGTTCATCATAAAAGCCCATCAGGTGTGCTGAGATAGTATTGTCTTTAATATACGTTTCATCAATGGTTTCATTAAAATCAAGTGTAAGATGATTTTCATCGTGCTGAAATTTAAGGGCAAAGCTTACTCCAACGCCCTTAATATCGGCTGCTTTGGCATTTTCTATTTTCGCCGGCTGAATATCCAAAATTGATTTTTGTGCCGCTTCCATAAATTTATCAAATACCTTATCTACCTGTGCTTCGTACATCTTTTCCCGTTCGGGACTTAAAATTTCATTATCGATGGTGATAGATTTAGTAATAACGCCCGCTTTTACTGCACTGTTAAACGCTGCCTGTACATCTCCCTCAACAATCCAGAATTTTGCTTTAAGATCGGCCGAGAAATGATTAAAGATCGCACTCCATTCTCCATGTACCGAAGCTTTGAATGAACCGGTATAAAATTTATGTTTAAGCGTATTATGTACAAACACGGGACTGGAAACTCCCTGGAACGCCTGCTCTAAAATTTGCGCCGGGTACTGCCCTACCATTGCAGTATAGGCATTGTTACCCACCGGGTTTATAGTGCCTTTGCCTTCGCCCTGCATTTTCCACAACCATGGGTTATCAGGTTTTTGAGTTGTTGGGTCGGCAATATTTTCGGGTGTAATAGAAGAAATGTACACATCATTATCTACAATGGGTACAACTCCCAGGTCTATCTGTTGTGTGCTGTCATCTCCCAGCATAAAATATTTATCCTGGTTATACTTAGCATTTTGCTTCACTTCCTCCTTTATGATGTCGATGGCATTCTTTATAACGATGTCGGGTATCTTTAATGTGCTGGTAAATGCCAGTACACCACCTGCAGTTTCTACCTGGCCCGGGCTGGCTACTGCAATGTTATCATCTGCTGTAAGTACGCCGGAGAATTTTGTAAAATGAAACATATAATCGCCGTTATCATTTTTAGCCATACGGGGCGAATCTGGCAGGTAATAAAACTGCATGGGCTTGCCGGATTTGCGAAGCTGTTCATTAAACAGATCCGGAAAAATATTTAACTGGTAAGTAGAACCATCTTCGTCCTTAGGTACCACCAGTAAGCGATTAGGTCCGTACAGGGGCCCAATAGCTGAGCCTTCAAAAATATAAGCCATGATAATTATGTTTTAAAAATTAACAGAACAGGTTTAAATAATTTATGCATCTAATAATTCAAGCTCTTTTGATTTTACTTTAAATTCAGAAAGTCTTGATAAAAGATTATCCGGTGGTGCTGGCATTTCTATGGTAATGCCCCTGCTGTAACTTCCTTCCATGGATTTTTCATCACCTTCATAGGTAACTGCCTGCAGCGGGCCAAAGCTTTTATAAGTTACTTTCACTTTATAGGTCCAGGCAATGGGGCCGTTACTTTCGTTATCCCACAATTCAAACCGTTGTTTTTCCAAAATATTCTGTTGTGTAAACATCATTGTAACAGCATCAAAACCAGCTTTCTTAAATGTTACTTCCACCAGCATATGTTTGTTAAGATCGGCAGCCAGGTACACGGGCCCTACATTCAAATGGCCGGCTACGTTAGCTTTTACCTCTATCTGCGTATCGGTTGTAACCTCATCAGGGAATACAATCTCATTATCCGCATTTATTTTTACCCTTTCATCTTCTTTATAAGTTACAGTTCGCTTAACAGATATCTTGTTTCGTTGTTCTTTAGGCACGTTTTCATCTACTGCAAAATCAAAAACAAATACCCTGTCTTTATCATCCTTTGTCCAGATGGCAGGATGAAAATCATCGGATAGTTTTTTGCTGAGGTCATCATAATACTTTCCTGAATTCTTGTATTGGATCACGCCATTTTTATCAGGGTAACCAACTGAAATAGTGAGCTTATCAAGCGGCTCTCCGTTACCGTTATCATCTGGCCAGTTAGCCCGGGAAGTTGCAATTACATGTATCTTCTTAAATGCATCTCCAAGATTTACAAAATCAAAATATTCCTTTGCCGCATCGGGATCTTTTTTAATTTCCTGGTAAAACCCTTTCATATCGCCACTTACCACTGTTTGTTTAAAGTATGGCCCCTGTATCTCTATCACATCATCCATGCTGATATTAGCGGCTTCAAATTTTGTGTTCAGTGCATAGCTAAATCCATGATCGCTTTCTGTGGTCCAGCTAAACAAACCTAAAAATGAATGGTTTTGTGTAGAATGAGTGTCCGCTGCTTCGGCCTGAGCTATCTCCGAAGGTTTGCGTTCAAAAATAAATTTCTTTACATTGTCCATTATCCTGTCTTTGGCTTTCTGTGCCATATCTTCATACACTTCTTTTTCTTTATCAGTAAGCTCTGCATCACCATAAATTATTTTGGTGGTACACATACCCCAAAGATTATCCGATTGAAAAGCTTCATGTATATTTTCCTGGGTCCAGTTGCCTTTAAACTTTGTATTGCTGGTAAATGCACTGAACATTTTATGATAATCAGCATGAGTGATGATCTTTACTGATGGTGTATAAAAGCGAAGCTTCAAAGCATTTTGTACAAAAATGGGACTGGTGTCTCCTTTAAATCCGGCTTCCAGTAAAGCTGCGGGAAACTGTCCCACCATTGCTGTACAGGCATTAGTACCATTGGGATCAAGCGACCCCTTGCCTGCGCCCTGCATTTTCCAAAACCATTTATCATCTGGTAATTGTTTTGAGGGATCTGCCAGGTCATTCATGGTAAGGTTCGAAATGGCCACTTCATTTTCTTCGATGGGCACAAAACCCAGTTCAAAATTTGGGGGACCATCCGGTGCAAACATCCACAACGGATGTGTATTAAATTTAGCATCCTTCTTTACTTTTTCTTTTATCTGGTCTTTAATACTTTCAAAAACACCATCAGGCAATTGCAAGGTGGAGGTTAATGAAACTACCCCGCCAGCCACTTCTTCCTGGCCTTTTGTACCAATATTACTATCCTCTGTAAGTATACCGGCAAATTTGGTAAAGTGAAACATGAATTTATTCTGTTCATTTTTTGCCATGCGTACAGAGTTTGGCATCATATAGAAAAACAATGTTTTTCCGGCATTGCGCAGGTCGTCATTACATATATCTGCATATATCTGCATCGTATGCGCCATACCGTTATCATCATATCCAACTTCTAAAAAATTAGGTCCCCACATTGGGCCGCGGGCCGAGCCATTAAAATCGATGTACATAAAAAAGAGTTTAAATTTTGTTGAATTAAATTTTGTTGTTTATAAATTAAGCAGGTATTAAAATGTATACACTATTTTGTGATAATACCGGTACCACCACCACCAGCCATTGGTACACGAATTCAGCACTTTAAAACCAACTGTTTTGGTTTCATCCCGGTTTAGCTTTATACTTTTCCAGCCATTTCTGTCTTGCGCATCTTTATCGCAAACCGTACTGGTGATCTGCATTTTACACTCCACTGAACTGGTTATTTCAAGTTTGATCCAATAGTACCCGTCAGTAGCTTTGTACTTCATGTACCTTGCTTTAAGGGTTTTTGTAACGGGGTCTGTAGACCATTCACTGAATTGCTGAGCTGCCAGGTGTGTGGGAAGTATCCAGTACAAAAGGACCAGCCAGTATTTTTTAAATATGATTTTCATTTGGTTTGATGTTTATGCTTAAATTGAAAATAGTAATGCGGATGATATGCGGATCAATCAGTAATGCATCATTTGTAAATTCCACCCGGTAGCATCAGCCATAGCTTCGTACTTGGAAGTAAAATCCTGGAATAATTCATCATAGTCCTTACCACCATCCGGGTCAACAATTTTTAAAAATGTATTTGATGCATCTCCATCGCCATAGATGCCACGGATAATACGTGCATGCACAGCAAAATTTGCAGAAGCATCTTCATCATCAATAATAATGAGCGGCCCGTAACTTTGTAATAATTGTAAAATACTGTCGGGAGTTTCGCAACGCTGGTATTCAACCGTCATTCCGGTTGCTGTTGCAAAGTCCTGCATTCTGTCTGGTGCAAGCCCGCTGTTGCTGTCAAAAATTTGCCTGAAGTCGCTGCTCAAAGAATCCATTGCGCCTTCTATGGAATAGGAAATTTGATCTTTCCACGACATATTCATGGTGGCTACTGTTGCCCAGCATGCCATGCTTTTGGGTTGGGCTACCGGCACTATAAAGCCGGGCACATCGTATGCAATTGCTGTTTGATTAAGTGTGTTTGACATTGTTATTATTTTTTGGGGTTATTGATTTGTTGTACCTGATGTAATTTCTTCTGCCAGGGGTTCAATTATCTTACCATCAACCATCAATTTTATCAGCACCATTGCACCTACCTGTTTTGAAACAGCAGTTGATGAAAACACATTATCCCGCACATATTTTCCGGAAGTATAATTGTTAGAACCTCCCCACAGGTAGGGAGAATTAATGCCGTGTGCCCTGTAACCAATTCCGTTATATCGCTCCAGTTTATAAGCAATGCCGGGCAGCGACCAGTCGGTCCAGTGATCAAACCCTTCCAGGCGCAAAGCATCGGTTGCACTTTCTTCCCAGGTAAACGGAGGGGTGCCGGTAACAGGCCTGCCTGCGGGAACATGTACAGTTCGCTGTGATAGCGGGTCGCCATTATGCAGGTGGCAGTTAAAATTAAGGCCGGCTTCCAGGTTATGTATCACTGCAATTACATACCAGGGAATGTTGAGGGAAGTAGCAACACTTTGATAGCGTGCCTTGTTGTTTATGATTTTGCTAATGATGCTGTTAGCCCCTGCTTCAATGTTGTTATTTACCTGGCAGGTATCAAAGAGCGATTCATAACTCAATTTCAGGTTGTCATTAAAAGTTAGCATACAAAAAAAATTAGTTTGAAAAAATTAACTCAACTGGTTGTTGGTTTTTGATGCAGGATAACAGTACAAATATTCAATCAACAGGCAGGAAGAAAAAAGAGGACAGTTACTAAAAATAGTTCCAATTAATACCATTACGTACTACCGTAAAAATACGGTAGAGAATAAGCGGCAAAATTATTGCTGAATTCGCTGCAATGCAGTACTGCAAAGGTTTTCGTAAAATTAAATAGTACAATACAGGAATATTATTTTTAGTTTCGCAAAACGGGATATAGCTTTATGCTGCACCAATAAATTTTTATTTATGAAAAATTCATTTTACAAAATTATTTTGCCTGTAGCTTTTGTTATATCGACATCAGCTTTTGTTTACATGCTAAACAAGTATTTAAGATTAAAGGAAACGGTCGGAGAACGTGCAACATCAGTCTATACCAGCGACGGATGTACGAATCCATGTACTGGTAACCTTAAATGGATCAAGCTAAGCGAGGCTATACAAATGGTTTCGGAGTACAGGGCAAACCAGGCCACTGATATTAATGCAGGTATTACAAACAGGTTAAAAAGCAAAATATTCCCTGCCACTTTAAATGGAAATTTTAATGACAGCCGTTTTATTGTTTTTCCAATGGATACGATTAAAAATTTTATATGCACTATCGATAATATGCTGAGGGATAATCACCCGGTTAACGCAGACGGTAACCCGATAAAGACCTGCGACCTGGGAATTAAATTCTTTTATGCAGCATACCCGGGGCTTGATCCCCGCCAATCAATAACGGGTACATATAAAGGAAGACATACCCTGATCTTAGTACCCTCTTACCTGGATACAAAGACCAATATGTACACCGAGTTTTTTCCATCGGCAATTAATGCTACCACAAAGCGGCCCTATACATTAGCCCAGTTAATAAACTGGGATAGCCTTGGTACGTTACACACTTACGGAATAGAGAGTTTACCTTTATTTACTCTTTCTTTAACTGATCCCGATGCCGGTAAAAATCATGGTACACTATGTCCTCCGCCTGATGATTGCTTATCATCGATTTTACAAGCGGCAGGTGGTAATTAAATTCTACAAAGGATGTCTTTATTAATAGATATACTGTTGGTGTTTGAATGGATCAGCTTCCTGGTTTCGCTCATTTTTTTTAAATACCTGAAGAAGGAAAGACTGCTGTATATTTTTGTTTTGTTGTTTGTGGTTGTTTTTTCTGAAGCTGTGGGAAAGCTGATAGATATAAAAGCTATTAAATTTATTAAAAGCAACCTGTGGTTCAATATTATGGTACCCATACAGTTCTTATGCCTGTTATTATTATTTTATAAAAAAACAACGTATAGTTACTGGCGGGTTGTTGTGCTGATATTTATTTCACTAACCATAATGATTACCCTGTTATTTTTTTTATCGGCAGCAGATAAAAGATTTAATACACTTAATTATACCATTGAATCGGTATTTGTTTCGGCATGTTGCCTGCATTACCTGTTTGAATGTATGAACAATAAACACATTGTAAATATCAATAAAGATGTGATGATGTACCTTGCATTAGGTACTTTGTTGTTTTACCTGGGTACACTCCCTTTTCATTCTATGCGTAACTACCTCTACAAAAATTATAAACATATTTTTTATACATACTATTACCTTTTCTTTATACTTAATTATGTAATGTATGGATTAACGTCATTTGGCATTATATGGGCGCAAAAGAAATAAATGTATTTTTTTTATCGGTTACGCTAACGGTATTGCTGCTGGTAATGGCTGTATATTTTATTATCCTAAGTCTGCGGAGGCGCCAGATACTTTTTACAAGAGAAAAAGAAAAGAGTGAGTTACTGCATCAGCAGCAATTGCTGGAGGCAAGGCAGGAAATGCAGCAAAACCTTATGCAAAACCTGGGTGCAGAGCTGCATGATACCATCGGGCAAAAACTTACACTGGCCTACCTGCAAATGGAAAATGCCCTGCATTTTGAAAATATTGATGCCTTTAAAAAACACATTAAAGTACAGAACAACCTTATACTGGAATCGCTTGATGAGCTGAGGAGCCTGAGCAAAATACTTATTGCCCACGATTTTTCAGATTTTAGTTTTGTACACTTTATGCAAAAGGAAACAGAAAGGTTGCAACAAAGCGGCCTTTGTAAAGTTATTTTTTTAGCACCTGCTGATATGCCAAAAGCAGCAGATGAAAGAGTGGAATTAACACTGGCAAGAATATGCCAGGAGTTTATACAAAACAGTTTAAAGTACAGTGGCTGTACCGAATTAAAGATTGAGGTGAATTTTTCTGCCGATAGTATGAATATTTTATGTTCCGATAACGGCAAAGGAATAGACTGGGAAAAAGTAAATACTTATAATATAAAATCTGGCAGCGGTATGCATACCATTAGTACCAGGGCTGCTCTTATAGGCGCAACCTGTGAGTGGAACACTGAAAATGGAACACAATTAAAAATATCGATCCCTTTACATAAAACCTAAACTCATGAGATATAATATTGTAATAGTAGATGATCATATCCTGATTGCCCAGGCTCTTGCCACCATGATAAATACCATACCCAATTTTGATATTTTGTACGTATGCAGCAACGGGAACGACATGATTGAAAAATTCAAAACGCCTAAAAATATTCCCGACCTTGTAATACTTGATGTGCAAATGCCCGTAATGGATGGATATGCCGTTGCCAAATGGCTTACTGAACATCACCCCGAAATCATCATCCTTGCATTGAGTATGCAGGATGACGATGAAAAAATCATAAGGATGATTCGTTGTGGTGCAAAGGGCTATTTATTAAAAAGTATTCAGCAAAAAGAACTGGCTTATGCCTTAAATACCATTGTTAAAGACGGTATATTTTACAACTCAAAGGTTAGTAAGGTGCTGGCAAATGATTATTTAAAAAAAGAGGTGGTTAAAAAAGCATTGAGTGAAAAGGAAACAGAACTGTTGCCCCATCTTTGTACAGACCTGACCTATAAAGAAATTGCGGCAACGCTTTTTCTCAGCCCACGTACAGTTGAAAGTTATGCCAACAGCATTATGGAAAAACTCAACGTTCGTAACCGTATTGGCCTTGTGCTGCTGGCTTCAGCAAAAGCGTGGATATAAAACTTAAAAAAAACCAATGTAACCTGCCGTATTATTTCTTCGTCCACAAGTCAAATTCGGCATTGTCAGTACACGACATTGATTTAATAAAGTTTTCAAAATTAAACCCATCGTATTCTGAAACTACGTCATAAACTTCGTCAAACCCTTTTGCTCCTTGTGGTATTAAACAGCCGTCCTCTTCACCAAACAGCGCTAGCCAAACATCTGGAAGCCAGGGTCCACCGTCTGTATTGATTACTTTTATATGTTGAATATTTTCCCATAAAATTTGTTCAGTCTCTCTTTGCGGATGTTCAACTTTAATAAATTTATCTGTGATTGTAACAGTAAAATCATCCTCTGGATTTTTTGGTTTTTCTTTATTAAATAGTTTGTTGAAAAAACTCATAGTCATTTTTTTAATTGCGCAATATGCTTATGCTTAATTGGGTTGCCAAATATTGTAATCAGTCCATCTGTTACAAAATTATTAATGTCCAGGGTATAGTAATATAATCCTTCCCAGTCGCAATCGTCATCATAATAGTCTAAAAAAACCAATTTATTTTGATCGAAAGATGGAACGGATGGCCTGGAGTAACAACATTTTATAATTGTTGGTGTGCTGTTTATATAGTTTACCGTTGGTTTAAGTGTATAAAAAATTGCAAAAAAAGCCACCGGATTCAATAACGTCAACAGTAATAATTTTCGGTTCCTAAAAAAAATTGAGAGAGTTATTTGCATTATCAATATCACCAAAGGAACCACATGTAAAATATTTTTTGTGCCATATGTAAGAAATGGGAAAAGCAGCCAACTGCATAAAATAATGACTATAACAATTATTACTTTTAAATGGGGTTTTAATTTTTTCATTTCATTATCCCACCCGATTGAGGCGGCATTTTGCTATTTAAGTCGCAGCACCATTTGATCTTCCGAAAAATATTTACCCTTCCATTTTATTGAATTGTGCTCAGTACCATATTTTTCAAAACCAAATTTTTCATACAATTGTTTTGCTTTTGAGTTACTGGCAATTACAATCAGGTTAATTTGTTCAATATCCGAAATTGTTTTTACCCTTTTAATAAGTTCCTCCAATAATGCTCCTGCAATGCCTTGTCCACGAAATTCTTTTGAAACATACATGGTAGATACCATTCCTTTGTGCCGCAATTTTTCTCTATCCTCTCCATCACGCACAAAACTTACCACACCTGCTAAAACATTTTCTGCATAAGCGCCAAGTGTAAAACTATCATTGCTGTCCTTTGTAGGAAATGGTGCAGCCGAGTTTTCCCTGGCTGTAATAAGAAGGTTGTCTTCATCACTTTCAAGTGCGGCAGCTAAAAACATTTTATACTGCTCAATCGCTGTGGATAGAATTTCTTTTATTTTTATAGTGTTCATTCTAATTTCTATGTTTCATCCTTACCATAACCGCTAACGCATAAATTTACGAAAGTATCCCCTCCTCCCCAACTTTCAAGGTGCAAGGGCAAAAGGTACAAGATACAAGGCACAAGGCACAAGGCACAAGTGCTGGATGATGGATTCTTGTATCTTGATTCTTGTGCCTTGTTCCTTGTGCCTTGTTCCTTGATTCTTGTTCCTTGATTCTTGTTCCTTGTGCCTTGTTTTCCTATTTTTACTCTATGAATGTAAAACTCTCCGAAGCACAAAAGAAAGCTGCCATCAGCAATTCCAACAGCATTGCTGTTATAATGCAGCAAATTCTTAATCGTGAAAATAAACTGGGCCGCAGCCAGGAACATTTTTGGGTAATAGGCCTTAACAATGCTGGTAAAATACTTTTTATTGAACTCATTGGCCTGGGGCGGCAAAACAGGGTTACCGCTAATCCACCCGATGTATTTAGAATGGCTATTTACAAATTGGCTATTAAATTGATAATGGTGCATAACCACCCCAGCGGCGACATGAAACCTTCTATGGCAGACAGGTTGATTACCGACCGTATTATAAAAGTGGGCGAGATCATTAATGTTGATGTGATTGACCACATCATCATTTCCGAAAAGAATCATTTTAGTTTTGCTGATGCCGGCATTATTGCTGAACTAAAAAAATCCGATACCTGGAGAATTATTGAAAAAGAAGAATTGGAGTTTAGGGAGTTTAAACAGAAACTGGAAACAAAAGAAACAGAAAAGAAAGCTAAGTTGGAAGTTGCTAAAAACTTAAAGGCTAGTGGTATGGATGAAGCTGAGATTAAAAAAATGACTGGTGTTGGTGTGGCGGAGATAAGAAAGTTGTGAGGGGGAATAATTTAGATCGAATAGAAATCCGACTCAGCAAAAACATTTGACTTCAATAAATTGAAATGTATAAAATCGTTCTATCAATAGTCTTTCTTCTATTAGCTATTTTTGTTTGTTTGTTTTGGTCAGTTGGTCAGCATGGTAGCTTTTATGTAAATCTTAGATATTTTGAGGACCAGGTTTTTGTTACGATTATTATTGCATGCCTTTTACTTTCATTTTTTTTCTTGAGAAAATATTTAAAAAAGTACTAGCATTTCAACCGTTCTTCGCAGTTGTTGGTAACCACTTCCACACCAGCAAACGCCGTTGTTTGGCATCGAAGCAAGGCTGTTGAGGGTAAGCGTACCAACCTGCGTGACGAAAGGAGCAATAAATTTAAAGCTTCGGTTAGGCTTAGTTGAAGTGGGCTTCGGGCTGGTTGTTGGTACGCTTTGCACATCGCCAACGCTGCATACCAATAACGGCGTAGGTTATTACCAAAATTTCCACCATGGTTTTTTTTCAATAGTAGTAAGGGTGCGTAATAGTTTTCCATTATAATCAATTTCATAATTAGTTCCGTCGAAATTCTTTAGGCTAATTGAATTATCATTCATAGTAAAGCAGCTATCGCCGTCAAGTTTTAAAAAAATATCTGCACTTCCAAATTGCCAAAGCACATTTCCCTTTTTATCAATTCTGGAAACTGAAATTTCGCCATAAGTAATATAGTCCTCCCGGTATTTGTGTATGGAGAAGCAGGTGATAGGATCTGCAGGTGTCATCCAATTCAACTCTAGTTTTGGTATTGCAAGGCTCACCACCACATTGCTGCATCTCAAAATCAAATTATTATCATGAATAAATGCGGCATCCTCAGTTACTGAAGTTGCACCGGCAGCCGCTAGTATAATTGCGTTTGAAATTTGTTTTTCCCCATCGTAAATGGCAACGGCGTGCTGGGAACTTGATTTAAACTCTTTATCAATTTCAGGTTCATATACTTTATCATATTGTGTAGGGCTGTCAGGCTTTTGAGTGTATGCAGAATCATCAAAAACTTCAATATAATAGTTGTTATGTTGAAATGTAATCTTCACTTAAAATTGTATGTAACGTTACACATTGGCGTTTGTGGTGGAATTTGGAAAACGTGAGCTAATAACCAATGCTGAATAAAAATACAAAAGTTGAGGATAAGAACCACAGCCCGCTTAATAACTTACAGTCGGGATTTTGCCGGGCATTTGAAGGATATGGCACACAGAGGGGCAGCGCAAACAGAGGAAATACAATTTTTTTCTCAGCGATCTCTGCTCCTCTGCGTGCCATCCCTCCACGAATAACTCTTGGAGGGTTCCGAATACCCTGCAAGTTTTACAATGTTAAGTTTTGTAAGAGCCTTTAATTTGAAGCGTATTCCAAAACCCTCCAAGAGTTTGAACTACGCAAGGGTCTGACGGTTTGGAACCGCCTTGCCCCTATTATTTACCTGTCCATCCATTTTTTAAACTCCGGTGCTTTTTCCCTGCTCATATCAATTTGCAGTTTATTAAAAGGAGGTTTTAATGTAAGGGTTAACTTTTGGTTTTCCTTGGGTGTTACACTGTGTATTGCATCTATATGAATAATGAATTGCCGGTTTGCACGATAGAAAAAACGGGGATCAAGCAGCTCTTCTATTTCTTCCATGGATGCAAAGTCAATAATATGCTTGTCGCCGCTAAAGGTTAAAATATAATGCAGGTTTTCTTTCATTATGCAGGCAATATCCTTTGTATTAACTGCAAACCACTGGTTGCGAAAATTTACAATGAATTTTTCTTTGTACAATGCCGGTGATTGTGGTTGAGATAGTTTGAGCATCAGTTGCTTAATATCCGCAGGAAAAGTCTGTTTGCTTTCTATTATACTCCTGCATTTATTGATTGCTTTACTCAACTCTTCATCATCAATTGGTTTTAGCAGGTAATCAACACCGTTAACTTTAAATGCACGGATAGCATATTCATCATAAGCGGTGGTAAAAATAACCGGGCAGTCTATTTTATAAGTATTAAAAAGCTCAAAGCTTACACCATCACTTAATTGAATATCCATAAAGATCAGGTCGGGCAAAGGGTTTTCAAAAAACCATTTCTTTGCAGTCTTTAAGCTGGGCAATACTTTAATTACCCGGATATCGGCTGCTGCCTGTTTAATTTTCAGTTGCAGTTCTTCTGCAATCAATTCTTCATCTTCAACAATTACAGCTTGTATCATAGCAGGGGAATTTTTACAGTAAAAAATTTATCGTCTTCAGTAATTACAATTTTTTTTCCGCTTAAATAATAATACAATGATTGCATATTTTCCAGTCCCTGTTTATTGCTGGTTTCAACAAATTCTTTCTTTTGCAGGTTGTTTTGAATGATCAGCCATTCGCCTGTTGTAAATATTGTAATTGTAAGCGGAGTGGCAACATCAATAATGTTATGCTTTATTGCATTTTCTACCAGGTTTTGCAATGTAACCGGGGCAATCTTTTTATGCAGGTATTCTTCGGGTACAGTTACTTCAAAATGTAAGCCTTCCTTAAACCTTGTTTGCTGCAGCTGAATATAGGTTTCTGCTAAATTGATCTCTTCTCTCAATGATACCGTTTCACTATCCCGGCTTTTTAAAATATACCGGTAAATTTTTGATAACCGCTCCAGGAATTTTTTTGCATTGGCGGGGTTTGATGTAATAAGGCTACTGAGTGAAGTAAGTGAGTTAAATAAAAAATGAGGGTTCAGTTGTTGTTTAAGGCTTTCGTACATCACTTTTGCTTTTTCTTTTTCCAGTGAGTACGCTTTATTTTGTAAAAGCATTAATTTTTCTCCCTCCCTCATCCGCCACCTGTAAAACAGGTAAATAACTGTAATGCCCAGCAACGACATAAGGGTGAGGAACCACCAGGTTTTATAAAACACGGTGCCGATAAATATCCTGATTGTTTTTTCCGGAACATTCCAGGCAGTATCATTTAAGGAGGCCTTATAGCGAAAGGTATAACTACCGCCCGGCACATTGGTGTAATTTATTTTTCTTTCTTTGGTATAGATCCAGTCTTTATCAAACGGTTCCAGTTTATAAGCGTAGGTACATTCAAACGGGTTGATATAATTTAACCCAGCCAGGTCGATGCTGAAAAAATTTTCGTTGTACCCCAGTTTAATTTCGGCTATCGCTTCTGCAGGCTCACTAATCTCTTTACCTTTTATTTTAAAAGAGGTGATCAATGGCTGCACTTCAGTTTTTTCCCGGCCAATTTTTTCTGGCGAAAAGTAAACAAAGCCTTTATAAGTAGGATACACCAGCAAACCATCAGTTGTACGGTAAGCGGATTGCTCGTTAAACTGGTTGGTGGGCAGGCCATCGTTGGCATCAAAGCGTTTAAAGACTTTTCTATCTGCACTCAGCATGCACAATCCGTTGGAGGTGCCTAACCATACCCGGTTGAAATCATCCACCATAATATTATTGGTTCTGTCTGAAGGCAAGCCATCTTCACGGGAAAAAAAATGCGAATGGTTACTAACGGCATCGTATACTGTAAGTCCGCTTTCTGATCCGATCCATATGTTACCGTTATGATCTTCTGCACAAGAAGAAAATCGGGTGTCGGTGATCAGCGAATCTTTTATAGTAAGCAGTTTTTGTTGCTGCTGCGTTACATCGTACATCACCATGCCTACATCAAGTATACCTATCCATAAGCGATTATGACTATCTGCGTACATCGCTTGTATATTTCTGTGTGCGTAAGCATGCAGCACTGTGTCTTTACTAAGATCGTCAAAATGATCGCTTCCTTTTACATAACGATAAAGGCCAGACGCAGTACCCAGCCATATCGTTCCATTTTTATCTTTTACAATCATCCAGAAAAATGCAGCAGGCATACCCTGCTGAGAGTCAAAAAAATCCATAACACCGGTTAACGGGTGGTAGCGGTTCAGCCCTTTTGCCGTACCGATCCAGATATTACCATCATCATCCTGCTGTAAAGCCCTTATCGAATTATCCTGGAGCACATCTTTTTTACCATTGCTGTTAACAAGCTTGGTAAATGTGCCGCTGCTGCGGTTGTATTTTATTAAACCATTACCGGTGCCCAGCCATAAATTACCCTGCCCGTCTTCACAGGAGGTACGGCACCAGGCTTCGGTAAGCTGCGTACCGGTTTCGGCAAAAGGATAAATGACAGAGAAAAAATTTTTTGCAGGGTTAAAATAACTCAGCCCGTAACCGGATGTGCCTGCCCAGATAATCCCTTCCTTATCCTGGTAAATAACCACAACAGAATTAGAAATGATACTGCTTTGCAAAAGCGGATCATTAAGGTAATCATGAAAGGTATTGCTCCCTTCATCATAAACTGAAACGCCGGATAAATTGGATGTAGCCCAAAGCTTTCCTGTTTTATCAATCATCAGTTTAAGGATGGTATTATTATTCCATTTTTTAGAGGTATCAGTAAAATGAGTGAAGTGAGTAACGGTGTGTGATGCAAGGTTGATCTTATCCAGTACCGAACCATTATAACCTGTTGCGGCCCACAGGTTGCCGGCAGCATCCAGGCATACTGAATTTACATAATCAAAACTAAGCGATGCTTTATTAGCGGGATCATTTTTTATTTCGCTTAACGAGTGTGTAATGGGGTTAAAAATTTTTATGCCTCTTTGCGAAGCAATGTACCAGTTGCCGTTAGCATCAGCCGCAATATCCCTTACAGCAAAACTAAAAGCATTTTTATCTTTATCCCCGGGTACTATAAATTTTTCAAGCACCTTTTTTTTCTCATCCACCAACATAAAACCATACGCAGTGCCTGCCCAAATTTTCCCATCACCGTCCTGCATAATTTTTATGATATCGGCAGGTGCTTTGGTATTATACCTTATAAAAGTACCGGTATTGTAATTGAATTTGCAAAGGCCCTGTAATGTACCCACCCAAAGATTACCCTGCTTATCGGTATAAAGCGAATGAATATAATTATTGGTGATGGAACTGCTGTCGCTGGCTTTACTAAAAAATGTTTTGATGTTAACGCCGTCAAACCGGTTAAGCCCGTAAGCCGTTCCAATCCACATCAATCCGTATTTATCTTGTGTAAAGGCATATATGGCGCCGTCGCTGAGGCCGCTGTTACTGTTAAGTCTTTTAAAATTAAACTGCGCTACCTGGGCCTGCGGCTTTAAAGCAATGCAAAAAAGAAAAGTATATAAACAGAGTTGCTTCATTAAGCTGTATGCAGTTTATGAATGATGAAAATATCAACCTTACAGTCATCTTCCAAATAATTTCCCGGAGCTGCTGAAGAAATCGGTTGCCGTACTAATAACCCGATGCTGCAATCATTGTGCTGGCAAGCATTTGATAGCAGTTAGCCCATGCTTCTTTAACCTCATCATCCCAGTCCGGCCCCAGCCCCTGGTGCAATGTCCATAGTAAAGCATCGCCTGCAATTTTGTAGTGCTCTGGTTTAACCCCATAGCCTGCATGGCGTTTTGCCATTTCACTGATATCCTCCGTCAATTCCTCCAGGTTGTTCAGGCGGCCGACAATCATGCTCAGCATGTCAATGAATTTTTTA
>Ga0068859_100002331_pt1 | contig 19303 bp, 20 predicted proteins | sample KBSSwiS22_FD_66585 | JGI IMG/M metagenome (GOLD analysis project Ga0068859, IMG submission 66585) | Switchgrass rhizosphere microbial communities from Kellogg Biological Station, Michigan, USA - KBS Switchgrass S2-2 | ecosystem: Host-associated > Plants > Roots > Rhizosphere > Soil ...
ATCACCCGCGACAAGATTCTGGGAGCGCTCGCATGAAGACGTTTTCCAATTCGAACGCGCGGTCTCCGCAGGATGCGTCAAGCCGCTCCGCCCAGGCGCGGAAAGCGGGGCAGACCGCCGTCTTCGCAGGCGGCGGCAGCGATGTGCTGCAGCTGGTCAAGGAGCGCATCGTCCAACCCGACGTCATCGTGAATCTGAAGACGATGGTGAACCTGAACCAGGTCACGAAGTCGGCAGCGGGCATTGGCATCGGGGGCCAGACGACGCTCGACACGATCAGTCGGCACGACAGCCTCCGGAAGGATTACACCGTGCTCGCCGAGGCCGCCGGCAGCGTGGCGACGCCGCAGGTTCGCAACGTCGGCACGATCGCCGGCAACGTGTGCCAGCGTCCGTGGTGCTGGTACTTCCGGAACGGCTTCCAGTGCTACAAGAACGGCGGGAATCAGTGCTTCTCGGTCGTTGGCGAGAACCAGTTCCACGCGATCTTCGGCGGCGGTCCCAGCTATATCGTCCATCCGTCCGACACTGCGCCTGCGCTGGTCGCGCTTGGCGCCACCTTCACGGTGGTGGGGCCTCGTGGCGAGCGCAGGGTGCCTGCGTCAGACTTCTTCGTCCTGCCACGGGTGAACTCGGCGCACGAGAACGTCCTTGCCGACGACGAGCTGCTCGCGTCGATTGACCTGCCGGCCGCCAGGGTCGGCACTCGCAGCCGCTACCACAAGGTCATGGACCGCGAGACCTGGACCCACGCTGTTGTCAGCGCGGCCGTCGTCCTCGAGATGAACCAGGAGGTCTGCCGGTCCGCCCGCATCGTGCTCGGCGGCGTCGCGCCGATTCCCTGGCGGCTGCCCGAGGTGGAGCGGATGCTGACGGGCCAGCGCATCACCGAGGAACTCGCCGCGAAGGCGAGTGAAGCGTCGGTGACAGGTGCGCGCGCCCTCTCGAAAAACGCTTACAAGATTCCGCTCACCCGAGGCGTGGTGCGTCGAGCGATTCTCGAGGCTCGCGGGTGACGGTCGATGGTCGTCTCAGCCGCCGCAATTTCCTGCGGTTGCGGACGACCGAACGCGGGAGGCTCCTCGAAGTGTCCTGCCGCGCCCTGTTCATGCGGTGTGCCGACGCCACGATCGTGCACGAGGACGTGGTCCAGTGGGAACCGTGGATGGGAGAGCCGCCTGCAGTCATTCACCGGCGCTCGGCTGACGATCTACTGGAGGCCTTCGAACAGGATCTGCGCGACGTGCGAGTGCTGCGGCTGCTCGATGCCGAATGGCTGGACAGCATCGAAGGGGCGCCTCGCATCGAGGCGGCGATCAGCGCGTTCCGCGCCCGCGGCGGCGTCGTCGAGATTGAAGCGCAACGTTAAATCCGACCGTGATAGGCGCTACGAGTTGTCCTTGCTTCGATAGCGCGCCAGCGGCAATTGGAACTGGCGCTTGAATGCGCGGTTGAAGGACGACTCCGATTCGTAGCCGACCTCGAATGCAATCTCGGCGACGCTTCGAGTCGTCGACGTGAGCGCGCGGCGCCCCGGCGAGCCAGCCTGTCTCTGTTTCAGGAAGAGCATGAATGTGGCGTCGCACGGTCTCCATGAAGACAACCTCGGAGAGCTTGGACAGCATCGCGCTCGCGCCGTCGCGCGACGGCCACTGCCACAAGCGCGGAGACCGACGCGCTTCACTCGGTGGTGCACACTGGCAAAGGTCGACGTGCGCGGCTGCCTCGCAATCGATCGCGCGGTGAAGGTCGGGTTCCGATCGATGACCTGTCATGTGCAGTTGCGCGTTCCGGCAGACGTCGACCCCACGCGCGTCGCGATGCTACGGAAGCAGGCGGAGCAGTCGTGTGTGAACCTCGACTCGCTCCGCTCGGGTGTTCCGGTGGACCTCGTTGTCAACATCGAGGCCACGTCGGAGGGAAGAGCAGCGGCCTCACGCTACCTTCAGTTCTTCTCGCGAATGTTGGAACCGGTTCCTCGCGAGTAATAGCGGCCGTTCACTTCCATTCCCATGAACTCCGCCGTGCGCTGCGACTTGTCGCGCGGCGGATGAGCGATGATCTTGACCCGATTCCCAACCTTCAGAATCTGCGGCGAGATCCCGGACGCCACCATGGAGGCGGCTCCGGAGCCTTCAAAACCCCAGCTCTCGATCTTGCCATCGGCAACGGGCACGTCCATGGTCACCCACATGTGCGGATTTCTCCATTCGACCTTGGTGACCGTGCCTTCGACCGACACCAGCTCGTTGACATCAAACATCGCCCGCGAATGATGGGCCGACAGCGACGCCGTCAACACGAACCCGAGAAGCGCTGTCAGGACGCCGACTCCCTTCCACGCCATACATGCCTCCCTCAAAACCGCAGCTGCGGTTTGTCGTCCACTGATGATTCACGATCCCAGGCGCGTGAGATAAGTATCTGGACCATCCTCCGGGCGGCACAGGACCTCTTCGATCCTCTCGGCTGCCTGCCGTTTGAAGGTGATCGCAGGAGTCTCCCACGGCATCGTCAGCGTTTTCGGATCCTCTACTCTCGCCTGATACTCGAGCGTGTCGGCATCGACGCGGCGCCACCGCTCAACGATGTGCAGCGCGTCAGAGGTCGACCAGACGCCCGTGCTGGCGTTCGTCGGTTTGTCGAGGGGACTCGCCAGCCAGCCTTCCCCGTTGAAGGAGATCACGTCGACTACCAGCGTGTCGTCTTCCCAGCGCGCCGTCGAGTCGCCCATGTACGTGGGAAACAGATATTGCGGCGCGGTGTGCGCCCGTCCGGTTGTTGGAATGATCCGGTAGACGGGGTACGCCTCGGTGAAGACGAATGCGAATCCAGGTCGCTGAATAATCTGGACCGGGTGCCCCAGCATCGCGGCGCGAGGAAAGAGTGGAGGGGCGCAACGCATCGTCGGGTCGTCGTTCGCCGAGAGCGTCTTCATTCGTGCGCGAGCCTCGGGCGTATACAACGCCTCGAGGCTCCCGAGGTTGAACGTATCGCGCCCTGAAGCAGCGCCAACCGGCGCAGCTCGCCACACACCGGTCAGGTCTGGTTCTCCCCAGGCGGTCTTCGCCGCAACCGAACCAGTACTGGTCGCCATCCGCACGCCGGCCAGCAGCGCAGCCGCGACGACGACTCCGCCAACAATGACGGCCATCGCGCGTCTGCTCATCGCGTTCCCCTCTTCTTTGCCTGCTCGGCGGCGTATTCCTTGTGTCGTGCGTCCAGCTCCGGATCCAGGAAGCACAATGATTCCTCGACCGAGTCGTACGGCAACATGCCTCGGCGCGATGTCGATCCGGTCCATGGAGCCGTGAGCATCTTCGAATCTTCCACGACGACCTGGTATTCAAAGATCGTTGCGTCCGGCCGGCTCCAGCGCTCGATGACGTGCAGGGCGTCCGAAGAGGTTTGCGGCAACCGGTTCGGAGGCTGGGCGTTGCCGAGCCACGGCTTGCCGTTGAAGTTCGTCACGTCCACCACGAGCGTGTCGCCTTCCCAATGCCCGACCGATGAACCTTGAAAGGACGGCTTGCGCGTTGCGCTTGGTTGCCGTCCGTTCTCGCCGACGATTGGAATGATCCGGAAGTTGTTGCCCCCTTCGTTGAGCAACAAGAGGTATCCCGGGGCCGACACTAGTTGGACGGTTCCGCCCATCGAGCCTTCGACGGGGGACGGCGGCCAGCAGTGATAGTTCGGGGTATCAATGCCACGCCAATCGATCAGGCCTGCAGCAGCACCGCCTCGCTCTCTGTATTCGCGTGCGTCCGGACGGTACAGCGACTCGAGCGGCACCGGAGGCCGGTTGACGATCGCGTCGGGCCAATAGACGCCCGAGAAGTCCGGTTTCCCGTCCCACGGCGTGCGTTTTACCGGGTGCTTCACGGGATCTGGTTTGTAGGCTTCGAGGCGTGCCGTCGCCTCGGCGCGACTCTCCACGCCCGGCGGGAGAATCCCTTCGATGCGCTTGGTCCAGTCCTCGCCGGGGTTCGCCGTTTGCGGCGGCGAGTAGGTTTTTATCTGCGCCGCCAGTACTGCGATACAGGAACAGGCGAGGACCGCCGTCACAGCAAGCCTTCTCACGTTCACAGCACACCTTCCTGTGAAAGACGAGAGATTCCGCGGAGGGTCAGAACTATATACGAAGTTGGTGTATAAGGACGGCGTCCACACGCAGGTCAACGCATCAGGAGACGTCATGACATTCAGAATCGTCAGGCGGCTGCTTCTCTCTTCCGGAATCCTGCTGCTACCCGTCGTCGCGTATGCCCAGGAAGCGACGTTCACCGGCACCGTCACCGATTCCACGGGCGGCGTGCTGCCTGGTGTAGTCGTGACGGCGGTGCTCGAGGCTACCGGCAACACCTTCGCGGCGGTCACCGACGACCGCGGCGTGTACCGTATCCCGGCGCGTGTGGGCGCGTACAAGGTCGCGGCCGAACTGCAAGGCTTTACGACCGTCGTGCGCGAGGGACTGCAGCTGCTCGTCGGCGAAACGCTGGTCGTGAACCTGCAGCTGTCGCCATCGACGCTGGCGGAAACGATCACCGTCACGGCGGAGGCGCCGCTCTTGAACGTCTCCTCGTCGGTCCTTGGCAGCAACATCGATCCGAAGCAGGTGCAGGACATGCCGCTGCAGGGGCGTGACTGGGGCGCGCTGCTGCTGCTGGCCCCGGGGAGCCGCACCACCAGCGACACGGTCGCGCGAATCAATTCGAGGAATACCGACAGGATCCGGGAGTTTCAGACCAACGTCGACGGCCAGCAGTTTCAGAACACGATGGGCGGCGGCGGCCAGCCGACGTTCAGCCAAGAGATGATCGCGGAGTTCCAGTTCATCTCCAACCGGTTCGACGCCACTCAGGGCCGTTCCTCGGGTCTCCAGGTCAACCTCGTCACGAAGTCTGGAACCAACCGCTACGGCGGATCGTTCCGCAGCAACTTCCGCGACGATCGGTTCAACGCTCCGGATCCGATTCTCGATCGCGTCACGCCCATCCAGAACCAGCAGTACGCAGCGACGTTTGGCGGCCCCATCGTGCGCAACCGGCTGCACTTCTTCGCGTACGACGAGTACGAGCGCGAGCCGAAAGAAGAGACGTGGAGAACGCCGTACCCGCAATTCAACGTCTCCCTGCAGGGGACGTCCAGGAAGAAGATCGGCGGCGGCCGCCTCGATTACCAGATCTCGCCGCAGAGCCGGGTGATGGTCCGGTTGAACGTGGCAAAGGTCGCCACGCCCTTTGGCCCGGGTGATACCAGCCATCCGGCCGGGACGTCGCGAGGATGGGAGAACTCCGATCAGCTGGCCGTGCAGCTCACCAACGTGCTGAGCAACCGGACGGTCAACGAGCTGATGGTGGGGCATGCGGGCTTCCTGTTCGGGGAAGAAAACCTCACGCACTGGTCGCATCACTGGCTGGCGCAGGGTAGCCCGTTCGGTCCCATCACGACCGGTTCGCCGCGCATCACGTTCACGAACTTCACGATCGGCGGCAATCAGGGCGCCCCGCGCTACCGGACCCAGGACCTGTACCAGGTGAGGGACACCTGGACCTCGTCCTACGATGCGCGCGGCCGCCACGACGTGAAAGTTGGTGGCGAGTTGTTCCTGCACCAGCACTACACCAACAACTGCACGCAGTGCATGGGGATCATCGATGCGCGCGGCGGCGCCGCGCCGGCCAACATCGAGTCCCTCCTGCCGGATGCGTTCAACGCCGACACCTGGAACCTGGCGGCGATCTCGCCGCTGGTGCGGCGCTACACACTGGGAATCATCAAGTCCCGCCGCGATCCGATCCGGATTCCGGGATACGCCGCATGGATGCAGGACGACTGGCATGCCTCGACGAAGCTGACGCTGAATCTTGGCGTCCGCTACGACCTGCTGTGGAACATGTTTCAGAACCAGGAGTCGTTCCCGCCGTTCATGCTGTCGGGGCGCCCGCAGAATGCGGCGAACATCCAGCCGCGCCTCGGGTTCGTGTATCAGCTGAATCAACGAACGGTGTTGCGTGGCGGCGCCGGAAAGTACTACGGTGAAATGGTCCAAACGACGTACCCGTCGGAAGCAAAGACGGTCGCCGTGGTCGAGGTGCTGAACGACGGGCGTGCTGATTTTGCCGTGAATCCGCTGAACGGCCCGACGCCGACCTACGACGAGGCCATACGCAGGTACTGCTCGTCACCCGAGCAAGCCCGCCCCTTCGCGGCCTGGAAAGCCAGTGGATACGCCGGCAACGCACCATGTCTGCTTCGCGGCAACGGTGAATTGAAACAGCCGCCTCCCTACAACATCAACAGCAGCTGGCAGTCGTCGATTGGCTTCGAGCGACAGCTGGGAACCCTGACAGTGCTCGAAGCGGACTACATCTTCACGAAAAGTCGAGACGAAGGATGGGAGGACCTGAACGTCAATATCGCGTACAACCCTGCGACGGGCCTCAACTATCCGAACTCGAACCGAAGTCTGCTGCCGTACCCCGACTTCGGCGTCGTCGCTATGACGATGCAGAACGGGCGATCGACGTACCACGGCCTTCAGACGGCGCTCACCAAGCGCATGAGCAACCACTGGCAAGGCGCCGTGACGTATACGCTGAGCGGATTGTGGGATGCGCTCGGCAAACCGCTGCAAGGCGTGCCTGGAGGCACGCCGCAGGTCGTGACCTTCGAGCTCGCGCCGGATCTTAACGGCGAATATGGCCTGTCCTCGTCCGATCTGCGCCACCGAGCGGTCATGAGCGGCATCTGGGAGGTCTTCGGCGGCTTTCAGGTGAGCGCCACACACTACATGGGCGTCGGCCAACGCGCGCAGACGATCTACGGCGGCGATCTGCGCAATCTCGGTGGGAGCGATCCGGCGATTCAGCGGCTGCGGCCGAACGGCACAATCGTGCCGCGCAACGCGTTCGTCCAGCCGGCGCGTAACCGGACCGCGGTCCGGTTGCAGCAGCGCATCGTGCTTCCTGCCAAGGTCTCGCTTGATCTGATCGCCGAGTCGTTCAACGTGTTCAACAACTCGAACGTGACCATCAATACGCAGGAAAACAATGCGCTGTACTTGAAACCGACATCCGGTGAGTTCCGCACGGTACAGTTCGGGTTCCGATTGTTGTTCTGACGGAGGCATCAGATGAAGCGGTTCGCGCTGTTGGCGGGCCGCTCATGCAGTGACGCATGTTAGGCACGACCCTCTCGCATGACACTCGGACTGGCGTGAAAACGTTGCTTTACAATGGTGCCGCCGGTGACATGCGGACCCTCACCGGCCGGACTCCATGCCCGAGGCGCACGAACTTCGATCAGTTATCGAAGCGGCGAATCAGGCCGCGGCCGGCGGCGACTATGTCGCCGCCGAGTTGAAACTGCGTGAGGCGGCTGCGCTTCAGGAGGCACAGCTCGGCCCATTTCACGCCGACCTCGCCAACACGCTGAACAATCTCGGAGTGATATACGAGCGTGCCGACAGCCCGGCCGAAGCCGAGCTGTGTTACCGGCGCGCGTACTCAATCGCCACCACGGCTCTCGAGCCGGGCCATCCCTTTGTGGCGACGAGTCGAAAAAACCTGGAGGACTTCTGTAAAGCACGCGGACGCCCGTTCGATCGCTCCGCGGTCCCGCGCGAAAGAGTGATACCGCGCAAGCCGGTGCGGAGATCTCCTCGGCCGATCATTCTCGGCGCGGCGGGCGCGCTCGGTTTCGCGATGCTGATTGTCGTCGCCTTGTGGTTGCGTTCGGATCCCGATGCGTCCTCAGCGACCAGCCAAACGCCAACTTCCGCGCAGCAGCAGGCGGCCGCACCAGTCGCCCCCCGACGCGAGCCGCAACCAGTCAACACCGGGGCCAACACCACGGAACCTCCGGACCGCCACGGTTCGATTGCGCGCAATAGCAAATCAGTCGCGCCACTGAACGACAGTTCGGTTGCGCGCGAGCGTCGCGCACCTGAAACATCCACGCCCGTCATCGTGACGATCGCGGAGGCGCACCTGTGTCGGCGTCTGTCGACCAGAGATTGGCGTTGCGATCAGGTCAACAGCCCGGTCAGACCAGGATCGCTGTTCTTCTACACGCGTGTGAACGTCTCGAGTCCGACCATCATTGAACATCGTTGGTATCGCGACGACCGCCTGAGCCAATCAGTGGAGCTTCGCATTCAAGCAAGTCCGGGAAGCGGATATCGCACTTACAGCCGTCGCACCGTCAGTGCTGAAAACGCAGGCAACTGGAGGGTCGAGGTCAGAACCAAGGACGGATCTGTCCTGCACGAAGAGCGTTTCGTCGTTCGCTGATGTAGCATTGCGCGCGCACGGAGGGAACGATGCTCGCGAAGACATGGACGCTGACTATCGGTGTGGTCGGCCTGCTCGGGACATCCCTCGCCAACGTCGACCTCGCCGGCCAAGCACCTGATAGTCGGGCCGAGCGTCTCCGCAGGGAGACCGACAACGCCGCGTTGCAGAACATCGCGCCGTTCAAGGTCTTCGACAATTTGTACTACGTCGGTGTGGGATACGTCGGGTCGTGGTTGGTCACGACCAACCAGGGCCTCATCCTGATCGACACGTTGGAAGGTGCGTACAAAGAGCATCCGCTGGAAGCGATTCGGAAGCTCGGCTTCGATCCGGCGAACATCAAGTACGTCATCCTCACCCACTACCATCTCGATCACACGGCGGGCGCTGCGCGGATTCAGGAACTTCCCGGGGTACGGCTCGCGATGGGCGCTGCCGACTGGGATGCACTCGCCCAAGCACCGAATCCCAATCGCGAGCGGCTGCCGCGCCGCGACATTGCGGTTAAGGACGGCGACACCGTCAGTGTTGGATCGACAACGATCAAGCTGCACGTGATGGGCGGTCACACGCCGGCGACGCTTGGCGTCGATTTCACCGTGTACGACGGCGGAAAACCGTTCCGTGCGTTCATGTTCGGCGGGGCCGCACCCGGGCCCGGCCGTCAGGCTGCCGAGCAGTTTCTCGATAGCGTGAACCGCATCGAGCAAATGCAGGACGGCGTGCAGGTACGCGTGGTGACGCACGCGTGGATGGATCCGGACTTCTGGGAACGCGTCGATCGGCTGATGAGTCGCAAACCCGGCGAGCCGCATCCGTTTGTTGCCCCCGACGTGTTCCGGGCCTGGATCGCTGAGTTGAAGACGACGGCGGCAGCACGGGTCGCCGATGCGAAGGCGAAAGAGGCGGCGGGTCCCGGAACGCAGCGCTAAGGCGGGCCCGCCACCCTACAACGAGATCACCGCTACCGTGCTGCGGTGGTTGCATCAAACGGTTCCTCGCCGTTCACTTTGACCGCCTCGACGCGCGCCAGGTTCTGCTGGGCCTTGCCGTAACCAGGGTCGGCCGTCAGTGCATCGCGGTATGCGGCGGCCGCCGCGCCGAAGCGCCCTGTGTGCTCGAGCGCCATGCCCAGATTGTTGTGGAACTCCGGTACGTCCTTCCGCAGCAGCACGGCCTTCGCGAGCAGCGGCAGCGCCTCGTCGGCGCGACCCTGTTCGAGCAAGAGGAGACCGAGATTGTTGAGCGACCACCCATCCTTCGCGTCGAGCGCGATGGCGCGTCGATAGGCGTTCACGGCATCGTCGGTTTTGTGCTCTGCCGCGTATACACGGCCCAGTAGGCGCTGTACGTCAACTGAGTTGGGATCGACTTCGCCCGCGTGCGTGAGCCGGACCAGCGCATCGTCGAAGCGGCGTTGATCGATCAGGACTCGACTGAGATTCACCAGACTCTTGAGATGATTCGGGTCGATCTTCAACGCCTCCTCGAATGCGCTCTCAGCCTTGGTGTCATCGCCGGCTTTCCACGCCGACAGCCCGAGCATGAAGTGTCCCCACGCATTCGTGGGTCGCTGCTCCGTGTATTGCTCGAATAGGACCGTGGCCTCCTTGTAGCTCTTCGCCTGATATGCGGCATCGGCGTCAGCAAACGACACTGGTCCTGCACGCCTGATCGGCACGATCCCGCTGGTTCCTTCTTCGTCTTTCAAGTCGACGGCGTTTGGCACCGCGACAGGCTTTGCCAGCGCCGAGACCGGCGGCTCTTGCCGCGTCTTCTTCTCTGAGTCTTCGAAAGGTTTGGAACAGCCGACGGCTGCGAATGCGGCGAGAAGCAGCACCGTCGTTAGTGGTCTGTCGGTTCTCATGTCGTCCTCCCGTGATGGCCGGCCTCGGAAGCGGCCGAGCGTTCGGACGACACGAGGGGCAAGCAGCCAGCCATGCCGGCAGACGGAAGTGAGCAGCCTCTAACTAGCTGACACCGAGAGAGTTCTGGATTCGATCGTGAATGGTCGATGGTGGATATCGTCTCGCGGCCGTGGGGCCGATGACACGGTCGTGTCTCCGTCCACACACCGGCGGGAATAAACGAGCGGGCAGTGGACATATTGAATGTGGACGAATCATGACGGCGCCATCGGCATGGAACCGTGGTTCGTGATGAGGAGGATCAACGTATGCGCAACGTGAGGAAGGCACGTCGATCGCTGTTATCGGGGCTCGGAGTTGCCGCCGTCGGCGTGGCATTGGGGTCGAGACCATTGGCAGCTCAGACCGCCAGCGGCGGTCGTTTTCAGCCAGCGCGCCATCAGCAGGACGGGTGGCTGGATGCAGTCGCTGGAAAACATCGAACCTTCATCGACGCCTCGACACCGAAGGGTGCGGGGGAGGCCCTTCTCTACGCAAACAATCTGTACGAGGCCAACAAGTCCGGCTATACCCTTCCGGAAGCCGACATCGTCGTGGTCGCCTGCATGCGGCATTTCGCGACGCCGTTCGCCTACAACGATGCGATATGGAAGAAGTACGGCAAGAACTTCAGCATGATGATCGAGTTCACGGATCCGAAGACGAAGCAGGCGCCATCGACGAACGTGCTGAATTCCGCCGCGTACGGAATGGCGTTATCGAATTTTGGAAACACGATCGATTCGGTGGTCAAGCGCGGAACGCGGTTTGCCGTGTGCGACATGGCGACGCACTTCTTCGCGATGGAGCTCGCCACGGCGACCAAAGGGAACGCTGATGCCATCTACAAAGAGCTTGTCGCGAACACGATTCCGAACAGCCACATGGTGGCCGCCGGCGTCGTCGCGGTGAACCGGGCGCAGGAGTACGGGTTCACGCTGCTGGGTACGCTGTAGTCCAAAACGCTTCTTGCGGGTATCTTCTTCACGAGCGGTGAGTGTGTCTGAGGAATCGACCTGGAAAGCCTTTGAAGCGGAGGCTTTGCCCCACGTCGACCGCCTGTTTCGGCTGGCGATGTGGCTCGAACGCGACCGCGCGGCTGCTGAAGACCTGGTTCAGGAAACGCTGACGCAGGCACTGCAGTCGTTTCACCGCTACACGCCAGGCACGAATTGCCGGGCCTGGCTGACCTCGATCCTGCAGCATCTGCGTTCCAATCGCCGCCGTGCGCAGAATCGGGAGCCGATCGAGACCGGCGCCATCGAAGAGCGATTTGAGCAAACGCTGACCTTTGTGCCGCCGGTGCCGGAACACCTCACGGACGAGGATGTTCTCGGTGCGCTCCGCCAGATTCCGGAGACCTATCAAGAGGTCATCCTTCTGTGCGACGTGCAGGAGATGACCTACAAGGAAATTGCGTCCGCGTTGAATATTCCACTCGGTACAGTGATGTCGCGGCTGCATCGCGGCCGCGAGCTGCTGCGCGTGGCGCTTGGCCGCACGGCGACCAGCACTGTCAAAACGCGAGAAATGCTGTGACGATGCAGTGTCGCGAGGTTCGTGAGCTGTTGGACGCGTTCCTGGGGGATCAGCTCCTGGTCGAAACGACCAATGATCTGGTCCGCCATCTCGAAGGGTGTCCGGCTTGCCGCACGGAGCTCGAAGGGCGCCGCGTGCTGCGTGCGCGTTTGCAGTCGGCCTTTGCCAGTGCCGTTCCACTCGCCCCGACACCGCAATTTCTGAACGGGCTCGAAACGCGGCTGCGCGCGCACCAGACCTCACGGATGACGCGTCGAAGCTGGCTGCGATCGTGGGGAGCGGCGGCGGCGGCCATTGTCTCCGCGATTGCGGGAGGGCTGTTTGCGCGCGGCGCTCTCCATCGTTCGCGGCTCGCCACGCTCGCTCGCAGCGCCGCAGGCGATCACCAGAACTGCGCGATCAAATTCAATCTTTCCGAACGGCCGATCCCACTCGAAGAGGCTGCGCGCCGGTACGATCCAGCCTTCGCATCGTTCACGACTCTGCCCGCCCCAACGGGATTGCCGAATGGTGTCGCGGAAATCCTCGAGCGCCATTCGTGTGTCTACGAGGGACGCCGCTTCGCCCATGTAGTGTTCCGGTACAGCGGCCACATCGTATCGCTGCTCGTGACGGAGGGATCTGAATCAATCGGCCCGTCACCCGAGCTCTTGCCTGCCGACGGCGCGCTCCAGGTCGCCTCGTTTTCAGCGGGCCGTCATCTTGCCTTCGTCGTATCCGATCTCTCTTCACAAGACACGTCTCGATTCGCACAGGCGATCGTCGGCCTCGTTTCACGACGGCTCGCAAACGGGTAGGGAATAAATCGATCCCTCCGATTGATATGAGGATGGGACTCGTGAGGTCCCATCATGCAGGAGGGAATTAGACGTCATGAAGCAGTGGTTTGTTCTGTCGATCACCTTGTGGTTTGCACTCATCGCCATTCCCGGCCAGGCATCCCCGAACCGGAACACACGTGTCATCACCAGTTCGAACAACGCGACTGCAAACGCGCTGCTCGCGTTCGACGCAACCGGCGCGCTCGTCCAAACGATCTCGACCGGCGGTCGCGGTGGTGTCAGCGGGAACGCCGGCGGCATCGCAGCGGACGGTCGCCTCGTAGCGGTCGTCAATTTCGGTTCACAGTCAGTTTCGTTGTTCGGCTTTACGCATGAAGGATTGATGTTGACAGACGTCGTCACGACGCTGTCGCCGCCCGTAAGCGTGGCGTTCGGCCACGGACATCTCTATGTGCTCGGCACGACGTCTGTTGAATCTCACAAGCTCTATGGACAACAGGTGGACACGGCGACCGATGGATCCGCCACGCTACTGAGAGCAGACGGATCGGCCGCGCAGGTCGGGGTTGCCGGTGATCAGCTCCTGATTACGGAGAAAAGCAACGTTGTCGAAGTGGTAGACCTGCAGGCCGGCGCCGTGACCGGCACCCCCATCGAAGTGCCGATTCCGCCGGGCAGCGATACGCCGCTCGGTCTTGCGACTCGCGGAAGCACTGGATACGTGACGATCGCGCATTCCGACGAAGTTGGGTTGGTGAAGAGCGGGCAACTGACCGCGCTCGTTGGTTCCGGGTCGCAGCACGCCCCGTGCTGGCTGGCGCTTGTCGGTCAGTATCTCTATTCGAGTAACTCGCCGAGCCACAGCATCTCGCGGTATGTCGTCAGCGGGACGCACCTCGTACTCGATGCCGAACTGGTGGCCATCACTGCAGGTGCGCCCACCGACATCGGCGCGTTCGGCAACGTCATCGGCGTCGTTGATGGTGGAAGCGAGACACACCTCACGCAGTTCGCGGTGGATGACGAGGGGAATCTGCAGCAGATCGCGGTGAGCGTCGTCAACAAGGGTGCGAACGGCGTCGTGGTGGTCGAGCAATAGACCGTTTACAGATCAGGGACGTCGTGAGATCTATCTGCTCGAACAGTAAGTTCGTCATGGCAATCCCGATATTCGACGGCCGCTTTACGATCTGCCGTCGATGTTCCTGTTACACTCGGCGACCCAATGGAACTGCTGAAGAGAATCCGCGGCCGCCATCAGTATCGATTGGTGCTGTGCGGACACAAAGCGGTCGAAGCCGGAGCGGTTTGTCTCGTGTTGATGGTGCAAGGCCAGCTGATGGATGCCACGCTGTCACATTTCATGATCGCGACCAAGACGGGATTGCTCGCCATGTCGCCGGCACTGGGTCTGACGTTCACGCGTCACGCCCGCCATTTCTCTCACAAATGGGCGGCCGCGCTATTTTTTGGCGTCTGCACGTTCATCGCGGACGGCGCCATCCATGCGTCCCACTATCCAGGTGAATACAGCGAAGCCGCGTTCACCGGCCTCGGTGCCTTTGCACTCTCGCTCGCGGTCGCGAGCACGCCGATCGGAAAGCGAATCGACGCCCTCGCCGAAGCAGTGTTTCACGCACCGAGGCATAGACACGCTCCTGCGGATTCGTTGAGAACCCGCCAAACGGAGGACGTCTCATGACCAACGCATTCGACGTGATTGTCGTTGGTGCTCGCTGTGCCGGGTCACCAACGGCGATGCTGCTCTCGCGAAAGGGGTATCGCGTGCTCGTTGTCGATCGCGCGACATTCCCGAGCGATACGATCTCCACGCACGTGGTCCATCCGCGCGCCGTTGCCGCCCTGGCTCGGTGGGGATTGCTCGAGCGTCTCAACGCCACGGGATGTCCGCCCATCCACACCTACACGTTCGACTTCGGCCCATTCACGATTGCCGGTTCGCCGGGAACGCAGGAGAGTCCCGTGTCGTACTGCCCGCGTCGGACAGTGCTCGACAAGCTGCTGGTCGACGCTGCGGCGGAAGCAGGCGCCGAGATCCGTGAAGCCTTCACGGTTGAAGAGTTGCTCATTGAAGACGACCGTGTGTGCGGTATCAAAGGGCGGTTGAGGAGTGGAGCGAGCGTCAGCGAGCGTGCACGACTGGTCATTGGAGCTGATGGCCGCTATTCGGTTGTCGCGGCGGCCACTCACCCGGTTCAATACAACGAAAAGCCGCAGCTGCTCTCCGCGTACTACACGTATTGGAGCAACCTGCCGATGGAGCGGTTCGAAACTTACGTTCGTCCGTACCGTGGCTTTGCAGCGGCGCCGACCCACGACGGATTGACGCTCACCGTCGGCGGATGGCCGTACTCGGAGTTCGAGGCGAACAAGAAGGACGTCGAGCATCACTTCCTGAAGATGCTCGAACTCGTCCCGGAGTTTGCCGAGCGTGTTCGCGGCGCCAAACGCGAGGCTCCGTTCGCCGGCGCCGCCGTCTTGAACTATTTTCGGAAGCCGTTCGGACCCGGATGGGCCCTGATCGGCGATGCCGGTTACAACCGGGACCCTATTACCGCGCAGGGAATCAGCGACGCATTTCGTGATGCCGAACGATGTACCGCGGCCATCGACGAGGCGTTGGGCGGCGTCCTGCCTTTCGACGATGCGATGAAGGCGTACCAGCGCGATCGCGACGAGCACGTCATGTCGATGTTCGAGTTCACGTGTCAGCTCGCCACACTCGATCCGCCGTCGCCAGGGATGCAGCAGCTGTTGGCGTCGATTGTCGGAAAACAGACCGCGATGGATCGATTCGTTCAGATGAATGCGGGCACCATTTCGCCGGCGGAGTTCTTCTCGGCGCCCTCGTCATCAGACTCATGAGGAGGTTTTATGGCAACCGTAGGACATGTTCTGTTCACGTCGAGCCTGCCGGAACTCTACGAGCGCTTCCTCGTTGAGCCGTTGTTTCGGCCATTTGCGCAGGAGCTGCTCGATCGCACCGGGCTCGCCCCGGCGGAGCGGCTACTGGACGTGGCCTGCGGAACAGGCATCGTCGCCCGACTCGCCCGGCAGTGGGCCGGCGATCACGGACGCGTGGTCGGCATCGACGCGAGCCCGGCGATGCTTGCTGTCGCAAAGTCGGTCGCACCCAGTATCGAATGGCGCCAGGGTGACGCTGCCCTCCTCCCAATAGGGCCGAACGAAGCGTTCGATATCGTCACGTGCCACCAGGGCTTGCAGTTCTTTCCCGATCGACCAGCCACACTGCGCGAAATGCGTCGCGTGCTCGCACCCGGTGGACGCGTCGTGGTTGCGACGTGGCGATCCGTGGACGACATCCCGCTCCTTCGCGATCTGCATAGGGTCGCCGAACGACACCTCGGGACTTTCACCGACTTCCGGCACAGTCTGGGAGACAGCGATGCGCTGAAGCGTCTGCTGAGCGACGCCGGCCTGCACCGAGTGCAGGTTGAGGCGGTCACAGGCCCCGTCCGCTTTGGCGGCGGCGCTGAAGTCCTCGGCCGGTTGAACACCATGGCCGTAGTCGGGATGAGTCCGGCGGCCAAACGCATGACCGACGAGGAGCGCGCGCAGATTACCGAGGCGATCGCCCGCGACAGCGTGAACGCACTGCAGGGATACGTGGATGGAACCGAGCTGGTTTTCTCGCTCGGCACGAATATCGGGAGCGGATGCGTTTGATGGCCGGACACTGAGAACTGCCTGCCTGCTGTCCCATCGCCGATGGAACGGGCTCTCGCAAAGGATCTCTCGATTGCGTATCAACGTGCAGGTAGCGGTCCGGCGCTGGTGCTCCTGCACGGGTTCAGCCTCGACTCGCGCTCGTGGAAACCACAGATCGACGCACTATCTGATCAGTTCACCGTCGTCGCATGGGACGCGCCGGGCGCTGGTCAATCGCAGGATCCGCCGGCAACTTTCGGCATCGCTGATTGGGCAGGCGCTCTGGTCGACCTCCTCGACACCGCCCGCATTGAGCGCGCGCACCTGGTCGGAATCTCGTGGGGTGGGCTGCTCGCACAGGAGTTCTACCGTCATTACGCTTCGCGCGTGACGTCGCTCGTGCTGGCGGGGACCTATGCCGGTTGGAAGGGTTCTCTGACCGAAGCTGTGGCGGAGCAGCGTCTCGAGAATGCACTCGTGGATTCGACGGTCGCTCCCGGCGCCTTCGTTCACAAATACTTGCCGGACATGTTCGGCGACGCCGCGACGAGTGAGATTCGCCACAACCTTGCAGCCATCATGGCCGACTTCCATCCAGCCGGGTTTCGCCAGATGGCCACGGCTCTGGCGCGCGCGGACACGCGAGAGTTGCTGGCGACGATCAACGTTCCGACGCTCCTCGTGTGGGGAGACGCCGACAAGCGATCGCCGCTTCACGTGGCGCACGCGATGCGCGATGCGATCCCTGGCGCGCGTCTGCAGCTGATTGCAGGAGCTGGCCATTTGAGCAATCTCGAGCAGCCAACGGACTTCACCACGATCGTGAGGAACTTTTGCGAGCAGAGCGAGCCGATGGATTAGTGGGTCAGCGCCTGCCGATGTCCGTCACATGATTTCCGGGATCGGCGGGCCGCTCCGTGTCGATTGCACTTTCGTAAGCAATTGCGCGAACAGGGAACTCGCGGACCTCCCCAGGAGTCAGGACTCGCATATTTCGCGCAAATTCGTGTGGCAATCTCCTTGCGTTTTCCCCTCGTTGCCTTCGATCGCTCGCCTAGCCCAGTTCTTCCGTCTCAACGCCGAGAAGGCGCTGATCATCGGCGTCACGACCGCGATCCTGCAGATCTACGGCGCCTTCCGGTTCGGCATTGCCGCTGAATCGGACTTCGGCATTTTCCAGGGGAGCACGGCGCGATTTCTCGACGGTGGGCGAATGTACTCGCCCGAGTCGTTTGACTTTACTCCGCCCGCATTTCACGTCTTGCTGTTCCCGCTGGCACACCTGGATCCAGGGCTCGGGTACGTCCTCTGGACGGCCCTGAACGTGGCCATCGCGTGCGTCGTCTTTCACATGGTGCTGCGCGCCGTCCCCGGAGCCTGGACGCAGCGCAACTTGATAGCGGCGTGTGTCATCAACGCTGCTGGCGTGCAGATGACGCTCAGGCTGGGCCAGGTGTCGTGGATGGTGGCGCTCCCGGTCACGTGCGCGTGGATCGCGGCCAGGTCGTCGCGACCGTTCGCCGCCGGTGCGTGGACCGGAGTGGCGATCGCCTTCAAGCCTTTCCTGCTGGTGGCAGTGCCGGTATTCGTCGTCCGACGACAGTGGAAATCCGTCGAATCGTGCGTGCTCACGATAAGCCTGTCGTGCGCACTCAGCGTGCTCCTGTTCGGCCAAACGACGTTCGCGGATTGGCTCGGGAATCTTCGGGTTGTTCCGGATCCTGTGTTTGCGACCCACTTCCTCAACGCATCGTGGGTTGCACTCGTCTCGCGGGCGAACGGTCCGTATCTTGGCGGCTTGATCCTGTCGGCCGTGACCATCATGGTGATGTTGTGGCGGGTGCGAACGAGCGACGAAGACGAGTCCTGGATGCTTCTGTTGCTGGCAGCGATTCTGGCGTCGCCGGTCGGATGGGTGTACTACCAGCCGATATTCGTCGGGCCTGCTGTGGCGTTGGCGCTCGGCGGACGGCTGAAACATCTGCGGTGGGTCGCATTGACCTGCGTCATTCCGGCGCTGGGCAAGAACCTGTTTCAGCACGGCCCGATGATAATCGCGTTGACGATCGGGTCCGTGTACTTCTGGGGATTGCTGACGGTCTTTATCGAGGGTGCAAGACAGCCTGAATACGCGGTGCGGCCGGTCGTCCCCAATCTGCTCGAAGCCACGTAACGAAGTGCGGTTCGTTGTGGCTAGGTATACTTGCCCTTGTGAGCCTCGCTGTGCGTCCGGTGGACGTCGTACGCGTAGGCGCCACCACGTCGGAAACGCGCCCCGACCTCGCCGCCACCGAAGAGCCGCTCGAAATCCGCCTCGATAACGTTCCCTTCGTCGTCACGATGAGGACGCCTGGCGCGGACCGCGAGCTGGCAGCAGGATTTTTGCTGGCGGAACGAATCATCGACGGCCCCGACGATCTCGGCACTATTCAACACTGCACCGATGCAGAGGCAGCAGCGGGCAACGTGCTGAACGTCACGCTCGCGGGTGAAGCCGTGATTCGTGCGCGTGACGCATTGGCGCATCGGCGGGTTGTGACGACGACGAGTGCGTGCGGCGTGTGCGGCAGGCAGTCGATTGACGATTTGATGGCGGGCATCGCGCCGGTCGCGCTGACCTGGTCGGTGTCCAAGGACGTGATTGCGGCGCTGCCGGACCGATTGCGCGCCTCGCAATCGACATTTGATGCGACGGGCGGCCTGCACGCCGCCGGACTCTTTGATCGAACCGGCAGGCTGATAGCCGTGGCCGAGGACGTCGGACGGCACAATGCGGTGGACAAAGTCATTGGCGCGCAGTTGTTGATCGAACGGTTTCCGCTCAGCGACTACATCCTGTTCGTGAGCGGCCGCACGTCATTTGAAATTGTCCAGAAGGCGGTCGCGGCACGGCTGCCGATGGTGGCGGCCGTTTCGGCGCCGACGAGCCTTGCGGTTGATCTGGCGCGCCAGGCCGGCGTGACGCTGCTCGGTTTTGTTCGCGGCGGCAGCTTCAATATTTACGCGACGCCTGACCGCATCGAGCTGTGATGGCGTCGCACCCGACCGTTCAGGAGACCGTTGGCCGGGTGCTCGCCGAGCGACGGCA
>Ga0068859_100002332_pt1 | contig 19302 bp, 25 predicted proteins | sample KBSSwiS22_FD_66585 | JGI IMG/M metagenome (GOLD analysis project Ga0068859, IMG submission 66585) | Switchgrass rhizosphere microbial communities from Kellogg Biological Station, Michigan, USA - KBS Switchgrass S2-2 | ecosystem: Host-associated > Plants > Roots > Rhizosphere > Soil ...
GGCCTACTCGATCCTCAGGCTGTTCCGCATTCGCGCCCACGCCTCGGTCGCGATCGGCTGATCCGCCCGCGCGATCGAGAGGAGCTGGATGAGCTCGAGCTTGCGGACCAGGATGACGACGCCGTGCATCAGGAGCGGATCGCCCGATTTCCGCTGGATCCTCAGCTCGAGCTCGATGGCCGGACTCCCGAGGAGCCTCGTCTCCCGCCGCGTGGTCGAGACGGACTTCGTTCCGGGCATCGCCTCGATGTTCCGGACCATCCCATCCGCCGCGCCTTCGAGATTCGGCTGCTCGGTCCGCGAGAACACCACCCGGCCGGTCATCACGTTCAGGCCGTCCTTCTCGCGCCCCAGCCACGTCCACTGCTGCACCTTCCCCGAGAACTCGTTCGGGAACGGCACCGCGACGCCCTCGAGCGGCCAGGGTGTGTCGAGCATGACGTTGCTCTGGCCGATCTCGGCCGCGACCCAGTGGCGAGTGAGGAGGTCCCTCGCGACGGCGGGCTCGCGCCGGAACCAGCTCATCGCGCTGTTCCCGGCTACCCAGCCGACGAGCAAGGCGACCGCCGTCACGACGAACTTGATGCTCGGCGGCTGGCCGGACTCAGGCGGTGGCGCCGGCCGCGACGGCGGCGTGCCCGGCCTCTGGACGCTTCTGGGCGTGGGTATCGGTTCCGGTGTCGGTATCGAGGTCAAGCAATCAGACTAGCGAACCGGGCGCGGGGACGTCTGTGGCGGGGATTACAGAGAAAGGCCCCTACCCCGTCCCCTGCCCCAGCACCCTCTCCAACCGGTCGAGGTTCTGCTCGTTCGCCGGCTCGACGATGTGCCGCAGGCGAGCCGCGGCGACGGCGCTCTCGAATTCCTGATTCCAGACGACCCGCGTTTTGCCCTGCTCCGCCGACAGGCTGACCGTCAGCACGTACCGCGGCAGCGATACGTGATGGATGACGACCTTCGACGGCGCGTCCAGCTCGAGAAAGAGGCTCTCGTTTCGATAGTGCTTGCCGTCCGGTCCGTGCATCACGTACTTCCATCGCCCGCCGGGCCGGAACTCGAAAGTCTCGAACGTGTTCGTGAACCCGCTCGGCCCCCACCAGCGCGCGAGGATGTCCGGCCGCATGAAAGCGTCGAAGACCCGCGCCGGCGCGTGAGGGATGACCCTTTCGGTGCGAAAGGTCGCGTCGTTCGCGGCGTCGGTCGACATGCTCGGCGCCTTCACCGAATCGGCTCGATCGGAGTGCGCTTGGGCTCCTTGCCGAAGCGGATCCGCGACCGCTCGAGGTGTTTCGCGATCTCGACGTCGCGGTCCCTGGGCGGCGCGCTCGTGACCCATCTGCGGATCAGCCGCTCCGCCGCCGCGGCCACGTCGTCCACGGCGCGCTGGAACAGCTCCTCGTTGGCCCTGGACGGCTTGTTGGCGCCGCTGATCTTGCGCACGAACTGAAGCGAGGAGGCCCGGATCTCGGCCTCCGTCGACGGCGGAGCGAAATTCGTCAGCGTACGAACGTTGCGGCACATGAGGGGACTCTAATCCCAATGCACGGGTCTTTCGAAGGTCACGTTTCAGCTGCCTGTCGTGACGGGATCCTTCGCTCCGCTCAGGATGACGGCGTAAGGGGCGAGACGAAGCCGTCGATCGCGGGAGCGTAGGCGACTGGAAAGATACTCTTTCGCCGATGGCGCGGATCTTCATCACCGGTTCGACCGACGGACTCGGCCTCGCCGCCGCACGGACCCTCCTGGACGAGGGCCACGAGGTCGTGCTACACGCGCGCAGCCGAAAACGCGCGGCCGTCTTGTCCGACCTCACCCAGAAGGCCGGACGTGTCGCGAGCATTGCGCTCGGCGATCTCAGCAGCGCGGCCGAGACGCGCGCCGTCGCCGAGCAGGTCAACCGCATCGGCCGGATGGACGCCGTCATTCACAATGCCGGCGTCTATCTCAAACAGGCACGCGGCAACACGCCCGAGGGCCACGCGCAGACCCTTGCCGTGAACCTCCTCGCCCCCTATTTGCTGACCCTGCTAATCGACCGTCCGCATCGTCTCGTCTATATCAGCACCGGAATGCATCGCTCGGGCGGCGGCGACGATGCCCTCGCCGACATCGATTGGAGCAAGCGCCGCTGGAATGCCAGCAACGCCTACTCCGAGAGCAAGCTCTACCTCACCGCCCTCGCCTTTGCCGTCGCTCGTCTCTGGCCGGAGACGCTGAGCAACGCCGTCGACCCGGGATGGGTCCCGACGAAGATGGGCGGCCCGAACGCTCCCGACGATCTCGAAAAGGGCCACCTCACCCAGACCTGGCTCGCCGTCAGCGACGATCCCGCGGCGCTCACGAGCGGCGGGTACTGGCATCACCGCAAGCGCAGAGCCCCGGCCGCCGAAGCGCTCGACGTTGGCTTCCAGGACCGGCTGATCGAGAAGCTTGCGGAGCTGACGGGAGTCGGACTGTTCTAGGGAAGCGCCCATTCTTTCGAGCGCGAAGACAACCGAGCGGCTACTTCTTCCGGCTCGTCTTCCAGGTGCCGGTGTCGACGACCTTGCCCTTGTATAACGTCTCGAAACTGCCCGAGAACGTCTGGCCGGTCTTCGTACCCGTGATCCGGGAGGAGGCCTTGTGGCCCTTGGCGGCGAAGTCGTACGCGGCCTCGATGGAGTTGCCCTTCACGACGAGCGAGGTCATGGGGGATTTCGTCGGCTGCCCATCCAGCACGGCGATCACTTCTCCGGTCCAATTGCCGCCTGGGCCCGGAGTCAAGGTGAGCTGATAGCCGCCGCTCTTGCCGGCCTTGTTGACGTACTCGCCGACGTAGGTTCCGGCAACGTCTTCCTGAGCGACCGCGGCGACGGACATCAGAATAAGAGCCGACAGGGCAACCGAAAGGTTTCGTCTCATGGAGGCAAACCTACCATCTCGAGCACATGGGGATGATGGCAGGGCTCGAAACGGCGCGCCCGACTTCCGACTTCCCGACTTCTGACTTCCGCTTAGGAAGACCGGACACGGCCCGGGCCGTGGAGGAGGCGAGCCGGGAGCAGGATGATCGCGGCGAGCAGGCGAAAGATCCCCTCGACCGTGATCCCCACCAGGCGAAACGGCAGCAGAACCAGCCACACGATCGGGTAGAGCACCAGCGCGAGAAGCGCGAGCGGCCAGCAGAGCAGAAGAAGCAGCAGCCAGACGAGAAAGGTCGCCATGCAGTCTGTTACGTCGGCGGCCCGGGAAAGTTCGATGGGTTCCTCCGGACTGCGCAGCCGCTTCGGCTCGGGATGACCGGCGAAGGCCTCCGAAAGCCGAAGCCGGGAAGCCGAACCGAACTCCGCCTCCTGCGTATTACTCGTCAGTGATCCCAGCGGCCGTGCTCGCTCTCGCCCTGTCGACGACGTCTAGCCCGATGCCCGACCCGCCTCGGCCCGCGCCCGCAGCCGGCCCGTGCGCCGCGACCGACCTGATGCCGACGTTCTGGAAATACTGGGATGCCGCCCGGAAGCTCCCGCGGGACGAGCAGATTCGCCTCTTCCAGGAGCGCGTGATGGGCGCGCACGCGGCCGTCTACGCGGGAGTGTTCTCGAACGTGCCGAAGCCGATCCCGCAGATCGTCGGCGACTCGCTCGACACGATGCCGGCGCTCGAGGCCGACATCCGGGGGCTCTCGGCGTCGCTGTCCGACGAGCTGCCGCGCCAGATCGCGCGCTTCCGCGAGGCCTTCCCGAAGTTCCGGTGCGACACGGCGGTCTATCTCCTCTACTCCGCGGGCGCGTTCGACGGCGCGACCCGCGACGTGTCGGGGAAGGACGCGCTGATGTTCGGCCTCGACGTGATCGCGAAGCTGAAGGAGCCTCTCTCACCGCTCTTCGCCCACGAGCTCTTCCACGTGTACCACGCCGAACGAATCCCGAAGGCGCCCGAGGTCTTCTATTGGAACCTGTGGGAGGAGGGCCTCGCGTCGTACGTCAGCCAGAAGCTGAACCCCGACGAGACGGCGTGCTGTTTGCCGCCCTCGCCGCCCGTCGACGCCGCGCTCCCAAAGATCGTCGCCGGCGCGCTCGAGAGGCTCGACAGCGAGAAGCCCGAGGACTACCGCCCCTACTTCCTCGGAGGCGAGAACGCCCTCGACATTCCCCAGCGCTCCGGGTATGTCCTCGGCTACCGGATCGCGGCCGAGGCCGGCAGGACGCGCTCGCTCGAGGAGCTCGCCGATCTGCAGCCCGCCGACGTGCGCAAGCTCGTCGAGGCCGGACTCCGTCGCATGCAGACCGAAACCCGATAGCTCCGGCCCACACAACGGCCCGCAACGATACCGGCGCGGCGAAATCCGAGCTCGCCCGAGCATGAAAGAATCGACGACTCGCCGGTCTCCCACCTTGGAGGAACTTCATGAGCGACCGAGTCCTCGAGACCTCCCCCACCTCCCCCCTCGCGCCCCGCGTATTCCAGATCACGGCTTGCGTGACGTTCGCGCTCGGCGTCGTTCTGCACCTGACCCGACTTGCCCTGGGCCTCGACCGTCTGATCAAGGAGTTCCTCACTCCGCCGGTCGACATCGCCTTCGGCGTGCTCATCCTCGTCGCCGCGATCGCGGGCTCGATGTCGTGGCGGCGCTACACGGGCAGCCGCGCGGGGCGGATCGTCTACGGGTTCATCATGTTCATGCTGCTCGTGAGCGTTCCGATACACCTTCGCGCGCTGCTGACCTGGAGCACGGACTACGTCCGGGCCTTCCCGCCCTGGTACAGCGCGGTCGAAGTGCCGATGTTTCTCGCCCTCAGCTACCTCGTCACGCGGCTGAAATTCGACTGATGGGCGGGTCCGCGGGGCGGGGTCGGGTCCCGATCGTTGGATTCAGACCACACGGACCCGATCGCCGTCGACGACCTGATCGTCACGGGAGGCGACCTCACCCACGGGGCGCCGCCAGCATCTACGTCCTCGAGCTCGCCACGGGAAGCCGCGTTGGAAGCGGCGGGTCTACGCGTGGAGGAGGGGTCAGTCCTGATTTCTGGACTCGCCGACCTCCTCCTCGCGCAACCGCGAAATCAGCGAATCAAGACTGACCCCATCCAGCCCGATCCGGTCGATTCGTCTAGCGTGGCCGGTATCGGACGGTCAGCGAGGCCCAGCGCGCGCGGTCGTGGGACCAGTTCTTGAACTGCGCCGCCACGACCTGTCCATCCTGAACCGCCGGATCGAAGCGGCACCACCCGCTGCCGCAGTCCTGGTTCGGCTGGCCGGGGCAGGTGCTCACGCCCCGGCCTCCGTCTCCAGCCATGTAAGACACGGCTTCGACCGTGGCGCCCGCTGGAATCTTCACGGCGACGAGCGCACAGTTCGCTCTCCGCTCCGGGACCAGGATGGCTCCGAGATCTCCACCCTGCTGGGCGATGAACTTCACCGCCTCCGTGGCGAGACTGTTCACGAGCGGTGAGGCCAGGAGCGCGAGCTCGGGCTTCAGTGCGAGCGCCTTCTGAACCGCCGCCGACAGAACGGCGATCTCCGCCGTCCGATCGACCGAGCACGGATGGTCATTGCTGGTCGCATAGTCCCCGTGGTCGACCCAGACCTCGGCGGTCACGTCGAAGCTACCGTTGCCGAGGTCCCGGACGCCAGGCGCCGGGAGTCCCGGTTGCCCCTGACCCAACCCCAGGGCAGGTAGGGCCAGAAGAATCAGAATCCCGAGCAGCGGACGCCCACGGCGGACAGTCGATGACGCATGCTTCGTCATTGAGCACCTCCTTTCCGGAACCGCAGAATTGCGTCTCCGGCTATGGATGGAGTTCCCGGTCGGATGAGCGCGTTACGACGGGTCCGGGACTGTTTCCGCGGTGATCCTTAGAGGCGAAAGGGTGCCCAGACCTCCCCGCTTCCTACTGCGGATACCCGATCACGTCCGCGCCGAAATTTCGGGACTGACTCCTCAACCATCGGCTTCATGCCGACTCGACCGCACCGGGAACGCAAACGTTGAGGGCGCCGGCCTCGACATGGACGTCGAGACGCTTCACCGCGGCCCTGCTGCCTCCATCGAGCTCGTAGGACTGCTTGCGCTCGAACTCGACGACGATCTTCGTCGCCTGCGCGATGTCGACGAGCGGGGAACGGTCGGGGCGACCCTGGGCGACTCGCGAGAAGACCCTCAACCACTGGAAGGCGCTCCGCGCGGTGACGACCCCGACGTCGAGCCGACCGTCGAAAGGCGAGGCGTCCGTGAAGACGGGAATCCCGCCCGTGATCGTGCCGATGTTGCCGATGAGCAGACAGCTCGCCTTGCCCTCGAACCAGGTCGCGTCGTCCAGGCGGACACTCATCCACAGCCGTCTCGCGAACATCCCCTTCACGCCGCTGCCCACGTAGGCCAGGCGGCCCAGTCGTTTCTTGGCCTTGCCTTTCGTGTCGGCGATGACCGCGTCGAATCCCGCCCCGGCCATCGCCGCGAAATGCTCTCCGTTCATCACACCGACGTCGAGGCGCCGGCGAATCCCTTCGAGCCCGATCGCGACGGCCTTCGCGAGGTCCGTGGGAATCCCCAGGCTGCTGGCCAGGAGATTGCCGGTTCCGGCCGGCAGGATGGCCAACTCCGTCTCGGATCCGGCCAGGACGTCGATGCAGCGCTGGACCATTCCGTCGCCGCCCCAGACGAAGACCCGTGTCGCGCCGTCCTTGATCGCCTTGCGCACCGCATCGGGCGCCTTCTTGCTCTTCGGCACCTCGTACCAGATGGGTTTCCGATGCCCGCGTGCGGCGAGTGTCGCCCGCAGCTCCTCGAGACCGCCTCCCAACGTCTTCCCGCTGTGAGCGACGACGGCAATTTCGGTCATTGGGGGAAAGCGTCCCTCCCGCGAAGCAGACATGGGTTATCCGAAATTCGTCTGACCCCGCTCCCCACTGCACGAATCCAGCCAAGGCATGGATGCTGCAAAGGTCAGCCCTGGGGAAAGAACTCGTGAACGACCTCTTCCGCAGGATCGCCCATCGAGCGGCTGCGGCGATGGGATCCGCCTGGGCCTTCGTCGTCGCGATCGTCGTCTGCCTCATCTGGGCCGCCACGGGCGCGGCCTTCCACTACTCGCAGAGCTGGCAGCTGTTCATGACGACCGGGACCACGATCGCGACCTTCCTGATGATCTTCCTCGTCCAGAACTCCCAGAACCGGGACTCCAAGGCGATGCTCCTCAAGCTCGACGAGTTGATCCGTGCGCAGACGGGCGCGCGCAACGGGCTCATCAACCTGGAAGGAATGACGGAGGAGGAGTTCCAGGAGCTCGAGTCGGAGTTCAAACGATTGCGCGCCGCCGAATCCGCAGCGGAGAGCCGACGAGGGGTCAGTCCTGATTACGCGAAATCCGCAAATCCAGACTGACCCCATCCGGCCGCGCTCTTTCTCGGAGAGTCCTGAGGTGATGCGGACCGATTCGATTCGCCGGTCCGCTAAGGACGCCCCGGCGCCGGGCGAGCCGAAGCCGGCGCCGCCTGCGACATCTTCTGCGTGTACACGATGTACTTGAAGGGACTGAAGCCCTGGTACTTCTCGGCGAGCTTGAAGTAGACCTGCCGCTCGAGCTCGGCGAGCGAACGGCTCCCCGGGAACCGCCCCTTCGACCACTCGAGCGCCTGCGCCGCGAGCTCGTAATTCCCGTCGTCGAGCATCCGCCGGACGGCGCCGGCCAGCCGGGTCTCCGAGATGCCCAGATAGTCGACGAGGAGCGATCCGCGATCGCCGGCCGAGAGGTAATCGACGCCCTGCAGGTCCGGTTGCCAGTACCCGACGTGCTGGTCGTAGACCCGATTGATCACGTTCTCGCGCAGAACCAGGTAGGGCACCTGCACCGCGGGATCGCCCGCGAGGAGTCCGGGCGGAATCAGGTTGGCCTGCTGCAGCGCGGGTCTCGACTCGCCCCGGCGGATTCCTTCCATGACCTGACTCTGCAGCCATTCGAGGTTCGGCTTGAGGCTGCTCAGAACCGCCGGCGTCGGGAAGAGGCGCGTGAGCGGATCGTGGCCGTGGAGGAGCGATCGGGGATTCTCGCGGACGACCACGTCGATGGCCTCGAGCAGACCCGGAAGGCTTCCCTCCTCGATGAAGGGGGCGCCGAGGTAGGGCATCAGGATGTCGCCGACGAACATCACGCCTTCCTCCGGAAGGGACACGAGCAGGGCGTCGCGGGTCTCGCCTCCGCTCACCGGCTGGAGGACGACGCGCGAGCCGCCGACGGTGATCTCCCGGCGCTCGGCGACCGTCACGTCCGGGCGAAAGTCCCGGACGTCTTCCTCGCGGAAGCGGCTCCCGAAGAAGGGCCCGAACAAGGGATGCGGACCCTCGGACCCCGAGGCCAGCTGCTCCGCGAAGTTCTCGCGTGCGTAGAACCGGGGGACCGGCTTGAGGCCCCGGAAGAAGTGGTGCCCGCCGACGTGGTCCCAGTGCGAATGCGTCACGAGAACGGTCGTCAGATCGGGCAGTCTCGGCGCGAAGGCGCGGAGCGCTTCGTACGCCGCCTGGGCGGAGTCGGGACGAGTCCCGGCGTCGATCCCGATCAGCTCTCTCCCGTCCTTCGACACGACGAAGTAGAGCTCCGCGAAGTCGTAGCCGGACACCTGGTAGACGCGCCCGGGCAGGACCTCGCGCACGCCCTTTGCCGTGAACGCATGCCCGGTCGCCGGGTCCTCGATGTACGGAGTGAGCGTGAGCGGGCTGTCCAGGCTCGCGGCGCCCGAGACCTTCAGCCACTTCTGGGCCGCGGCCGAATCGCCGTCGTCCCGGTGGAGCAAGGCGAGCCTCTGCGCCGCCGCCCGGATCCATCCCGCGTCGGGCGCCTTCGCCGCGTTCGTCACGCACCACTCGAGATCCTGGTACGCCCTGGCCCTCTGACCGAAGCGCGCCGGGAGCTGCGAACGGACGGCGCCGGAGATCCACCGCACCACGAAGATCTCTCCGCCCGAAAGCTTCTCCGCCCGGTCCAGCCGCTCGACCGTGTCGCGAACCCAGCCGGAGCGCTGGAGGAGCGGGATCCGCCCGGCCGCGCCCGCGCGCAGGGCGCCGATCGCCGCGAGATAGAGGGACCTCTGCGGGTCCGTGAGCCGCGAGTCGAAGGCCTTCCGACGCGCCTCGAGAAACTCCGCCCCCTCCCGATGCCGGTTGGCGTTGGAGTACTCGGCCATCAGCAGGAAGAGCAGCTGGGGATCGCGCGGCGGTCCCTGCAGGTTGACGGCCTGGAGATATTCCAGCTCGGGACGCGGAGCCCGAGGCGGCCTGGAGGCGCGATCGGCCCCCCATAAGGCATAGGCCACACCCAACGAGAGCGCCCCGATCAGAATCAGCGAGATCGACTTCATGCGAGCCTCCTTGCGTCCCCGATCCAGACACTACTAAAAACGTAGTCACTATCAAATATGTTTCTACTTGCCGTTTTGATTCCCTCTTGTTACGCTCGCGGAGCATGGCCCGCTCCTACAACCTCAAGGACTGTCCGGTCGCCCGGACGCTCGACCTGATCGGGGAGCGCTGGACCATCCTGATCCTGCGGGACTTATTCCTGCAGGGGCCGCGCCGGTTCCAGGACTTTCAGGAGTCCCTCCGCGGCGTAGCGCCGAACACGCTCTCGGCCCGCCTGAAGACGCTCGAACGCCGCGGGATCGTCGCCCGAAAGCTGTACAGCCAGCACCCTCCGCGTCTGGAGTACCGGTTGACCGACCGCGGCAAGACCCTCGGCCCCGTGGTGAAGGCCATGAGGGACTGGGGACGGCAGTTCGGCTAGACGGACCTCGCGATCGCCGGGTGCCCGGGGGTCGGTCTCTTCGGCTAGCGCGTCAATGCTCGACCTTCACGTCCTCCGTGCCGTCCGACCACTTGGCGACCGGCACCAGGAACACGGTCAGTCGGTTCAGCTTGTCCTCGGATGCGAAGATCGGAGAGCCCGTCAAGTCCGCGCCCCACGCCGAAGCGTCGGTGAGCGGCACGAAGAACATCAGGTGTGGATGCCAGTGCCCGCCGCGGTCGTTCAGGTACTGCTGCTTCGACAGCATGTAGCACATCGCGCCGGGCTCCGGCGCCTGGAATTCCTTCTTGTCGAAAGCAGCCTGGATCGCCTCGGACATCCGATCCTTGGAGTGCGACGCCAGGATCGCCTCGGTCCTCTTCATCGAAATGGGAACGTAGGAGCGCACGGCGGCCGCGTTGAAGCAGATCGGGCCTCGCAGCTTGGGATTCCAGAAGTTCGGATCGTCGAGGCCGGCGGACCATCCCCGTTCGACGAAACAGAGGAAGCCGTTCTTTCCCTGGACCGCGGTTTCGTAGCCATGTTCGCCGAGGACCATGACCCCGGCATCCCGCGAGATGGATTCCGGAGCGGCGCTCCGCGCCAGCGAGATCTCGGCATCCCGATCCATCCGGTACTGCTCCACCGGCGCCATGTTCGGATACGGCGTCTTGGCATCCTGCGCGAGCGCAGCAGTCGTCGCGCCTGCGGCGCCGAGCACGACGGCCAGCGCCAGGCATTGCGACGCGATCGTTCCGAGAGTCTTTCGCGACATGCGGTCCTCCTCGAGGCGTCTTCGCATCATCAGGGGGTCGACGCGGAATGGCTGCAGCATCACGGGAATCTTCTCCCGGTTTCGGGGAGTGCTGATTATGCTTCCGATCCGTTTCGCGCCGTCGGGATCGCAGGCATGAGGCATCGACCGGCGGGAGATCCAAGAATCCGGACCGGCCTGTTCCCCTCCCCTAGTCCTCGCGCTTCATCCGCTCCTGGCGGGCAACCTCGCGCGCGCTGGGGGAATCGAGCGCCGTGTCGCCAATCTTGACCCGACCCGCTCGCTCGTAATGGCCGACGATCAGCCCATTCGGAGAGACACGGGACCGGGTCAGCTTGAACGCATGCGGCGCCGAGCCGTCGGCGAACAGCTTCTTGCCGACGCCCAGCACGACCGGCACCGTGAAGATGCTGATCGCGTCGACCAGGTCATTGGCGAGCAGCGCGTGGACGAGCTCGGTACTGCCCTGGGTGACGAGGTTCGGGCCGTCCTCCTGCTTCAGGCGCTTCACGTCGGCGATGCGGCGTCGAGGCGATGGACAACAGCTATCGGTTGCTCGACCTGACCGTCTACGGGCGGCAGGAAACGTGGGAGGACTCGCCCAAAGGCTGGCCGCAAGGGGACATCATGGACACACTTCGTACCCGGGGACGTCCTACCTCCCAGTGGTCTCGCCTGAAGGCCGGTTATTCGGACGAGCTGGGCAGGGGTCAGGCTTGACCTGTTGACTTCCGCGATCGCTCAGCACTCAGGCAGCGATCTCAGAAGTCAGGACTGACCCCGTTCGACTCATCCCCTGCCGGCAGCGGTGATCAATGCAGCCGAATTTGCGGTTGAGACTATTCATTCCCGACCCTCGAAGCGATAAGCACATGGCGACTGACCAGATTGAGGTTGGCTGATTCAGATCGCCACGAGTGCTTCACGATCCTAGGACGGTCACGCTACAGGTCGATGTCGGGATGAAAGGAGACTTCGATGGCAGACAATCCGAAACGATTCGAGATGATCGTAGACCCAATAACTCTGTGGAAGGCAATTCACGGCGGAGACCCGGCGCCAGACGTGATTCGCTTGACCGCCGCAGTCGCGATCTACAGCCTTGCCGCTCGTCTGGACGGGGGGGCGGAGATTAAGGCCGCCGCCGGCCACTTTCTGCAGAAAGAGTTCGCAGGCCTCGAGAAGGGCCGGTAGCCCGACCAGAGCGGCAGGGGCGCGGAAAGAAGGTGGAGAATCAGGACTGACCCAGTCCCCGTCCCAGTCCCAACGTCTGCGCCCGTTTGCGAAGCCACCGGATTTGGCCGCGGTGATTGAGCTCGTCCTCGAAAACGTGAAACCACTTGAAGTGGTTGTTCGCCGGCTGGCCCTGCCCGAATGACGTCTGCGCCTCGAGCCACGCGTCGTCGCGCCGCGCGAGCTCCGAGAGCGTACGGGCGCGGACCCGCTCCAGCCTGTCGACGTAGAAGGCGAGCTCGTGTCCGCGGATCTCGCGCCGCGCCGGCTCGCCGAGGTCGAGCGCGGCGCCGCACTCGCGCAGCTCTTCCTCCCCCAAGGCTCGATTCTCGAAGGTGTCGGCCTGATACCAGCACTCGACCGCGGCGACGTGGGCGAGGAGCGCACCGATCGAGTTGCTGTCCGAGTCGTGCAGATAATCGAGCTCCTTCGTTCCCAGGCCGGCGACGTCGCCGAGGGTCGTGTGCCGGACGTAGCGCATCATCGAGACGAGCCGGCCAATCTGGGGCGTGAAGCCCGGCTGCTCGCCGAGGACATACAGGTTCTCCGCCTTCGTCACGTCTCTCTCCTACTGGTTCGCAACCCCTTCCGGTAGACAGCCTGCCCCCTCATCGCGCGCTACTGCCACTGTAGCCCGAGCGCCTTCGCGAGGAACACCGCCATCTGGCCGCGCGTCAGCGGCTCGTCCGGACAATAGTTCCCTCCGCCGCATCCCGCGGTGATCCCCGACGCGGCCAGAGCTTCGATGAACTGGAAGAACGGATGCGAGGTCGTTACGTCGTTGAAGGTCGCCGTCGCCGGCGCGGGGCTGACCTGTAGCTTGTAAACGACGACGGCGGCCGTGAAGGAGTCCGCCGCGGAAAACGGCAAGACGTCGAGCTCGACGCGGTTCTGCTGGTTGTCGACGACCAGGTTCAGGTCCGAGACGTCCTGCGTCACCGTCGTACATCCCGGGCCGATCGGCTGGGCGCCGCTCGACTGGCCGTGAATGATCACGGCGCTGTGACTCAGCAGGTTGATGCTGTGGCCGGGAGCGGACGATGCGCCGTCGCTGCAGAAATGCCACTGGACCGCCACGATCAGCGCGCCCGACGGAAGCAGCGGGCTCGAGGTGAAGAGGCCTCCCGATGTCTGCGACAGAGATATGCCGTTCAGGTACGTGATTGTGTTGTCGGCTGGAACGAACGCGTTCGAGCCCACCGCGAGGTAGCTCACGGCCGAGGTCCCGAACGTCTCGGCGGCCTGCCCCCGCGCGGGCGCGGCGACGAGCGCGCATCCGAATGCCACCGCCACGACGCTTCCCACGATCCCGCGTGAAGTCAGCCTGCTCATTGGTCCACCTCTCAGCGTCGTACTAGATCGTCGTTTGGATGCCGGACCAGGCAGGTTTACGAGAGCCTAATCGATCGCAAAAACGGGTTAAGAGCGGCTAAGAGGGCTAGGAGGGCTAGGGGTCAGTCCTGATTTTGCTGATCTAGCCCCCTTCGCAGCCAACACCTCGACGGCGTGCCCTGTCCCTCGAACGGATCCTCGACGCGGTCGCGCGCGATGCCGGTTTCACGATCGAAGACCTCCGCAGCGGCCGGCGAGGAGGCGCGGTCGCCGCCGCGCGCTGCCGCGCCGTATGGGTGGCTCGTCAGCTCTGCGGCGTCTCGGTGAGACGCGTCGCGCTCCGACTCGGTCGAGACGACTCGAGCTTCGTTCGCCCGCTTGCGAAGCTCGGAACCCAGCTCGACTCCCGACACGGAGCTACGCTCCCGCCTCGATCGCCTCGTCCGATCTCTCGACCCGCCCCCGGCCGAGCGCTGAGCCGAAATCAACGAAATCAGGACTGACCCCGCTTCCACCTTGGCCGGCTGCGTTCAGCGCGACGGTCCGTCGTCCCACATGTGCCGGGAGATTCGCCAGGAGCCGTCGGGCATTTTCCGAAGGACGTTCAGATACGTGCCGGGGTGGCCATGCGTCCTGGTCGCGCCTCCTTCGACCTGAGTCCACTCCACGTCGTCGTGTCCGTAGACGGAAGCGAATCGGCCCTCGCCCTGGATGTCCTCGACCGTGATGTCGAGCCTGGTGATCTTCGTCGCCGGCGCGTCGGGCGGCCACCAGTACTTCGTGATGGCCGCCGTCCCGACGATGGGAGAGGCTCCGTGCGCCGGCAACAGCACGGCATCGGGTGTGAAGGTGTCGAGGACTCCTTTGGCGTCGCCCCGCAGCCACGCCGTTCGGTAGGCGTCGATGACGGCACGAATGCCCTCGGTGTCCCGCTTCGAAAGAGCCTCGTGCGCCGCCTGGGCCCGCACGGCCGTCGCGGCAATCAGGAGGGCGAAGATCGTAGTGACGACACGTCTGTGCACGGCGGCCTCCTCGTCTGGAAAAGGCTTACGGGCCGGCTAGGGCAAGGTTCAGGCGAATCGGCGTCGTACGGTGAAATCCGAGAGACAGGTCGGACCCGATTTATGCAGACCGGCGTCCGACATCACCGCTTGCGACGGCCGCGTCGGATAGCATCTCCCCATGGCCGACAAGCTCAAGAGCTCCTACGAGCTCGCGATGGAGCGGCTGCGGGAAGCCGATCCTGCCGCCGCCAAGGAGAAGCCGCTGACCGCCGCGCAGAAGGAGAAGATCGCCGAAGCGCGCCGCGTCGCCGCCGCGCGGCTGGCAGAGAGCGAGATTCTCTTCAAGGACGCCCGGAAAAAGCTCCACGACCCCGCCGAGCAGGAGAAGGCGGAGGCCGAATACCAGATCGACCGACAGCGGATCAACGCGGACCTCGAGCGGGCGATCGAGGGGATTCGGGGCGGGGGTGGGGGACGGGGTCGGTCCTGAGGGGCTTCTTCGTACTAAGTCAGCAATCAAGACTGACTCCGTCGGGGCTCCGGCTGAAATGCGGGAACACACGATTGACGCCAGAGCGGCGTCACCGGTTGAACGGGCTCGGGGCCGGCATCTCGTCCTCGGCCAGAACTGGAACGACGCGCAAGTCCTGAAGACCCAGCGGCAGAATTTCGAGTGGTTCGGCTGGAAGACGCCCGCCGCGCTCAGCTTCTACTGGCAATACACCCGGAGCGTCGAAGACGAGTCGCCCGGGTCTTACCTCGGAGCGATCGAGGAATTCAAAGCCCTGCTTCGGACCGAGCCTCTCCGCTGATCCCAGAGCCGACTCATCCCGTACCGCCAGAACGGGTCGGGACGACCCGACATCACGTGGCGCCGACGTTCGACGGACCAAGATCGGCCCCTTGAACGTGCGGGATCGAGCCGCTGTAGAGCCTGGGCAGCAGCCACGGTTTCCGCCTCAGCAACTCGGTAATCGGCGGCGGCGCGAGGTCCCTGGAGGCGTTGCGAACCCGGGCCGGCGACTCCGGCCACGCAAAAGGCAGCTCGACGTAGGTGTCGGGTCCGGTCGCGCTTTCGAGTAGCTCCAGCGTCGCGCGCAGCACGGCGCGCTGGCCGTCGACGTCGTGGGGCCTCCCGAGGGGCTGGCCGAACGGATAACTGATGCCTGCGAGCCTGGGCACGCCGACGGCGCGGGTGAGGTCCGGGATCATCGAAAGAGCCACCGTCGGGATGGCGCTCGCCTCGAGGACTCGCTGCACCAGTCCCACGGACCGGCAACAGAACGGTCAGGCGGGGACGAGCGCCGCGGCGTCAACGCGCTCCGCGAGCATGCGTTCGGCGATGGCCGGTGCGGTCTTCTCGACCAGCTCCGACGGCTCGAGGATGTATCCCATCGTCGAGTAGTGCGTGGGCGCGGGGCGGCCAACGACGCCCTCGCGGGACAGCTCCTCCAGCCGGCGCATCGGCAGCACGACGTCGAGGTCGGATTCGCCGAAGCGCGGATCGATGTGCATGTGGTACAGCCGGGCGTCCTTCTCCGTCGTGCCGAGGGGAATCACGCGGAAGCTCGGGTCACCCCACCAGGGGTCGCGCCGCTCGCCTTCCTGGTCGAAGGGCCGGTCGTCGTTGCGCGCCACGCCGGCGGTCGAGATGAGGGCCACGGTGCACTCGCGCAGCGGTTTCGCGAGCGGCGTGAAGGGGATCACCCCGAACTCCTGCCGAGCGGCCCAAGCCTTCATCACCTGCCGCGACGCGAAGTCGAGGAAGCGATAGGAGTCGATGGCCACCCATCCAGGCTCAACCGGCCAAGTGCCAAAGACAAGATGCATTTGAATCAAAGAGGACCAGGGTGGTTGGCCCGAGAGCTCAGTCCTGATCGGCGAGCCACGCTGGAGGCACGAGGGAGCAAGTGAGGGGTCAGTCCTGATTTTGCTGATTTCGGCCGGATCGCCTTGCCCCTCCCCTACTCCCTCGCGACAACTCTAGGAGGAGGGTCATAGGGATGCCGCGCCAGCCGCGCCTCGAAGTCTCGGGCGCGCTCTACCACGTCACGGCCAGAGGCAACGAGCGCCGGGCTTTGTTTCGGGACGACGTGGACCGCCTCGAGTACCTCGCACGCGCGGCCCGCTATCGGGAGAGGTTCCGGTTCCGCCTTCTGGCCTACTGCCTGATGACCAATCACGTTCACCTCGCGATCCGAACCGGTCAGGAGCCGTTGTCGCGAATCATTGCGGGCCTCCATTCTTCGTATGCGGAATGGTTCAACCGTCGACACGACCGCGTCGGCCACCTCTTTCAGGGGCGGTACAAGGCCTTCCTCGTACAGGAGGATCGCCGCCTCCACGCTCTTGTGCGGTACATCCACTTGAATCCTGTGAAGGCGCGCATCGCGGATCGCGCGTCCGACTACCCTTGGTCGAGCGATCGGTTCCTCCGCCGGGGCCGAGGGCCCGAGTGGCTCGACGTGGACCACCTGCTCTCTCTCCTGGATGAGACGCGGCGATCGGCCGTTCGCCGTTACGTCGATCTGGTCGACGGCCCTTCCGGCGACGCATCCTACGATCCCGGTCACGCCATCGATCAGGCAGTCATCGGCGACGAGGACTTCGCCCTGACGCAGTGGGAAGCTGCCGCATCGTCGCAGCCCAAGCCTCGGAGTCGCGAGGTCTCACTGGATCGGGTCCTGGACGCTGTCGCACGGGAGTGCGGGTTGACGCTCGATGAGCTTCGGAGCGGGCGGCGTGGCGGCAAGTATGCGGCCGCTCGCTGTCTCGCCGTCTACGTCGCTCGTCTGCTCTGCGGCGCCTCAATTCGCCGCGTCGCCCTCCGACTCGGTCGGGACGACTCTTCCTTCGTACGCCCTCTCGCCGAGCTCGAGCGTCGGCTCGATTCCGATCAGGCATTACGCACCTGGCTCGATCGCGTCGCGAAAGCCCTAGGACCGCCTCCCACCCGGGCGCCTAATCGAAATCAGCAAAATCAGGACTGACCCCTATCCCAGAATCTTGCTTATAACCAACGTCCCTGGGACCGCGATACCACTTCGGGTCGAAGCGTTGAGAATCCCGACAGGTAATCTCGACTAGGTTGAATGCGCATCACTCCGGCACAGTGCGAACATTTTGCCGTTCCATCCAACGCCACAACAGTCTTGTTGGACCACCTGCAGGTCTTGCACTTCCAGTTTCGTAGGGCGTGTTCCATAGTTCGACCCGCTTTCTTGCCGAAACCGGCGGCGGGCACTCGGATGAGCTTAGGGGGGCAGTCCGTCGGAGGGAATCGGAAGAATCACGCTACCACGTATGGAGGCCGCGTGCCGCCCGACGCGCGCGTCACTCGGTGATATGCTGCACGCCTTCGTATTCGCTAGGCTCCCTGCCAGACTCCGCCCCTGACAGATCCCAACGAAAAGGCGCGAAGGCGCAACCGCTTTACGGCAGGGGACTGCGTCGCTTCCATTGCCGACGTTGCGTCGCTCTGTAGCCCCAGCAGCCACGAAAGGATCGTCTCGATGCGCAGGAAAGTCTCCGTCCGAAGCTCGTCTCGTCGGGTTGGACGGCTTAGAGCTACCGACAGGCAGCGAGAGACAGCGGAGCGGGAGAGTAGACGGGAACGAATCCGGAGCGAGCTCACCGGCTGGCGGGAGGCGCGCGCGAAGGATGAAAGGGCCTATCAGGCCATAGTCCGTGACGCCGCCACGAACGACCCGAATGGCCGGAGCAGGGAAACTTATCGCGCGATGCACGCGCTGTGCGACCGGGTGTGGGCCGAGCGCATTCAACTGAAGAAGACCGAGTTGGCGGCGTTGATGATTCCGGCCGGGGACAAGTGAGGGGTCAGTCCTGATTTTGCTGATTTCGGCCGGATCGCCTTGACCCTCCCCTCCTCGCGACAACTCTAGGAGGAGGGTCATTGGGATGCCGCGGCAGCCGCGCCTCGAAGTCTCGGGCGCGCTCTACCACGTCACGGCGAGAGGCAACGAGAGACGCGGTCGAGCCAGCTGCGTAAGGCCTGATCGGAATCGAGCCGACGCTCGAGCAGGCCCTCGGCCCCGGCGGAGAAGACTCATCACTTAACCGGGTGTCAACCGGTGTCGCACCTCGCGCTGAAGCCCGCGCCAAGAGCGGGCGCCGAGTGGGACGCTGGGTTTCGAGCGTAAGAACTTGCGGGGCGCCTCTCGGCGCCCCGCATCGGCCTCAGAAACGGCCCCACCCCTTTGAAAACTGGTTTGCAATTCCTACCCTATCGCAAAACTCCTACGAGGGATCCCTGGACCAAGGTGCAGGTGTCTTGCACCGAGTCTTGGGCAGACGACGGCGCGGCCGGGACGGGATCCCTCGTCGCTCGCTCCGCTCCGCTCCTCGGGATGACAGGCGAAGTGGGCTCAGGGGCGGGCTCCTGGCCCACTCCCAGGTCGTCGGAAAGAAACCGATCAACGGCGGGAAGCGAGGGAGAAGAAGAGTGCAGCGTGGCGTGGTTGGGAGAAGGCTGATCGATCAAGGGATCGTAAACGCCCCGCTCACGCGAGGCGTTGCCTACGGCTGAGGGTCTGCCTTTGGTGGACGGCTCCGTCGCTCGGTGCGCTCCGCTCCTCAGGATGACGGGCGTAACGGGCGAAGCGGGCGAAAGCGGGGCGGGCGCGAGGCCCGCCCCAACGGAGATCCGAGAGGGCGAGGAGGCCGGGGAGACGGCGACCACGCCCGGGGCACGCGGGGATGAGTCGGGCCTATGAGTGAAGGGATCCTTCGCTTCGCTCAGGATGACAGGCTCAGCGAGGTTGGCCGGCTCAGCCAGGATGACAGGCTTAGCCAGGATGACAGGCTTAGCGAGGGAAGGGGCGCCCTCATCGCCACTCGCTCCCGAGGTTCGCGGGAGAGGGAGACGAGAACGATCGCCCGATGGGCGCTCCTCAGGCTCGGGGAAGTTGCCTTCGAGTTGCATGGCGCGGCCCCTACTCTCTAGCTGCACCCGCTCGTCGCGCCACAATTCATGCATTTGTAACAAGCCGCCGAGCGCACCATGATCGAGCCGCACTCGTGGCACGCCGGGGCGTCGGTGCTCGTCTCGAAGAGGAGCTTGCTCACGATCTCTCCCCTGCTCTGGCGCTCCGCGACGGTGCGCTCGATGACGGGGACCGGGCCCGTCGAGCTCGTGTCGCGCGCGATCACGCCCACCGCGTTCTTCTCCTCGGCGGTCATGAAC
>Ga0068859_100002339_pt1 | contig 19271 bp, 34 predicted proteins | sample KBSSwiS22_FD_66585 | JGI IMG/M metagenome (GOLD analysis project Ga0068859, IMG submission 66585) | Switchgrass rhizosphere microbial communities from Kellogg Biological Station, Michigan, USA - KBS Switchgrass S2-2 | ecosystem: Host-associated > Plants > Roots > Rhizosphere > Soil ...
ACTTGGAGGACGAGCACCGAGATCGGTGGTCGCCGTCTCGGATCGCCGCGCTGGTCGAGATCATGCGGCAAGACGGGTCGCTGACCTACGATCCCTGGAGAGCAGTCTACCAGGCCACGCCGGCCCCTGCTGCCACGGAGACGCGTCCGACGGCGTTGGAGCAGCGCTGGCTCGAGCTTCTTGCCTCGGTGAACCAGGAGACGGCAGAGTGGCTTCTCGACAACGCGAAAGAACTCGTGATGTTCTGCCGACTCCAACCGGCTGCGGATGCAGCAGGGGGCGGCGCAGCGCTCCTGCTGCGCCTGTGGGGCGAGATCGACCAGCGGGGACGCGACGAACTCGCCCAGCACGCCGCGGCACTCTCGCGGGGCGAGGCGTGGCCCGCGGAGCGTGTGGTCGACCGGGCCGGGCTCGGAGCGCTCCTCGAGGCTGTGGACGCGGTGATCGCCGAGCCCGCAGCAAGACACGAGCGGTATTATGGGTCCGAAACGATGTACGCTCTCGCCGCGGCACGCGGACGTCTGTGGCCCTGGGGCGCGCGTGCAGTTGAGACGTCACCGGAGGAGCGCGCGGAGCTCTTCGCCGAGCAGGCCCCGACGGCGCGTGACCCCCAGCACAGCGGGGACACCGAGGAGCAGGAGTGGGCGGCCGATCAGTGGGTCCTGCGCAACTACGGATCGGCTCACGAGAAAGCCCGTGTGCTCGCTGAGCATGCAGCGGGACGGCCCGGTCGCCGACGAGCGCAAATCCGGGCCCTGCACGCGACCGCATCCGAACTCGCCGCGCGCAATGACGGCGACTGGGAGCGCGGCGTCATCGCTTTCCTCGCGTGGCTCATCGGGCTCGCAAATTATCCGCCGGGGCTGTCGAGCGCGCCGTCGTTGAGCGACAGCGACCTACTGCAGTTGCGTCGCATCCACGCGCGAGAGCAGGGCGCGCACCTCTCCACGGACGTAGACCGATGGCGTCGAGATGGGTATCTGATTCGCGGCGGGTGGACACTGACTGCGAAGGGACTCGCCGCGATCGGAGCGTCATCATGATCCGCTCGATCCTCGGCCCCAACAGCTTCATACCGCGTGCGCTCATCGAGCCCGTGGAGCAGCGCATGGTGCAGACCGAGCCCGTCGTCGAGGTGCTCAACCGCGAGCATCGCGTGCACGACGTGCTGCCGCTTGGTCACCCCTGGCTGATGAGCAAGACTTGGTACGGCATCCAGGGCTGGTCGATGAGGCGCACGACGCGGACGGTGCGGCTGTGAGCCCGCGGCTCAGGCCCGAGCAGCTCGTGATGTTCGAGCTGTTTGCGAGCCGCGTGCTGGAGAGACGAGCGCGCCGGGAGACCCGCGCGGCGAAGGACGAAATGACGAAAAAGACGGCCGACGAGTGGATCATCGTGGAGGTCGGCTGCAAAGGCCTGCCGTACTGGGTCGGCTGGCCTGCGGAGGGCGCTGGCGACTGGCACGACGATCCGACGGAGGCCGGCGGCTACGCGAGCGAGGCCGCGGCGTGGCGACAGATCGAGGCGGACCCGCAAATGTTCGCGGGGTGTGAGCCGCGGCGACGAGCGGAGGTGCTCCGTGGATAGGCTGCACGTGGTCTCAGCGGCAATCGTTCGAGCTGGCCGCATCCTGCTGGCGCAGCGAGCGCCGGAGTCATCGTTCCCGTGGGCGTGGTGCACAGCGGGCGGCAAGGTCGAGCCGGGGGAGACACCGATCGACGCTCTTCGCCGAGAGCTTCGTGAAGAGCTGGCGCTGGATCTGGCTCCTGACGTCGAGCCACGCGTCGTGTTCGACGCCGACATTGACCCGCCTGCGGTGCGACGTCCGCTCCGGGTCACCTGCTACCGCATCGAGCCGAGGCGCCTCACCGGCACACCGATCCCAGGCGACAAGATCGTGGGTGTCGGCTGGTTCAGCGCGTTAGATTTGTGCAGCCTTGGCCTCGCGCCGGCCGATCATGCGAGGCGCCATGATCTGATCCAGGCGGTCGTTCTGTGTGAGGAGGTGCGCCGTGGCTGACCCGAGCATGTTCAGTTCGAGCCCCACGAGCAGGGCCCACCTGAGCGAGCTCACAGCGGACCGAGGTGCACGCGTGCGCACCCTTGCGGTCACGATCGGCGACGATCCTGGCAGTTGCTGCGCGGACGACCAGACGGAGCGAAAGGTCAGCAACGCGATGGGCGTATCATGATCGATAGCGTGCGCGATGGGGGATGAACGAGGAGGGACCATTGTTCATGAAGGCAACATCTCCGCTGACAAAAAAACAGCCGCCAATGCTCGCAGAGCAGCGACTTGCGCTCGACATCGCCAGCGTGCTGCATGCGCTCGTGGCAGCGCATCGCGCCTCCGCTGACGCCCTGGAGGCCACGGTCACCTCGGTCACAGAATTCACTCCGCCGCACGCGCCAGAGCTGCTCACGCAGCAGAACGTGGAGACCATCGCCGGACTGCCGGCGAGCACCTACCTGGAGCTACTCCGCGCTGCCCACTGTCCGCTGCGGGTGACCCGTCTTGGGAAGCTACGCGTAGTCGAACGCGCGCCGTTCATCGCGTGGATCCGCTCGCTGTCCGTTCCGCGGACACAGGCGAGCCATGTGAAGCTGTCCGCTGATGTTCCATCCGAGGACGCGGAGGTAGCCGCGGTGCTCGCATCGGCTGGCATGGTGCTCGACCGAGCGCCACGTTCTCGCACCCGCATCAAGCGGACGGAGAAATGAGCATGCCCAGAGCGAGACCCGGCACGGTCTACCTGTCGAAGGGATCCTGGTACGCCAGGCTGACCCTGACGCCGACGAAGCGGATCTCGATCCCATTGCCAACGTGCAAAACGCGAAGCGCTGCCGAGGCGCGCAAGACCGTGCTGGCCACGATCGCGAAGCGACTGCAGGCGCATGACCGACTGCAAGCCCTGCTGCTGCTCGCCGGCAAAGCCGAGGAGGGTAGGGGACTCGACACCGTGCTGCGTGCGGTGGCTGCAACGGAGCGAGGGGAGGGAAGGGTGCCCGAAGCGCCGGGCATGACGTTCGAGCAACTCGCCACGCGGTGGACCTCCGGCGAGTTGGCTCGGCTCCACCGCGATCGCATCCCGCGGAAGGCATACGCAAAAAAAGATGCCGGGCTGTTCCGCAAGCACGTGTTCCCGATCGTGGGCGCCGTGCCGATCGCGGATTTCACGATCGACCACGCGGACGCGGTAATGCGTGCGCTCCCCGAAACACACGCAGCAAGCTCGCGTCACCAGATCGCGATGCTGGTCACGCGCGTGTTGAACATCGCGGCCATGCCGCTGCGTCTGATCCCGCTGAGCCCGATCCCCAAAGGGTGGATCCCGAAACGTGGTTCGGCGAAGGCGCTCGGCTACCTGTACCCCGACGAAGATCGACGGCTGCTCGGTTGCGAGCGCATCCCGATCTGCTTCCGTATCTACTACGGCTTCATGGCGCGAGAGGGGATGCGCGCTGCGGAGACCGAGCGGCTCACGTGGGCGGATGTCGATCTGGAGCGTGGCGCGATCACCCTCGACGTCAACAAGAGCGACGACCCGCGCGCGTGGGCGATGTCGCGCGGGGTAGCGCAGGGACTCGCTGCGTGGCGCCGCATTCAACGCGTGGAGTACGGCGACTGCGAGCACGTCTTCACCGACGCTGAAGGAGAGCCGATCGCACGCTTGCACTACAAGCGTCGCGCCGAGATCCTGCGAGCACACTTGTTGGTCGTCGGCGTGGACCGACCCGCGCTGCACCAACGAACCGACGAACGCCGGCCGCTGCGGGCGCACGACCTGCGCGCGACGTTCATCACGATCGCGCTCGCGAACGGCAAAACGGAAGCGTGGGTCATGGATCGCACCGGGCACCGCTCGAGCACGATGATCAACCGCTACCGACGCGCCGCACGCACTGTCGCAGAGCTCGCGCTGGGTGAGCTCGCGTCCCTGGTTGAAGCGATCCCGGAGCTGAGCCACGAACGCACGGCGGCGTCACCTGCAGCCACCCAGCGTGTCACCCGCCGGCTGACCGCGGCACCCCCACCGGACAAGAAACGCCTACTCCTACCGCCCCACAGTAGCCCGCCGGATTCTTCGCGAGGTACTGCTGGTGGCACTCTTCAAGACCTGCGACCAGCCCTGATCCGGCCCATCGTCGACTCATCGGATCCTGAGCATAGGGTCGATCGGGACCGATCGCGGTCCCTGGTGACGCCTCGGGGACGGTTGGTGACGGGTCGCGAGGCTCGCTGGTGCAGCTCCGAGCCGCGGTTCGCACCGCGTCCCGACAAGGTCGAGTTGCTCGCCGACATCTGGGCGGAGGCTGACAGGGACAGGGACGACCTGCTCGTCGAAGGGGCCCGCCTCCAGCTGCGACGGCTCCTACGGGGCTCGTCGTGGAGAGCCGCCGCGTAGATGGCTCAGCCTTCGCTGGCGCCCGTTGACAGGTTCCACGTGCATCGTTAACTATACGGCGAACATGGCGAACAACGAATCCTTGGGGCACATTCTGCGCGCTGCTCGACAACTGCGATCCCTGCGCTCTGTCGCTCAGGCGGCAGAGATCTCCCCGGCGTACCTGTCGGACATCGAAAACGACAGACGCATCCCTGCCGACGTGGTGATCGATCGACTCGCGAAAGTGCTCGACCTGCAAGCGGATCTGCTCTGCGCGTGGACGGGGCGCGTCGGCGGAAAAGCTGAGCGATATCTCCGCCGGGAACCGGCAGCCGTGCTCCTGGTCAAAAAAATCGCGGACCATAACCTGAGCGACATCGAGCTCACTCACCTGAGCGCCACGGTGGACGAGATGCGGCCGACGACAAAGAAGAAGGCGAAACGATGAGCTATAACATCTATTTGCGCGGGGCTCCGTGCCCCACCTGCGGACATGAACCAGACCAATCGTACTTGCCTAATCCAACATATAATCTGACAGAGATCTTCGATCTCGCCCTGACGGGTGAGCCGCTGCCAAATCCTGATGTTGCCGAGGGTGCTGTGGTCCTCTTTAGAGTGAAGACCGACCGGCCTCGCGGGTTGCGTGTGCTAACCGGTCGCAAGGCCAGCGACACGAGCGAGATGATCGAGAACGCGCTGAAGCGAATGAGCGACCCGCTCTGGCATGAAAGATTGAGGGCCATGGAGCCTGAAAATGGATGGGGAACCCTGCAGGGTGCGCGCGAGGTCATGCAGCGTCTGCTGCAAGCTGCAAACGAATACCCAGCGTACATATGGGAGATCCACTAGGCCATGAGCACGAACGGGCAGACCCACGACCCGACCTGGCAAGCGCGTCACCACGGGCTCTTTTCAGCCGGCTCTGGGAGCTGGGCTAACATGGACCGACACGTCATCAAGGGCCGCGGCGCCAACCGTGGGAAGTACCTCTGCTGGGCGCGGATGGCGCCCGACGTGAAGCCAATGGAGGACGGCTTCGTGTGGCTGCCCGAGCAGCGCAAGGCCGCGCGGTGGGCAGACCCACGCTACAGCGGGCGCACGTGGGCCACTGACCGCGCGCGTCTGCACAACGGTTACTTCGTCAAGCTCGTGGGCGCCGCGCCCATCGACGCCACCGTGATCCGTGAGCTCCAAACGTACATCGCCGGGCACGCGGCGGGCGCCACAGAGGAGCTGCCGTGTTACTGGTTCGGAGACGATTTCCACGACGCAGGCAAGGACTTCTGCCGCGACTGCGCGGAGGAGGTCGTCGACCAGAAGTATGCAGCGAACTCCAAGCGTTTCGAGGAACTGTACGGCGACGAGTGCGATGGCGCGGAGGAGCGCTACCGCGCGGCCATTGACGGTGGCTTCGATACCGATCACGACTCCCCGCCATACTGCCAGACGTGCGGCGCGAGGCTGTCGGGTTACCTCACCGAGTACGGTGCGGACGAAGAGATCGAGGCTCTCACTGACTACGCGGCGCCGGCTTTCGATCACGCCGCAGGCTGGGCGGCGCTTGAGCGCGCGATCATCAACCTGAGCGACGACGATCCGCGGTGGCCGAAGATTGCCAAAGTCGTCGATGTGGCCCGGGGCGCGGAGCGTGAGAACGCTGAGCGGCTCGTAGCGCTCGCAAAGACGCCCGGCATGACGGAGGAGCGCGTCGGGTTCCTTTCTCTGCTGGCAGCGCGCGCCGAACAGAAGGCATCAGAACCATCTTTCCCGCTGTGGCGAACGATGCTCCGCTACGAGAAGCTATCGTTCGACCGGAGGTATCACCCTACGCGGCTGATCAGGCGCGTCGAGCGCCGTCTCATCCGCGAGGCCAAGCGGTTCGCCGCATGCCTCGGCTTCGGCTGCCACTACTCGTGCGGCACCTTCATCATCAGAGCGCCATACGGCGAATACCACTGGCCGTTCATCGTGCAGATCCAGCAGTACAGGCTCTGGCAACCGACGGCATTCCAGGAGGGTCGCGCGTACATGCTCGACCCATGCCCCTCCGGTGATCCCGAGTGGCCGCACCACCGCGACGCGAACCCCTACCCCGAGGGTAGCATCGAGCATTCGCAATGGGACTGCGGCTACATCTCCGCCAGCGCTCCGAGGGCTGCAGCATGACCACCCTCCGTGTATCATTCGCCGAGCTTCTATCTCGCGAGACCGCACAGCAGGCCGCCGCTCGCCAGGATGTTGAGTACCGCGAGGACTGGACCGCGCAGCGCCTCAGTCATGTGCTGCCCTCGCAGGTCGAGCGCGCGATGGATCGTGTCGATCTTCCTCGGTGTCCACCGCGGCCTGCGATCGTGGTGCCCGAACAGTGGACGACGAGGTGCGCCTTCGGGCAGCGTGCTGTCCGGTGCGTGCGTCGGCCGATGCGGATCTGCCCTGCCGTACGCCGCCGAGGTGGCCAATGATCACCCGATCCAACGCCTGCGACGCGCTCGACAAACTGCTGCGTGACCACGACGTGGTGGTAACCTTCGACGATCGGCGGTACGCCCGCGCGGCGTGCGCGTGGCCTGACCACCTGCCACCGATGTTCGGCGAGGCGTCCGTGGCTCGGGAGCGGTGGGGCATCGACGGCCGCTGGGGCATCTGGGGTGCGCGCGCTCCTGAGGAATGGTCGGCCCCCACGGTCGCGATCGGCGAGACATGGGAGGCAAAGAGTGACGTGGTCACCTGGACGATGGCGGAGCGCTTCACCGAGGAGCACAGCGAGATGTTCTTGATCATTCGGGTGCGGGTCGCGCAGCTCGCGGGAGAGTGGTGGCTGGACGAGGAAAACATCCGCTACCCGATGAGCGTGGCGAGCTCGCCGAACTGGCGACGAGTCAGTTGACCGCCGGCAAGCCGACTACGTAGATAGCGAATCTTCTGGCACTCGTGGCCAGAGTGGCTATCATGGAGTTACCTCGTTGCCGCCATGAAGGCGCGAACGAGGTGGGATGATGATATGTCGTACAAACTTACGTGGCAGCAGGATGGATACGTATACCGCATCGGCTGGGAGGACGAGGGCAGCTACATGGACGCCATGCTGGGCGAGGACGTGAAAGATGGCACTGGTGACCCTCCCAAAGACCGAGAAGACTGGGAACACTGGGCGGCCAATAAAGCGGCGCGTGACATCAAGCCCAAACGCGACAATCGGGCATTCTGGTGGGAGACCAAGAGCGAAGTGGTTGCTGCGCTAGCGACAATCAAGCTCGCGCTGAAACAGGAGCGGCCGCTACCGGATTGGGCGAAGCAGGCGTTGGCAGCCGGGTGGAAAGCTCCGAAGGGATGGCGTGCCTAATGGGACGCGCTAAAAGCCAACCGGCGACCCTGCTCACCGCCTCCGACCTCGCGCGCATCTGCGAGGTCGACCTGAAGACCGTGCATAATTGGGTGGCAAAAGGTGACAGGGCGCCGCCGCACTTCCGAACGCCCGGGCGGCATCTGCGCTTCAAGCCAGAGGAGATCGTGCCTTGGCTGCTTCATTACGGCTACCCGATCCCCGAGCACCTGAAGCAGTACCTGCTGGCGCAACCAGGGAAGGCGGTGGCCAGTGACACTTGAACTCAAGCCTGGTGACCAGGTGGCGATCTGCCGCCGCGACAATCTCGTGGACATGGGTACCGTCGACTCCGTGGGAGTGCGCGAAGTCCGTCTGAAGGACGGATCGCGGTGGAGCAAACGAAGCGGCCATCCCATAGGTATAATGGTGACGTTCGACTCGCGATGGCTGCGAACCGTGAAACTAGGTGATGCGGATATGTACCGCGACCTGAAGCGAGCAGAGCAGTTCAGCTACCGCATGAATTATTATGTCAGGTGGGCCGATGTCCCGCTCGACAAGCTCGAGCGCATCGCTGCGATCCTTGACGAGAACGCTGAGCTAGCGAAGAAGGGTGACCCGTGAGCGCGAAGAAGCCATCGACGCCGAGGTGGGTAAACGTCACAAATCCGAATTTCCCTGGCGCGGTGCATGTGCTGAGATTGTCGGGAGACAAGAGCCACGAAGGCCTTGAGATTGAGTTGCGTATGGAACCAGTGGCGAGGGAACATAGCGTCTACTATCCACACAGTGGATGGTATGTGGCATGCGCGACTGTCGGCGTTAGTTGCTGGCACCTCCGCGGGGTCGCCGTGACAAATGAGAATGAGGCCAAACGGCGCGCAGTTTTGCTAGTTCAGCGCAGACTGCGAAAGATAGCGACCGACCTCCAGGGTGTACAATGACCATCGCGTTCCACACCGGCGCCAGCGAGCCGCGCCCATGCGACCGCTGCGGCACCGTGCTACCGCACCGAGAGAGCAAGGCGCTCGTCTACGGGGTCGAGAAAACCTGGTGGAGTCCTGGTAAGCACATCGCGCTGTGCGGGTTGCCATGCATAAGCGGCGGCGTAAAGCCGGTGCAGATCCGCGGCGATGGCGTTCACGGTTACCAGGACCGCTGCCCGAAGTGCGGACCGCTGCGTGTGCTGCCCGAGGTTGTAGCCGAGATGCGTTACCGCGCGGAGGTGCTTGAGCGTGCTCTCGATCTGGCTGCACCGCTCCCGGACACCGGCCACTGGCAAGGATGCCGTTGCGATGACTGCCATGCGGTATGGCTGCGCGCTTCTACGCTTCAGGATGCACGTGTCGCCGCGTGCCTCTCCGCACAGGCCACCCGGCTGGACCTGCTCCGCGCCCTCACCCAGATCGAGAAGCTCACCGCGGAGCGCGACGAGGCTCGTCAAGCGCTGGCGATACTAAAAGACGGCATCGACGAGGCGCAGGCGGATGCTCAGCTAGACGCCGAACTGGAGCAAGTCAGAGTGCAGTGCGCGGAGGAAGGTCACACGCCTGCATGGGTGCGCTGTGATTATTGGAGCGAGGACGCAGACTACCGCTGCGCGCGATGCGGCAAACTTCTCCCAGAACCGGAGGGAGAGATCGACGCGGAGATCGCGGCCGACGAGGCGAAGGGGGAGATCGGCGTGGAAGCGCTGTGTGCAGAGAACCCGATCAGCCCATCTCACCGTCATGAGGATGACTTATGAAACCCCCTCAATATGTCGGCTGCTCCGGTGTCATGACTCCCGAGCAAGCCCACGCACTACTCGCAGCGTGGCCCACGGATGCGCCCGCGCAGTCACTCATGATCGGCGTGCTCACATCGCAGAAGGTGCTGGCGGGAGGCGAGCGCAACGCGAGGAGCCCGGCGCCGGAGGACATCCACACGATCTGGCCGACCGACCCGCGCGCGCTCAACCTTATCCACTATTTCACCAAGGACCCGTCGACCCTTGGAGAGCAGCTCCTGCGCGTTGTCGGTCGCGCGTCTGATCTATGCGACGGCGTGCAGATCAACGTGACGTGGCCTCCCGTAGCGCAGCTTGTCGCGTTCAAGACTTTTGCCCCAAGCCTGACCCGCGTCGTGCTGCAAATCGGTCCCAGGGCGCTTCAAGATAGGTCTCCGCTGGAGATTGCTCTCTTGGTTGGGACGTATGAGGGGCTCATCACCGACGTGTTGATCGACATGAGCGCAGGTCAGGGGAAACCCATCAATCCAGCCGAAACGCGTGTCATCGTCAGCGCGATCGGGTCCCTATGTCCACTGGTTCGCATCGGCATCGCTGGTGGGCTCTGTGCCGAGATGCTTCCCACGCCTATCCCGTTCATCGTCCGCGGGTTTTCGTATTCGGTTGACGCGCTGGGAAATCCGCGCACGACGGTCGCTCAGCTTGTCCAAGAACACAGGCTCAGCATCGACGCGGAGGGCCGGCTGCGGAACGACCGCGACGAGCTCGACCTGGATAAAGCGCGCGCGTATCTCGCTGCAGCGGCGCCGCTGGTCTGTGGAGACGGGCGATGAGCCGCTCCGATCCCATGGACGAGGTGTGCCGAGAAGCCCATAAGCGAGGCCAGGTAGTGCTGGTCTTGCCGGGAGTGGCCCCGCTTCTTGTAACTCGGAAGCCCGGCGGCGGTATTCAACTGGATGAGCAACAACTGGCGCGCATTGAGCGGCTGGCCAGTGCGCTGGCTGAAACCAGTGCCGCGACGAGGGCGACATGAGCGGCAATCTCCACACCCGTGCCGAGATAGATGAGAATGAGGACTGGATCGCCTGCGGTCAGTCTGCTCTTGCGGCCCTGCTCGAGAAACCGTTCTCGGTCGTGCGCCCTGCATTTCCGCCGCATTCCTGGTGCAATCTGCAGCAGATGCGCGCTGCCCTGAACGCGCTCCACGTGCAGCACAGCTATTGCGTCATCGACCGAAAGACAGCGGTCGGCGCGCCTCTGTCGTGGCCCAGGCGCGGCCTGGTGCAGATCTTCTTCAACGGTCCGTGGGACGCGCCAGGAGTGCCGATCGCCGCGAGCTACAAAGCGTCGCATTGGGTCGCCGTTACGCCGCTCAAAAATGCTCCACCGAACGGTGAGCCGTGGGTCTTCGACATCAACGCGCTCGACGAGGAACTGAATCACGGCTGGCTGCCGCGGTCCTACTGGGAAGCGAAGATCCTGGCGCCGCTGATCGCCTCGTTCAAGCGCGCGACTGGCGGATGGTGGGTGCGTGCTGGTATCGAGGTGGTGGTGCCGAAGGGAGATGGGTGATGAAACGGCAACGCGACGAACGCGACCTCAGTCTCCGGCTGGAAGCCGACGGCATCCACAACGATGCGACCAGTGAGCCTGCCTTGACGCTCGCAGCCGCTGGCGCCGGGCTTGGATGCACTCCCTTTGAGATGGAGCGAATCGTGGCGTGTGTGAACGCTTGCCGCGGCATCCAGACGGAGCATCTCGGGATCGTGGCTGCGCTCGACGAAGCAGATCGCTCGCTGGTAGCTCAGCGAGTGGACCCAGGTTTTGATGCTCAAGCGCGATGGCTCAACCGCGATCTGGCGGAGGACCTTCTGCTCCGGCGCTATGAGCGCGCCCACAAGGTCGCGAAGAGACCGACCATCGAACAGAAGATCGACCGGATTCTTGCAACCGTCGAACGAGGTTCCTCGTGACCACGCCGCTCAGAGGGCTGCGCGCAGTCACCCAAGCTCGTCGACTCGAGATCGCTGCAAGCGGTGGACGGGCAGCGCATGCCGCTGGCAAAGCGCACGTTTTCACTAGAGCGGAGGCGAGCGCAGCCGGCAAACTTGGGGGTGCGGTGGTCGCGGCACGCCTGGGCCACATGGCGGCTCTCAGCGAACAGGGCGCGGAGAATCGGCGAATTGCTGCCCGCATGGCGTCGCGCCGACGGAATCACGTGCGCAACCCGGTGCGGCTGGTCCTGGTGCCGACCGGCGAGCGCGTGCGGCTCGAGCTCCGACGCGGCAACAAGACGCTCGACGTCCTGGGTGAGCTCGTCGGCGGCGCGTGGGACCTGACTGCGGCGGGCTGCAAGGCGGACACGCTGGCGAAGGTGCTACACGCGGTGGCGGCGCGGCAGGGGCTGCCGACGGATGGGAGCTGGACATGAGCCCGAGCCCGTTTCTGCGCTGGGTGGGCGGCAAAGCTGGGCTGCTCACCCAGCTCGCTCCTCTCCTTCCGCCGGCCGATCGTGCCCGCGGTTACCGGCAGCCGTTCCTCGGTGGCGGGACCCCATTCTGGCAGGTCTACTCGACGGTTCGGGCGGCGATTCTCAGCGACGCCAACCCGCGGCTGATTGATGCCTACCTCGCGGTCCGCGACCACGTAGAGGCGCTCATCGCCGAGCTTCAGCGGCTCGACCCAGAGTACGGCGAGGCTCGCTACTACGAGATCCGGAAGGCCATCAACACTGGCGCCGGTTCGCTGGTCAAGCGGGCGGCGATGTTCTTCGTCATCAACAAATGGGGCTTCAACGGTCTCTGGAGGGTGAATCCGAGCGGCGAATGCAACGTGAGCTTCGGGCGCACCTCTTCGGGGAAGCCGCCCGTGCTGTGCGATCCCGACAACCTGCGGGCATGCTCGCGCGCGTTGCGGGGCGTTGACATCTGGTGTGAGGATTTCGCCGTCACGCTGACGGGGGCGCGGGCAGGAGAGGCCGTCTACATCGACTCGCCGTATCATCCGGTGTCGAAGACGGCCGACTTTACATCGTACACGCTCGACGGCTTCAGCTACTGCGCTTCTACCCAGGCCGGACTGTTTGGAGCACCGCGCACGGACCACGACCGCCTGGTGGACGCGCTGCACGAACTTGACCGGCGCGGCGTCGCCTGGACGCTCAGCAACGCCGACGTTCCGGAGATGCGGGCAGCGTACGCGCGATGGCAGATTGCCGATGTGAAGGCGCGCCGCAGCGTGAATACGGATGCGACGAAGCGCGGCCCAGTCGGCGAGATCGTGGTCCGCGGGCGCTGGGCTGATCGTTACGAGGAGGCACGCCCATGATCACCCGCGGCCACCTCATCAACGCCGCTGCGACGGCTGGCGTTCGCCTTGTCGACGCCCAGGAAGCGCTCGCCCGGTGCCCCACCACGACGCACAGGATCGCCGAGCGGCTGCGCATCGCTGCGCGGGTGACGACTGCGCGCATGGAGCGTAACGCTGCAGAAGCTGCGCTCTCGGCATGGCCTATGCTGTCGGCTGACCTGCTGGCGCAGGAGGCTCACCGACTGGCCGCCGACCTGCGCGCGCTCTTGGCCGCAATCGCCTAAAGTGTACCAGTGAGGCTGGCGAAGAGTCGGAAGAAGATACCTAATGGGTGGGCGTTGTCCGCGGGTAGGCGCGAATGCGATGGAGGAAAGATGGGGTATACGACGACGTTTGAAGGATCATTCAAGGTGGAACCGGTCCTTTCTTACGAGGACCGGGCCGAGCTTCGTGCGCGCATTTCAGATGAGGAGTGGCCTCCCGTTGAGGTACTTGGAAAGCCGCCGAACGCGTACTGCCAGTGGCGACCCACGAAAGAAGGCAGCGGACTGGAATGGGACGGCGGGGAGAAGTTCTACGATTACGACCAGTGGATCGTATTTCTGGCCGCATTCCTGAAGATGAAGGGGGACAGCGTGTCTGGTTCAGTGCGCTTCAGGGGTGAGTCGTTCGAGGACGCCGGGGTGCTGTCGATCGTTGATGGTCAAGCGACCAAGACTGGAATCGATCCGAGCGCCTGGGCTGACGTAACCCCAGTGATGCGTGCGCGCGTGTTGGAAGCAATCGCCGACGCCGCGAGGGGCGCCGCTGAAAGAGACCGTGACGCATTTGCTGCGGCGTTGGCCATGCTCGGCGCGAAGCCGAGAACTGGACGCTAAGGAGCACCGAGGAGGATCGGATGGAGAACGAGAAACCTGCATGCGGCGTCTGCGGTCACCAGATATCGACAAAGCCAATTAAGGCTTCGCTCGGAACGCCACCGCCCGGCTGGAAACCAGGCGATCCGGTGCCCCACGTTTGCTCGCCGTCGGAGTTTTGGAAGAAGGAAGCGAAGGGCGCAGCAATGGATGACGATCCCACTAAGCCGCCGACGGGGCCCAATCCCGAGCTCTACGCGGAGCTCGCGAAGCCGTTCATCTCCGAGGCAGAGGGCAACGCAGCGCTGAAGGCTTTCCTGGTCGATGTGCACGCTGCCCGGGTGAAACACAGGATCGCCAACGTGCTCGTGATGCCGGCGGTCGTGGTCGATGGGGTGGGACCGCAGGCTCAGCTGGTTTTCTACGGCGACCAGCAGCTGGCGACGTTGTTCGCCGCAACCGCGCTGCGACAGTTCAAGGCTATCGACGACCGGCATATTGCGGAGATCGCTGGACTGGTGAAGGAGGGAGACGATGGGTGACTACAACGATGATCGCGGTGCGCTGATCTGGCGTGGGCCCGCGAGCGTTAGTGGAGTGCGTCGTGGTGCGATCCAGTTGGACCTGGATGGGAGTGCGATCGAGCTACAAGTGGACGACGAGAACACCGAGAAGGCCTTCGCGTCCCACTTCGGCAGCGAGGGCACCGCCCTCTTCGTCTTCTTCCCGCCTGGCGCAACAGAGAGGCACGCGATCGAGATCCTGGAAGCCAAGCGCAAAGAGGCCTTCGAGGAGGTGGCGCGGCTGAAGCAGGTCGTCGCGGCGCTGGAGGAGAGCAAGGGCGTGCGAGCGGTACGGTTTGAGCGAGGGCGCTACGCTGTGGTGACGGCGCCAGGGTTGGATGAGCCGAAGCTGGCGATGCTCATCGCGAGCGCGTACGCGGCGATGTTCTTCGACGGGCAGATCCGCACGATGGCTGCGGCCACTGGGCTCACCGGTGAAGCGTTGCGGAATGCGATCGAGGAGCAGCTCCGGGCACTGAGCAATCGCTCAGATAAGCGCGAGGAAACCAATGGGTAAAAATAGTGGGATCCAGTGGACGCACCACACCTTCAACGGCTGGTGGGGATGCGAGAAAGTCTCGGCCGCGTGCCGATCCTGCTACGCTGAGACGTTCGCGAAACGCGTGGGACAGGACATCTGGGGCGGCGAAGACACGACGCGAAGGTTCTTCGGAGACAAGCACTGGAACGAGCCGATCAAGTGGAACAAGGCGGCGAAAACCGCTGGCGAGCGTCACCGCGTGTTCGCATTCAGCATGGCCGATGTCTTTGAGGATCGACGTGACCTGGACGTGCATCGCGCGCGCCTCTTCAAGCTGATCGAAGCGACCGGCGCGCTGGACTGGATGCTGCTGTCGAAGCGGTGGGGAATCGCAGACGTCGCGGCCATGGTGCCGGAGTCGTGGCGTGAGCGCTGGCCGGTCAATGCGTGGGCTGGTGCAACCATCGAGAATGGAGAGCAGGCGCGCATCCGGCTACCGGCTCTCCGAACGATACCAGCAGCGATGCGGGTTCTTAGCATGGAGCCGCTTCTCGAACGGGTGCAGCTTGCCAACGAACTCCACGCGCTTTCGTGCCCGGTGCTGTTCGAACTCGCGAGCGCTGGGCCGTGCAACTGCTCGCCAGGTATTCATCTCGTGATCATCGGCGGCGAGAGCGGCCACAGAGCGCGCATGATCGATCTCGATGCCGTCGAGAGCCTCATCTTCCAGGCTCGGGAGGCCGGCGCGGCTCCGTTCGTCAAACAAATGGGTGAGGCGTGGGCGCGCGCCAACCGGAAGCCGCTGCAAAAAATCGATCCGCACGGCGGCGATCCCGAGGAGTGGGAACCTCGCTTTCGTGTCCGCGAGATGCCGCCAGCGAGAGCAGCGTGACCCGCGCGCACGACATCGCGATGCTGCAGCAGTTGCTGGACCATAGCGACCGGTTGAGGGACGGCGAGGGGGAGGTTTTCAGCAGCATGCTGGCCAAACTCGACACAGCATATAGCGAGCGAAGGTACGCAAAGCTCACCGATGCGCAACGGCATTGGGTGACCGACGCGGCGAACCGTCTCGAGCTTGAGGACCCCAACGACGATCCGCGCGAACGCAACCGAGACGTGCCGCGTGGCAAAGAAGTGCCGACGCCGGCCGTGTTGCGTAACCTGCCCAAGGCGCCGCCGGGGAGACGGATGAAGGCATGAGCAACAGGTGGACTTCGGACAAAGACCGGGTTGGTGGAGCTGTTCGCGAGGGAGCGAGCTTCTACGAGGATGGTCGCTACGTCGGCGGGGTCGTGCGGTACACGAACACCCGCACGTGGTCTGCGTGGGTGGGGTGGAAGAACGATCCGCGCGAGGACTTCGTACGCCGCTGTGAGGCCAAACGGTGGGTGGAGAGCGAGGCGGCGAAGGTGGAGGCATGATCATCCTTACCTCCCACCGATGCCCGTGCGGCGAGCGCCATCTGGTCTTCTACGCGCACATTGTCGGCGACCTGTGGCCTGAGTGGCGGTACGAGCCAAATAGTGCGCGCCTCGCTCTAATCGACGAGATCGGCGTCACTCGGGGCGACGTACCCGCCGACATGTTCACGCGCCGCGAACTGGCCGCGCTGCGGCATGCTGAGCAGGTCTTGGCGCACCCGAGCCCGCTGCTCATCGCGTCGATGGTCGAGGCGCTCGACGGCCTGGTGCCGATGAACTGGATGGGCGGTGCCGCGGTCGAGACGAAGGTGGTAGCGGCTGGCATCCGACGAAGGGCGGTGTTGTCGTGAATCGAGGAATCGTTCGTGCAGCCTGTTCCATTTGCATTGCAGGAGAGTGTTATGACGTTTGAGCAATTCCTACAAAACGCTGATTGGAAACGCGGTGAGTCTCGCGAAATGATCAGCGGTGGAAATTGGCACGATCCCGTCACCGGTGACGTGCACTGGAATATCCATGAGCCGGTTCGTATTCAGTCGAAACGAGAGGCCGAGCGGCTGCTGCTTGTACTGGAGAATTGCGAACCAGATCAGCGCGCCGCCCTCGTAAACATGTTCCGGCTATCCACATGACCGGCAGCGTGCAGATCATGCAGGTGACCACCTTGACGTCCGAGGCTACCACGCTCCGCAAGCTCGCCGACGAAGCGACCACCCGCGCCGAGATGCGAGCATGCTGGGCGGGTGCCGCGGCGCTGCTGGAGCTCCACCGTCGGCAGTTCGCGCCTGCGTTTGTCACGCACCGGGGGAAGCTCGCCGCCGAGATCGCTGGGCTGTGGCGGTTGGCCGGCGACACGGCGAACGGGCGCCGGTTCGCGGAAGAGGTGCGGCGGGAGTTGGAGGCGTCGGGGGTGCTGCCGAGCAGCAAGAGCGACGACGCGCCGGTGAGTAGCTGCCCTGCGTCGATGGCCGATCTGTGAGACGCGGCAAAATCTCGCCAGCGCCCATAGCGCAGATACAATATCAGCGCTAGAATAGACGTCGAACATGCAACTTCGACCATACCAGGAAGACGCGGTGAGAGGTATACTCACCTATGCTGTTGCCAACCCCCACGGTCGCCTCCTGCTCGTGGTTCCGCCCCGCGGCGGCAAGACGCCCATCGCTGCGACCGCCGTGCTGCTCATGGCACACCAGCATGGCTACCGGGCACTCTGGGGAGCGATGCTGTCGCGTGACCGCGTCGTGCTCCGATGCCGGTGCAGGGATGCGTCCCGGTGTCACCGGGGCATCGTGGCGCGAATCCTGGAGCGACTGGGGGCCTTGAGCTGCGGTGAGCTACCGGCGACGGCGCCGAAGCAGCTGGGCTTTCCCGGCGTGTAAGTGGCGTCTATACGCAGATCTTCGTATGGCGGGAGCCGTTCCGCACAGGCTAAAAGATCTGTGGTCGAACACAAGGAGAGCGCATGACTAAATTGTTCTCAGCGGTAGCGACGTTCGCATTCTTCATCGGCGCGTGCGGCTCGGAGAGCCCCGCTCCGACGCCAGAGGCGAGCGCCAAATTTCACTTCCAGTTTATGACAGATCCGGGCACGGAAACCTACTGGTGCCAGTACGCGGCCATGCCCGATCACGGTGGGAACCCTGTCAACGTGGCCGGATTCAAATGGGCGACGTCGGACGCACATCACTGGGCGCTGTTCCGCACGACTGGTCTCGACGCGTCCGCGGTCGACGGCAAGCCATTCCAGTGCTTCACCTCAGCGCAGACGGACGCGGCGGCACCTGCATCGATCGTGTCGCAACCGACGACGGATCAGACGGAGCTAATCTACCCGGATGGCTACGCGATCCCGTTCGCATCAGGCGAGATCGTGATGGTCCAGTTCCACACGGTCAATCCTTCCACCGCACCAGTGGAACCAACGCTCGATCTGACTGCCGTCCTTGCAGACGGTCCGGTCACGCCGATCGGCGAGTTCCAGTTCTATGATCCGTTCGTGTACGTCCCCGCCAATGGCGAGGGCCACGCTTCCATGCGCTACCAGATGCCGCAGGATGTGGACATGGTGTACATGACCACGCACCAGCACGAGCGCGGCGTCGGGTTCAGCGTGTTCCTCGATCCGCCGAACGGGCCCGAGTCCACCACGCCGATCCTCTCCGCTGGATCGTGGGAGGAGCCCGCGAGCAAGCTCGGGATCATGCACGTCCCGGCGGGCGCGAGCTTTCGCGTCTACTGCGACTACCGCGACACCTCCGGCGTGGACACGTTCCAGGGAACGGACAAGCGCACGGCCGAGATGTGCCAGTTCTACGGTTTCTACGCACCGCCCGTCGCAGGGCCGGCCGCTGTCCTGTTCGAGGCGTGCGTGCCGAGCATGATCCAGGGTGGCACGGGCGACATGTACGGTACGGGCTCCGCGTCGTGCGCAGACACGCTCGCGTGCGTTTCCGCGTGCGCGCCCAGCGATGCACCATCGTTCGGCCGTGGCAAGTTTCCGGTTGGCGCCTGCTGGCAACAGTGCCTCGTGAACTCCTGTCCGTCGGCATCGACAGAGTTCAACGGTGTTTTCGCCTGCGTGCAGTCAAAATGTGCGGTCCAGTGCGCAGCGGGTGCCAGCGATCCGGGGTGCCAGGCATGTCTCGGCGCCAACTGCCTGCCCGAGGTCACGGCGTGCCAGTCCGCTGCCTGCTCTGTCCCGTAGGTGGCTAGCCCAGCAGTGCCTTATTCGTAATGTAACTTCGATGAGTTACATACAATCGACTGACCCACGCGAATAATTCCTTGCACGTCTATATGTTCGTGCATATAGTCTGTGTATGAAGACGAGCAAGAAACTGGCAAGCAAGACGGTGAGCGCGCTGAGGGCCGAGGTTCGGGAGTTGGAGAGCCCCATGAATTGGGTAGCAGCGGCGGGTTACGGACAGACAGGGGTGGACAGCCGGATGGAGTTGCTCCTCGAGGAGTTAGTCAGGCGCGGCGAGGAGTGCTGAGACCCGCGGGCTCACCCTGGAAACGGGGTGGGCCTTTCGGGTCAGGAGGATATGGTGAAAACGATCGAACTCAGCAGCCAGGAAAGCGCGCTATGGAACGCCAAGAGCAGCGCCGGTGCGGCGCTCCGGCGAAACGTGCAGGCGCGTGAGAATGCGCGGGCAGCCCGCTTGGGCATGACGGTAGAGCTGTACGGCC
>Ga0068859_100002340_pt1 | contig 19270 bp, 13 predicted proteins | sample KBSSwiS22_FD_66585 | JGI IMG/M metagenome (GOLD analysis project Ga0068859, IMG submission 66585) | Switchgrass rhizosphere microbial communities from Kellogg Biological Station, Michigan, USA - KBS Switchgrass S2-2 | ecosystem: Host-associated > Plants > Roots > Rhizosphere > Soil ...
ACAAGACGTTGGCGCGGAACGGTAACTCCCTTGCGTCTCCACCTATCAGGTAAGCATCAATCATCCCTTCAACCTCTGCCAAAGCCGTACTCATTGTCTTCTGGTCCTTTCGTTAAGTTGCGCAGATTGTGCTCCTGGTTTCACTCGACGACAATTCCTAAAGAGTGACGGGTTGAACAAAAACGAGAGGCCAGGTGCTCTCTTTTGAGTGACGACTGAGACTCTTTCGGGATGTAGCGGGAAGTCGAACTGCTCAATGGTCAGGGCGTGGAATTTCAATTCGTTTCCATCCGGAACGTTGCGCGTCCACGGACCAGGTTCCGGGGCCGAGCAATACCAGGGCGACGCCGACGCTGCCCAGCAAGACGCTCAGCCACGGATCATGATTATGTGAGAATGCAATAAAAATTTCGATGAGTGCCACAACTGCTGCTGCGACAGATGTCCATGCTCCAAACAAAACAAACAGGCCGGCTACGGCCGCAATCACATGCGGTGTAATGGTGTGTAGCGAAGCACCGTTTATGAATTGCACACAACGCGCAATCAGCACGGTTGCAACAATCACCCTGAGGAGCAAAAGTCCATGGCTTGGCAGGCGATCTGCAAATGTTGAGGACACACCGCGCATAAGCGATTAAGCTTACTGAGGCACCCAAATCACCGACAACCCCGAAAGGGTTTTTCTTTACGCACTTTCGAGTGGGCAAAAGTTCGCTGTTCGCTGTATGCGTTGACGTCAAACCACCCATCATCATTTCACGAACAATTCGTGGAAACCCGAACTCCTGCTCCTCGATTAGCCTTTAATTCTGAAAGTTTGTGCTGGAACGCGTCTTGCCCTTCATCGTCGCGCGAGACGACACAGGCAAAAAGGGAGCGTGCTTTCGTAGGAAAGGCGAAGACGATGTTCGGTGATCCGTTTGTTTCTCTGGTGGTCGCGGTTTTATTTGGGATTGTTTTTTATCGACATTCGTCAATTCCTACCCGGCCCAAACCTCTATCAGCAACGACACTGTCGACAGTAGGAGATTGAAACATGAAACACTTAAGAACATTGGCGTTGGCCGCGGCGCTTACAATACTCATAGCTACGTTGGCTTTGATTTCTGCGGCCGCGCGAATCTCGGATGATTTTGACGCTGCAGCCACTTACAAGGCGAAATGCGTAGCATGTCACGGCGGGGCGGCGGAAAAGAGGTTCGACTCTACTTTAGCCGATACAGACCTCGTTCAGATCGTGCTCAAGGGAAAGAAGGCAGAGAAGCCACCAAATATGCCTGGCTACGAGGAGAAAGGCGTTACCGAGGAACAGGCCAAGGCGTTGGTGGCCTATATGAAATCAATGAAGAAGTAATGCGCTGATCAGAAGTCGGAGCAGGACAAGCAGCACCAAGACCAAAGACCTACTTTTTTAAAAACGACATTCTATTGACTAGACTTCGATGATCCCGCGTTTAACCCCAATCATCGCCGCATGGGTTCGATCATTAGCCCCCAACTTAGAGAGGATGTTCCTGACGTGGCCCTTCACCGAATCTTCGGTAACGGACAGCAGCGCTGCAATTTCTTTGTTGCTATTCCCCTCAGCAATCAGACGTAATACTCGCACTTCCAGAGGGGACAGAGTTTCCTCAGCGGCATGCTCGGCGAGTTCAAATGAGACTTCAGGTGAAAGGTTCTTTCTTCCGGAGTGTACAGCTCGGATCGTGTCCAGCAGTTCCTTATGGAGACTATTTTTTAAAAGATAAGCGCGGGCACCCGCCTGGAGAGCGCGTTTGGCCTGAACATCGCCGGCGTAGGTGGTGAGCATGATAACTCGCGCGTCCGGAAATTCCCCGCGGATGGCAATCATCGCATCCAGTCCGTTCATCTCCGGCATTTGCAAGTCCATCAGCGTCACATCCGGACGTTGCGCACGAAACTGTTGAATCGCTTCACGGCCGTTCGTCGCTTCGCCCACCAAGGTCATGTCCGGCTCATCGCCAATAATAGCGGCAATGCCCTGGCGCAGAATCGGATGATCATCCACCGTAAGAATCCTGATCTGTTTGATATCGTCACTCATGGCTCTGTGCTCTCGTTAATACTGCGCTTCCCGGAAAGTAGTTTCGAAAACCACGAGCGTTGGGCAGGCGTTCCGTAAGCGATCTTAGCCGGGATACTTAGCTCGACCTGCGTGCCTGTATCACGCTTGCTCCAGACTTCAAGTCGCCCACCCACGATTTCGGCGCGCTCGCGCATGCCATGCAGACCGAAGTGTCCCGCGGGTTGCTGGCGTATGGCTTCGTCATCAATGCCCATTCCGTTATCGCGAATGGTCAAGCGGAACAGCCGTTTGTCGTATCGGATCTCCACTGTGATCCGCCGCGCCTGCGCGTGACGGAAAGCGTTACGCAGCGCCTCGCTCGCGATGCGATATGCCTCGTCACGGACGAGGGGGTTCAGATTGCGGGGAGTTCCTTCCACCTCTACATCAACAGCAGGACAATCGAGGGCGGATGTTTCGCTTGTGAGTTCTGCTCCAATCGCAGTGATTGCGTTGGCAAGGTCATTGGTTTCGAACGCTGCCGAACGCAGACCCTGCACGGCATCGCGGCCTTCTGCAATCGCCTCCGCCGCCTGATCAAGGGCAGTGTCGAGCCTCTGCTTGGCTTCGACCGGCCGCTCGGGAAGTATTTTCGACGCCGATTGAAATCTGAGCAGAAGGCCTTGAAAACTTTGCAGCAGAGTATCATGCAGGTCGCGTGCAATGCGTGTACGCTCGCTCACCCGCGCCTCCAAAGTTCTATTGAATTGCGCGGCGAGGTGCCGGACTCGGAGTTGATAGACTGCCCAAAGCAGCGCCAGAAGAACGGCTACGGACGCGATGCGAAACCAGGTCGTCTGGTAGAACGCCGGAGTAATGGAGAACTGGAGTAGCGCACCTTCTTCGTTCCAAACCCCGCTATTATTCGCGGCCATCACGCGGAAGCGGTAAATGCGGGGAGGGAGATTCGTATAGAACACCTGCCGCCGATTGCCAGCCTCCAGCCAATCGTTGTCGTAGCCTTCCAACTTGTAGCGGAAGCGGACCTTCTCCGGGGTGACCAGGCTTAGCGCCGTGTAATCAATCGTGAGATTGCGGATTCGTGCCGGCAAACGCAAGCCGTTCTCGGCGTCATAGGTTTTCCCATCGGCAATCACTTGTTCGATGTGCACTGGAGGCGGGATCTTGTTGAATGCCATATGGAAAGGGTCGATCACGCTGACGCCATCGTAAGTGAGATACCAGATTCTGCCGTCAGAAGCTTTGGTGACATCCTGTACAACAGACACGTCAGATTGGGTGCGTACACCCTCGGAGACGTCGAACAGCGTAGCCTGCACCGTCTTCGATGGATCTTCGACCCACGCGTCCAGTTCAGGCCGGGGAATCCGTACCAGGCCGCACGCCGTATAGACCCAAACGTAATGTTCGGTGTCGTCGATGGTCCAGTGGACCGTGTCACAAGGTATTCCATTCCTGGTCGTCAGTGTGGTGACTTGCTCGTTCTTGATGCGGCTCAGGCCGTTTTCAGTCGCGACCCACAGCGCGCCACGCGGCCCAAATCGAAGGCTATTCACCCGCCCTGCGCCAAGCCCATGGGCGGCAGAATAAGACTTTCGAATCGCTCCGTCTGCGAAATAGGAAACCCCTCCGTCACTGAATCCAAGCCAGACTCCATGCTGAGAGGGGTCGGCGACGACAACACGCGCATGATCGTTATGCCCCAGCGCCTCCCAGCGAATTTTCTCCACTACGCGGCCCTGAAATAAATGAAAGAGGCCGTAGTCCTGTTTCGCCAGCCATAAGTGTCCTGACGGAGCTTCCGCCATCGATACGACGCGTCCGCCGGAAACCTCGGGCACAGTTACAAAGCGATCCTTACTCAAGTACCCGAACTCGAGAGCAGTTGAGTACCATAGGCGTCCGCCGCTGTCCTCAAACAAGGAAAGCGGCGCTCCCGTGGGTGCGCCAGGATATTGAGAGCTTCCGGGCCTGAGCAGCACATCGAAGCGGCCGTCTTTCCAACGGTTCAGGCCATTGTGCGTTGCCACCCAGACACTGCCGTCTTTCGCGCCCACGATTGACACACTGTTGATGCTGGACAACCCCTGCTTAATTGAGATATTCGGAACGGCATATTCACGGAACCGATCGATGCCGTTAGTAGTGACCGCCCAAACGTCGCCTTCCTGATCCTGAAGAAGCGCGATCACTGTGTCGCCAGAAAGGCCGTCAGCCTCAGAAAAAGAATCCGTCCTACCTTGATGGAAGTGGACCAGGCCACGGTCGGGTGTTCCGACCCACATGCCTCCGTCACGATCCCGGAGGATTGGCGACACATTGGACCCGCGCCCCGGCCAGTTCACCGGTCCCGCGACTCGCCGGTCATTGGATGTCAGGAGCGCGGATTTTTCACGCTCTCCAAGCGGTGGGGGCCCATACTCGGTGCCTAGCACCTCAAACGATTGCGGTCGTCCCGACTTCCATTTCCCGGAGCCCTTTTCCAACCCAATCCAGAACTTCCCCTCGGAATCAGCATTTACAGGACCAACGTTCTCCCCAAAAATGCGAGGTTCGTCAGTTGCGACCCATACCGTGCCTGTGCGGTCCTCGAGCAATGCAGAGATGCGGCTCCCGTTCAGCTCGGAATAGGTAATGAGCTTGCCGTCTTTCCAACTGGCAAGTCCCTTCGTTGTGCCGATCCAGAACGTACCGTCGTGTGTGACCAGCAGCGTCGGAATGTTGTTGCTGGGAAGTTGGCCCTTGGGCGGTGTCCAGGCCACAGCGCGAACGCCATCGAACCTGAGCAAGCCGAATTCCGTGCCCAGCCAGAGGTAGCCATCGGGTGTCTGAGCGATGGCGTAGATCAAGCCCTTGGCGAAGCCGTCGCGCACTCTCCACGCAGTATGCGCATACTGACTGATATCAAGAGAGTGGTCCAATGCGAACGCGCAAGTGCAGCACCCCAATATCACAGCCAGACGGACCATCCACTGTGCGCGCCGCGTTTTCATAGCACCGATCCTGATGCGAGCTACTTCAACATCGCAGGCCAGTTAAGAACGACAGAGTAGGATTCCTGAAAGCCCTTACGTGGTTCCAGCACCAGAAACTTCTGTCCATCTTGAGTGACCGCATACTGATTGACTGTGGGATCTGGAACCAGTCCGGTGTCGAACAGTTTTCGTGGTGGACCTACACTCACACCGGGGTTGACGGTAGCTGCCATCATCACGCCGTCATAGTCGATGAAGAAGAGTTCCTTTCCGTCGCTGCGCCATCGCGGTTGTGCGCCGCCGGCGGCCGATACCTGCTGTATATCTTGAAACGTCGGAAACGAAGCGACGTAGATCTGCCACTTCCTGTCCCGAAGCTCACCGTAAGCGACCAAACGTCCATTCGGAGACAAATGAAATGCGTCCTTAAGGAAACTCGATGAATAAACGGGCTTAGGTTTTCTATCCCCGGTTAGAGGTATAACCGAAAGGGTCATCGTATCGTGCGTCAGCAGAAAGCGGCCATCCGGCGACCAGTCTTCCACCCAGTGTCTTTCATTATCGCCATAAATCGGCTGTGCTTGATGGCTGCCGATTTCAATCTTCTCTACCAGGAACGGCGGATCAGTCCCGCCGTTTGGAAGTAGGTTAAACGCTATGAAGCGCGAATCGGGGGACCATACGGGATCAGATTGTGCGTGCGGATCGATCGTCAGGGGGATCGTTGTGTTCGTCGCGATGTCGATCAGCCACAGACTGCCGGTAGCATGCTGTTGGAACGAGTTGAGTGCCAGGTGCTTACCATCTGGAGAAAGCGTGAACTGCTGATAGTCGACCACCGGATCGAGACTGCCAATCGTTGCCCCAACTCGTGAATACCATTTCAATTGATCGAAGGATGATCCCTCTGCTGTGCCATAGATCAGCACGCCGTTTTGCGAAGCAGTGAATTCGGAACTGCCAAGGTAAGCTGGAGGCGTAGCGACGTTGCGGGCCAGTAACACAGGTTCGCCGATTCTTCGCAACGTGCTCCAGTCCATGCGTTGCGCGAACAGATTTTGCTGCCGCGCAAATAGCAGGTAATCGGGAACCGCTACTGCGCGGTTCTCAATTGTGAGGAGTTCAGAAGGAGGCCCACCGTCGAGGGGCTGAGCATACACCTTCGCCTGCGGATCGTCCGCTGCCAAGCTTGTCCGTGCCAGGTACATGAAGCCTTTGCCATCCGGCAGGAATTGAACCCACATTTGGCTGACCTGCCCTGGGAGCAACGAGGTCGCGGGAGTAGCATTCGCGCTGTTTGGAGACAAGCGGAAAATTGGACTGTTTACCGCTTTAGCGAAGAGAATAGTCCCGTCGGGTCCCCAAGTTCCTTGCGCAATTTCCGGAACGCTGAAGATCACCTCGGGGGAGCCACCCGATCGGCGTATTTTTTTCAGTTTGCCACCAGCCCAGAAGCCAATGAACTGTGAGTCTGGTGACCAGAATGGCAGCAGCGCTTCCTCAGTCTGGTCCATTCTCTGTGCTTCCGAAGAATCCAAACGCCTGATCCACAACGAACTTTGACCGGAAGCATCAGTTGCCGCGAACGCCAACGTTTCGCCGTCAGGAGAAACTGCAAGATGTTCGAACGGGTGCCAGTTTCTATGTAGCGTTAGTCCACTCGGCAGACCGAGCGACAGTCTTACAGCATTCGACTCACGTGGCGTACCCTGTTTCCATAAAAGCACCAAAGCAACAACTACGAACGCGAGTAGCATAGCGACCAGGACCACTACTGCAGGCCGCGACCGCAGCCACGCTAAACCACGCGAAATCGATCGCCCCGAACCCTGGGCCGCGAACACCTTTTCAGCCGCGACCTTATCCGGCTTATCGAGTTGTTGCCGTATCGACATTGGGCCTATGTTACCGTTTACGCAAGACTTCTGACCCCAAGCGCTGCCGCATTTTCGAAAGGCTTTGGTTTACCGCCTTTAGGTGAGAGATATTGGACCAACTGGTCCGCGACATTTTAAAGGGCTGTTCTGCAAAGCTCTACGATTGCTCGGAATTATACATCCGTCTCACTGTTTTGTATCTAAGATGCAGTTGCCGCCGCATTAATGTCAGGCAAACTGTCTGGCATTTATGCTCAGCTTTTTCATGCGAGAAAGCAGTGTCGTCCGATTTGTACCGAGGCGTGCAGCAGCGCCATCCGCGCCACCAACACGTCCCTTACTTTCGGTAAGTGCGTGCAAGATCTGTTCGCGCTGCTTCCTCGCATATTCATCATCAATACTCTTCCGGCTATCGAGCGCATTGATCGTTTCTTTCACGATGCGCGCAATCTCGTCCCGGTCTTGCAGGGCCGCCGTCTGCGTTCCATGGTCCAGGCAAACTCTGCCTAGTTCTGCGAGCGGTACCTCGAGTGAGCGGCCGCGCGTGAGGATCACAGCCCGCTCGATGAAGTTCGCCAACTCTCTTACGTTCCCCGGCCAGTCCCATTCTGTCAGGGCTTTCATCGCGGCTGAGGGGATCATTTCGATCTGCTTCTCCATCTGTTGTGCAAACTTCTGCGCGAAGTAACGGGCCAGCACTGGAATGTCTTCGCGACGCTCACGAAGGGGCGGAATGCGAATCGGAAAAACGTTCAAGCGGTAATACAGATCGCTGCGAAATTCGCGGTTTGCAATCATGCTTTCGAGGTCGCGGTTCGTGGCGGCCACCAGCCGTATGTCAACTCTCTTGGTGCGCGTGCTGCCCAGCCGCTCGAATTCCCGTTCCTGTAGAGCACGCAAAAGCTTCGGCTGAATTTCCAACGGCACGTCGCCCACCTCGTCCAGAAACAGCGTGCCCTGATCGGCGAGTTCCAACCTTCCGACTTTTTGACTGATGGCGCCGGTGAACGCTCCTCTTTCATGCCCAAACAATTCGCTCTCGAATAACCCGGTCGGAATGGCCGCGCAATTGAGCTTCACAAAGGTCCGGCTTTTCCTCCGGCTATGATCGTGAATCGCACGCGCGATCAGTTCCTTCCCCGTTCCCGTCTCGCCGAGCAACAGCACCGTGGAATCACTGGGCGCGACTGTTTGTACCAACTCCAACACCTGCCTTAGTGCGGAGCTGTCGCCGACAATCTGATCGAAGTTCATCTCGCTGCGAATCTCTTCTTCGAGATACAACTTCTCCTGGTCCAACTTATCTTTGAGCTCAGAAACCTCCCGCCATGCAAGAGCGTGCTCCAATACGAGCGCTATTTGACAGCAAACCGCGGTAAAAAAAACACGCTCATCCTCACTGTGAGGATCGTGCTTTGTTCGAAGCAAAGCGAGCGTGCCCAAAATCCCGTTGCGGCCTGGAAGAGGCAGCATGCATCCTGAATTGAATTGCCCTCTGAGCAGCGGTTCGTTCTGAAAATTGGCAGATACCTGTTCGCGAGTCCCGGCCCATGGCTTACCCGTGGTTAGTACAAAGTTCGCAATCGTGCCGCCTGCAGGAACCACAACTCTTTGATTGGAGCCGTTCCCGTCCATCCCAAAGTCCATGCCATAGAGATCGAGTTCGCCTTTCCTTTGCCTCTGCAAAAAAATACAAACTCCGTCAGAGTCTGTTGCGCTTTTGACTCTCGTCATCACTGTCGTGATGAGGCCCCGAAGCTCCTGGTTCGAGACACTGTCACTGGCCAGGTCCAACAGTAGTTTCAATCGTGTCGCGTCGCGATGCGCTCCGACGTGTAGATAGTCACTGTTGTCAGGCAGCACCGATTGGCGCAGGCCTCGATGCGCTTGCAAGGACAGCACGTTGGCTCCGACGGGAAACTTGCTCCGGTCCGCTTTGTGCGGAGGAGAATCAGTTGTTCCCGCAATGCCAGCCAGGGCCGTATTCACTTTTGACTGTCCTTTCGCAAGTCTTGCGCAGGATTGTGCAGCCACTTTTACTCCGCGCCAACTCCAAAAGGGTGATGCGTTGTGCAAAAACGGCAGGCTTCCTGATCTCTTTGGAGTCTCGAAAGCGACCCTTTTGGGGAGTTCTCCGAGTTGAAGACAGCAGAGTTGGCGGGATCGGTGGTCCAGTCACACAGTTCGTGATTTCACGATGAAATTACGAACTGGCATTCCCGATTTGTGCGTGCTGGTGAGAATTCAGACGAACACAGATGGAATGCCTGTTGCTAAAACCTGGGCGAAACGAGAGGTACGACACTGCGTCTATCTCGACGATAAATGACAACAAGGAGCATAAATGAGAAGGAAAAGTAGAAACTTTTATTTAGTCGCGCTGGCCCTGATTCTTTCGCTGGCGAGCGTCGCATTGGCCCAGGAAAACCCAACGGGTGAACTTGTTGCGCTTAACGCGCCCGCTAACACTCGCAACGTGCCTGAGGGCCAGAAGTTGAAGGTGAAAGGCATCGTCATCAAGAGCAATGCGGAGTCATTCACGCTACGCGAGCCAGATGGAACCGTGACTGTTGTAGCTTTGACTGATAAGACAAAAATCAAGGCCGCTAAGAAAAACTGGTTCCGCCAGTATAAGGCCGCGGGCGCGAGTTCCATGTTGCGCGGTCTCCAGTTGGAGGCAGAGGGAAGAGGAAACCAGTCAGGTGAACTGGTCGCGGCAAAGATTCGCTTCGATGAACAAGATTTCAAAACCGCGCAGGCACTCGAGACCCGGGTTGACCCGGTCGAGACGATGGCGACGTCCACAAAAGCGCTTGCGGAATCTAACCAGGAACGCATCACAGCAGCTGAGCAGAACGCCGAAAGACTCTCCGGACAAATAACTGAATTGAGCGCTGTAGCGGCTGCTGCTAATGACGCGGCCAAAGGCGCGCAAGCAAGTGCGGATCGGGCGCAGGCAACGGCCAACACAGCCACCGATCGGATCAATGCAATCGACGACTACGAGCTTTTACAAACGTTCACAGTCCACTTCCGCTCAGGCAAAGCTGATTTGTCACCGGAAGCAAAAGCGGAGATCGATGCGGCGGCAACCAAGGTGCAGGGCGATAACCTGAAAGGCTGGGTTATCGAGATTGTCGGTTATGCAGATTCGACCGGCAAGACGGCCCGCAACCGCTCGTTGAGTGAACGCAGAGCCGACGCGGTAATTAACTATCTCGTGACGACGTATAACCTACCTTTGCGGCGTCTGGTCCAACCCTTCGGATACGGTTCACTGAATCCTGTGGCGGATAATGCCACGGACGATGGCCGCGCTCTGAACCGGCGCGTTGAGATCAAGGTGCTGGTCAACAAAGCTCTTTCCTCGCAGGTCGGCGGATAAGAAAAGCTATCACGCTGAGTCATCCTGTGTGGACCAACCTGTGGGCGCGGATTCAACTCGCGCCCATATTCTTTATGCGAAATGTTCGTGACTTTACGAAGTGTTCGTGAAAACACGAACGCGGAAGGTTGATTTATGCCGCTATATCAACACCACTGACCGGAACGTCCATTGCTCTAAGCACAATCGAGGTCAATTGTAGTCATCGTGATCCAACAGCAACAGGACCAAGCGACAAGTGAGAACGGTCGGCGCACAGTTCCGTCGTCCATTGATGAACCAACAGTGCCTGAGTCCCTGCAAAACGTCATTCTGCGACACCAAGTTTGCTACGAGGTTTGGCCGGAATGGTCAGGTTGCGGCGGGCGTGCAAGGCGTATCGGCTTCCGTATCGGCATCTGCGGTGTGAATGATCGAGTTGACTGCGGAAGCGGTCATCACGTACCCGGGTGCGCACACTGCGGTTTAACCTACGATGAGATACGCAAAATCGCCGAATGGATTACGCTTGCAGAGCAACCGGATTGTCGATTTGAAATTGAGCCGTTCGACCGTGCGTGGCACATCGCACCAAGACAGCGCTGGTCGCGCAACGAAATTATAGCGACGGTCAGGATACTGCATAGCGACAAAGTTGACTCCCCTGTGGACGAGTCGCAGGAGCGTTGTTTGAATGAGCTGCGTGCCAGCCTGAAGAAACTTGGCGTGCGCGAAGGTGTGTGGCAGGCCGCAACGGTGGCGGCGCATTAGTTACCAATGAGTCAAGAAGGAGGTGAAGCATTGTTTTTTCAAGTGAGGGCCGCGGGGAACGACTGAGAGATGCTGCTAGCGTGAAACGATCTCAGTTGGCACGGCCCTGCAATCGTTCATCACCCTGATGAACGAGAATGGTTACGTGGGGTGAGGACACGTAACCGCGTGGGCGGGAATTTAGTGGGAGTGCTTCCCGCCCTACCGAACGATCTCAAGCTCCTGGTAACAACGATTGCTAACAAGAAGAATGATGTTTCCACAGTGATTCCTATAGGCATCCTCACTGCTTATTCGTTTCCCTTGCAAATCATTCTCTCAAGCAGCCACGGCAACTATTTCAGCGGTGCCTTTCGGATTGCTCCATCCTCCACCATGCCTTGCAGCGCCGGGAAGATTTTCTTATAGGCCAGATCACCGGTGGCGCCGAAGAAGACCAACGCGTCTGAGTGTAAATTCGTCATGAAAACCTTCCCTTCGGCTTACACGTTTTCAGCCGTCTTCTCCATGTGTCCACCGAATTGATACCGCATGGCAGATAAGAGTTTGTCTGCAAACTCCGCTTCACCGCGTGACGCGAATCGTTCGAACAAAGCCGAACTCAGCACTGGAACGGGCACTGCCTCATCGATCGCGGCTTTGATCGTCCAGCGCCCTTCCCCCGAGTCGGATACACGCCCCGCGAAGTTGGAAAGGACCGGATCTTCCTGCAATGCCGTCGCAGTGAGATCCAATAACCACGATGCGATGACACTGCCACGACGCCAGAGCTCTGCAATGTCTGGCAAATTGAGGTCATACTGATAAAGCTCCGGATCGCGAAGTGGCGTGGTCTCGGCGTCAATTCTGTGTTTCTGCTTGCCGACATTCGCCGAATGCAGCACGCCGACTCCTTCCGCGTAGGCAGCCATGATTCCGTACTCGATACCGTTGTGGACCATCTTCACGAAATGGCCAGCGCCGTTCGGACCGCAATGCAGGTAGCCCTGTTCGGCAGTTCCTTTGCGCTGCTCGCGTCCCGGCGTGCAGGGGATGTCACCTACTCCCGGCGCCAGGCTCGCGAAGATCGGATCGAGATGACTAACCACGTCCGCCTCGCCGCCGATCATCATGCAGTAGCCCCGGTCCAATCCCCATACACCGCCGCTGGTGCCAACATCGACGTAATGAATGTCTCTGAGCGCGAGTTCTTTGGCCCGGCGGATGTCGTCTACGTAATAAGAATTCCCACCGTCGATGAGAATGTCTTCGGCGTCGAGCAACCTCAGAAGATCTTTTATGGTTTCATCCACTACGGCTGCCGGGACCATCAACCAGATCACACGGGGTGTATCAAGTCTTCTTACAAAATCTGCCAGCGAGTTGGCGCCCACCGCCTTCTCTTTAGATAGCTGGCTCACGGCTTCCTGCGATCGATCGAACACCACGCAAGTGTGACCATTCTTGACTAAGCGCCGCACCATGTTGGCGCCCATCCTGCCGAGCCCTATCATTCCTAGCTGCATAATCGCTCCTTCGTTGATGAACCCCTCACTCTCTCGCGAGCAAATGATGGGTGTCGTTCCAAAGTCTGATTGCCGGCCGCTCGATACTGCCTTCGTAACCCAGCACGCTCAGACTCGCAGTGCTTAGCATCAAAGACCTGGCGTCAACTGTGTCGATGCCGGTCCATCGTGCGGCCAGCATTCGGAGGAAGTGGCCGCTGGAAAAAAGCAGTACGTTTCCGGAAACTGAGCGCACGACATCGACAACGCGGTCTGCGCGTGCGGCCACTTGTTCGGGTGATTCACCACCCGGACAACCGTCACGGAAGAGTTCCCAGTTCGGGCGTTCCGCATGAATCTCATCGCTTCGCAGTCCTTCGTATTCGCCGTAATCCCACTCGACAAGATCGTGGAGGACTTCAACGTTCGCTCTGAAACCAGCCAGCTCGCACGTTTGCCACGCACGACGCAAGGGACTGGAGAAAACCTTAGTGAACGTCACGCGTTTCAATACGTCTTTGAGTTTTTCAGCGTTGCGCTCGCCCACTGGAGTAAGCGGTAAATCGGTTAACCCTGTATGTTGACCGCTGAGACTCCAAGCCGTCTCACCGTGTCTGGCCAGATAGACCAGCGGTAGTTCTTGATGGGCCATCCTTATGATTCCTCCACACGGTCAGTTGATATTGGTTTCATCGTTCTGAACTGTCATCCCTTCGATTGAGTCGTCACGCAAGTTGTGACTTCATCTCGGCTGCATAACGCTCGGCATGAAGCCCAACGAGCAGATGCATCGTCCGAGCGGCAACGCGCATTAAGCCCCACGCACCAGCGTCACGGAGCGCCATCTCGTCAACAGCTGCCTCGTCATGGACTTTAAGTCGCAACCGGGTCTCCGCGCGTGGTTCAATCTCCTCGATGTTTGCAGCACCACCAAGTGCAGCGATGAATTGAGCTCCTCTTTTTGACATCTCGGGATCAGCAATCTGTACTGGCGTTGCCACCGTTGCTGCTGATGCCGCCGGCACTGTTGGTCGTTCCGTGAGGTCAGCTTCGGGACCTGCTGTCTTCAGGTATTCCTCCATCGCTGTTTTCATGTTCTCTGCCTGCGTGCCAAAGATTGCCTGCAGCGAATTACCTACTGTGATCACGCCCGCGGCGCCCAGTGCTTTTAGTCGTGCTGAATTAGCCAGCCCCATGTCATTTACTTCGACGCGGAGACGAGTGATACAAGCGTCCAGGTTCTTGATGTTGCTTCGGCCGCCGAACGCCAGCACCAGTTCACGCGAAAACTCGTCGCCCTCGACGGGTGCTCTAGTCGCTGCCGTAACTTCCCGGACCTCGCGACCAGGCGTCTTCAGGTTGAACTTGACGATCAGCCATCGGAAAGCGCCGTAGTAAACAAGGGCCCAAATTGGTCCAATGACCAATAGCCACAACGCGTTCGTCGACTTTGGAAACAAGAGTATATAGTCGATGAAACCATGCGAGAACGTCATGCCGTGCTTAATGCCGAGTTCGATACATAGGAAGTAAGCAATACCAGCGAGCACAGCGTGCAGGAGGTAAAGAGCCGGCGCCACAAACATGAAAGCGAACTCGATTGGCTCAGTAATTCCGGTGAGGAACGAAGTGAGTGCGGCCGAGATCATGATGCCACCGATTCTGGCCCGATTCTCGGGTCGCGCACTACGCCAGATAGCAATCGCTGCTGCTGGGAGGCCCCACATCTTGAACAGATAACCGCCCGTCATGTTTCCAGCCGTCGGATCACCGGCTACATATCTTTGTATCTCGCCGCGAATGATCCCGCCCGTGGCTGGATCAGAATACTGGCCAATCTCAAAGAAGAACGGTACGTTCCAGATGTGGTGGAGACCAAACGGGATTAGCAAACGCTCGACGAAACCATAAATCGCGAACGCAATGCTTGGGCTGGTTGATGCTGCCCAGTTTGCAAATCCGCGAATCCTAAGTCCAACCGGCGGCCAGACAACGATAAGGACCAGTGCCAGCAGGATGGCCGCAAATGCGGTTATGATTGGAACGAAGCGTTTACCGGCAAAGAAGCCAAGGAAGGGTGGCAGCTGAATCTTGAAGAAGCGATTGAAGAGCGCTGCCGCGATACCGCCGATCAAGATGCCACCGAGAACACCAGTCTCGATAGACTTAATGCCCATGATGGTCTTTGTCTCAATTCCGAGGACTATGGCAAACACGCCCAGTGCCGCCTGCAGTACCGCGTAGCCGACAACCGCCGCGAGTGCGGCAACACCATCATTGTTAGCCAACCCAAGCGCGACACCAATGGCAAAAATAAGCGGCAAGTTGGAAAAAATCGCATCGCCGGACTGGGCCATAACATTCGAAACGATCGCCGGGAACCAACTTAACTTCGCACTGCCGACGCCTAACAGTATGCCGGCCACTGGCAGCACCGACACGGGCAGCATCAGCGACTTGCCAATCTTTTGCAGTGTCGCAAATGCATTTTTGAAGAACTTCATGGGATCTCTCCTCGTGATGTGACGCCTCACTGGTCCAGTTGCGGGCACAACGCCCGCACCTCTGCCGCCGATTCAAGCTCGAGTGCCTGCTGCGCGAGCTGTTTGCAAGCGGTCATATCAAGCGTACGAATCTGCGCTTTAATTCCCGGAATCGTTGGCACGCTCACGCTCAACTCGGCAACCCCCAGGCCAATTAGCAGAGGCACCGCCTGGGGATCACTGGCGATGCCGCCACACACACCTACCCATTTGCCTTGTGCTTTTGCTGCTCTCGTGGTCATCGCGATCAGTTGAAGGACCGCCGGACTGAGTCCATCGATCTGCGGAGCGAGCTTCGGATGGCCTCGGTCCATCGCCAAAGTGTACTGGGTTAGATCGTTGGAGCCGACAGAGAAGAAGTCCACCTCTCGAGCGAACTGCCGGGCCATGAGTGCAGCCGCCGGGATTTCGATCATGATGCCAACTTCTATAGCGGAGACGCCGAGTCGCCCGCGTTCTTCATCGAGCAGCTTCCGGGCCTCACGCAGTTCTGCAAGGGATGCGATCATCGGAAACATGATGCGAACAGGACCATGTTGTGACGCACGTAGAATTGCCCGGAGTTGGGTGCGCAGCATCTCAGGACGATTTAATCCGACTCTGATGCCGCGCTCACCAAGAAACGGGTTCGCTTCCGGAGGTATCGGCAAGTAGGCAAGTGGTTTGTCGCCGCCTACATCGAGTGTCCGAATGATGAGTGGTCGACTTGGGCCAAGTGTGCGAGTGACAGTTGAATACGCCTCGAACTGTTCGTCCTCGGTCGGAGCCTGTGCTCGATTCATAAAAAGGAACTCGGACCGAAGCAGACCGACGCCTTCACCACCAAGGTGTATCACCTGTTCGGCATCTTCTGGTCCAGCGATATTTGCAACCACCTCGATGAGCTGTCCATCAGTTGTTGTAGCTGGTCCATGTGCAGTTTCGAGTGCTGCGGCGCGGCGAACGGCATGGCGCTGTTGGCGTTCACTAATTCGTTTAACTTCGTCCTGGTCGGGCGCTACGATAATGATCCCTTTCGTGCCGTCGAGAATCACCGGCGTCCCGTTAGGAAGATCCAGGGCACATGGGTCAATGCCGGCTACCGCGGGTATATCGAGCGAACGCGCGAGGATCGCAACATGAGAAGTCGCACCGCCAAGTGTTGTACAGAAGCCACGCACGCGCGAGCGATCGAGATTGGCAGTATCACTGGGGCTGAGATCTTCAGCGATGAGGATCGTGTCAGGCGGAACTTCCGGCAAGCCACCGTGCTCACCACCAGCGAGAGCCTCGAGCACTCGCTTGCCAACATCCCGTAGATCACCGGCTCGGGCCACGAAGAGTTCTTTCTTCAGCGACTCGAGCACCTTCGCGTGCGTCTCAACGGCCTCTCGCCATGCGAACGCTGCACTCTTTCCTTTTGAAATTAGGGAATTAGCAATTGAATGCAGATCCGGGTCGTCCAGGAGTTCCTGGTGCGCTTCGAAGATCGCAGCCTTGTCAGTATCGGATTGCTCCTGCAGTTTCGTGCGAAGCGCCTCCAGTTGGTTCTTGGCCTTCGCAATCGCAACTTCGAGTTGCCTCTGCTCGTCGCGTGGATCAGAACCTTTCTCAACAACCGCGATCTCCTGGCGCCGAAGTTGGAAGACCTTACCAACAGCCAGGCCGGAAGAGGCGGCAACACCACGCAAAAGATTTGGATTGTCTGAGTCCGGGCGCTTCACTGGTGTTTGCTGCTGCGCTGCAGTACGAACCGGAGCAGGAGCCGAGACTTCTTCGTTTAACCCACTCTCGATCATCGGAGCCAGAACTCGAATTGCGTCCTGCGCGTCGCTACCCTGGGCCACCACGAGAACTCGATCGCCATGGCCCACCTCCATTCCCAGGATCGCAACCACGCTCTTGGCATTCGCCCGCTGTTCGCCACGTTGTAGTCGAATATCGGCGCTAAATTTTTTTGCAGCGTTCGCTAGTAAGGCAGCCGGCCGCGCATGCAGGCCGGCCGGATTCGGGATCAAAATAGCTGGTGAACTCACCAACGTTTGCCCAGCATCGTCACGGGCAGCTGGAGCGCACTCGAATGTGATGTCGAGAATCGCATCCTGTCCAGCCACTACGTCGCCTGAGCGTGTCTGGAGGTCGCGCACCAGACCCATGTTCGTGACCACGATCTGCGTCAACAAACTTCTGGCGTGCGTAGCAATATAGTCAGCATCAAAGTCGATCAAAACATCACCACGCGTCACCTTTTCGCCTGTCTTCACTCTTGGGGTGAATCCCTTCCCTTTGAGCATTACAGTATCGAGACCGATGTGCATAAGCACTTCGACGCCTTCCGCTGTTGTGATCGTCACTGCATGGCCGGCGGAGTGAATCTGGGTGATAGTTCCGTCACACGGTGAAACGAGACTCTGGCTCAGCGGATCGAGCGAAACCCCGTCTCCCACCATCTTCTGAGCGAAGACAGGATCAGGAACGGCCCCTATCGGTAGCAGATGACCCGACAACGGTGCAACCAGTTGCATTCGTCCGGTCGCCGTTACCGGCGCTTTGGGGAATACCAAGTTTGAATTGGCGTCGTCACTTTGGCGGTGCGGTGAAGTAATGACTGCAGTTTCTAGCATCATACAAACTCCTTACCACCAGGTTTCGGTTTGCACACCGAAGGTGAAGCCACTTGTTTTATCCTGAAACGGAATGCCGCCGACGTGTCCGCGGAGGCCCTCCGACCAGGTTGCATACGTTACAAACAGCCGTAGAACGGGCCGGCTAAAAAACTTGCGGCCTGCCCCGATTTGCGGGGCGATGGTGAATTTGCGGAGCCAGCCCTCGTATTGACCATTCCCACTCTTGGTACGATCGAGTCCGGCCTCAAACGCCAGTGAGAGATGATCGGTAAAGAAGTACTGCGGCCTCGCGCCAAACGAAAGCCACTGGTTCCAGCCTTCGCGCGGATTGCCGTTTTGTGTGCGCTGGTAGACGAACACCGGCTGGATGGCAAACTTATCGTTCGTTTGCAGCAACATGTGTTCTGCGATTCGAAATCTCTTCGTGTCCTTGATAAACGGAGTCGGATCATCGATTGACGTGCTGAAGTTACTGGCTGCTCCCTTTCCGTATTGGACCGAAAACCAGTTGTAGCCGCCTTTCCATTCCAGACGCTGATGAGCTACGCCGAATGCGTATCCACTGCTTGAAGGAATGATGTCGCCCTTAGCTGTCGTTCCGCCTTTAGCGTTGGCAAAGTTGAACCAGGCTGCTAGCTTTCCGCCTGGCGCCTTCACGTCATAGAGACGGACATCAATATTGCTTTTCGCGTAATTGCCATTCTCAGTAGTGATGTCGGGCCGCGCGCCGGCGAGGAAAGCCACTGCCATCTTGCCCACCTTCACATCCAAATCCTCAACACCTCCACCGTATCCGCTCATGTCAGAGATGTAGAAATCATTGATATGCGATTGATAACGGCGGTAGTAACGTTCACCGGCCCAAAACTTGGCGAGCGGCTGACTCTCAAAGACGTTGCCGGCTTGAACGAATGCCTCGCGGAAGCGGAATTGATCATTGCCTATTCCATTAGGGAAAGTTCCCCAGTTCGCGGAGTTTGAGGTGTTCGCCTCAACCAGGACCTCTGTTTTGATCCAAGCCTTACCAGGGTCGTGTTGCGGATTGACCAGGTTGTCTACAAAGATCATCTCAGCGTAAGTCTCGGCTTCATTTCCTAAACGGTATTTGGCATCAGCTCCAGGCGCTTGAAATGCGACCTGCTGACCGCCGCGGCTGTTGAGTCCATAACCGGAACGCAGGTACCCGTGGAATTCAAAAGTCTTTGTCAGGTCTTCCAGCCTGTGGATTCTTGTGTCTGCATCCCGCAACTGATCGTACATCGGCGCGGCAGGCACCTTTCCCTGAAGAGCTTGTTTGTCTTTTGATTGTCCAAAAGCAGTGTTTGCGGCGTCTTGCGCAGCGGTTGCTACCGCGGACACCACTCCCGCTTTTGCGGGTTGATCCTGCTTGCTTTCACTTTGGTTTTTTTGCTGCTGTTCCAGAGCGGCTATTCGTTCCTGTAACTCACGAGTGGTCCGTTCGTACTGCTGCTTCAACTGTTCAATTTGCTTCTGAACATCGTCAGTTTGCTGAGCGTGCGCGCACACAACCGCAGATAGAACCATGGCTAGAATCCAGGCGAGCTTATTTACGGCTAATCTGAGGCGGGTACGCTCGTGA
>Ga0068859_100002347_pt1 | contig 19244 bp, 13 predicted proteins | sample KBSSwiS22_FD_66585 | JGI IMG/M metagenome (GOLD analysis project Ga0068859, IMG submission 66585) | Switchgrass rhizosphere microbial communities from Kellogg Biological Station, Michigan, USA - KBS Switchgrass S2-2 | ecosystem: Host-associated > Plants > Roots > Rhizosphere > Soil ...
ATCACTTCCACTCCAGGTCACTTTGCCTCCCGATGGGCGAGGCCGATGTACGGCTGCCGTCTGTTGTTCGGACGGACGCTCAGTCACGAGCGCCCAGCTTGGATTGAGGAGTCGAGCGCGCTAACCTGAATTGAGGACTTCGGTGTTCAACATCGATCGGGCCCGAAGAAGAATCAAGGGATTCCAGCGAGAGTGGTTTGCGCGGACGAAACAACCGGGTTTGAGCTCCCGTTACGCCTCAGACAGGTTCATTGCCGATTTTGATTATGCCTTGGTGCAGCTTGCGGATCCGAAAGACATTGTGGCCCTCACGGTGCGGATGCTGGGCCAGTACACGGGAGCAGACCGCTGTGAGTATGCTCGGGTCGAGGCGGACGAAGATCATTTCGTGATACTGGGCGACTACACCAGAGTCGAAACGAACACGATTACGGGCCGCTATCAAATCTCCGACTTCGGTGAACGCGCATCGAGAGTTTTCCTGGAAGACCAGGCGTACGTCGTTAGTGATATCCAGACCGCAGCGCCATCCGGAATCCACATTCCGTCACATCTCCGTTCGGAAATCCGGTCGTTCGTGTGTGTACCGGTGATCAAGGTGGGTCATCTCGTCGCCGTGATGGCTGTGGTCCAAGAGACGCCTCGCCATTGGTCCCGCGAGGAGATCAACCTCATTGACGCCGTGGCAAACCGATGTTGGGAATCCATTGAGCGCGTCACGGCGATAAGACGTTTGAAGGCGAGCTACGAGGACTACCGCTCCTTCATTGCGATCAGTGGGGAGGGGATCTGGCGTTTTGAAATCGAACAGCCAATCCCGGTGACGCTTCCTGTGGACGACCAGATCGAGCAGCTGTACCAATTCGCTTACCTCGCTGAATGCAACGACGCGATGGCGCGAATGTACGGCTACGACACGGGGGATCAGATTCTGGGTGCACGGCTCGGAGATCTGATGCCTAAATCGGACCCGAAGAACATCGAATATCTTCGTGCTCTCTACGCCAGCGGTTACAGTCTCAACGACGTTGAGTCGTCCGAATTGGACAGGTACGGCAATGCCAAAGTCATGCTCAACAGCTTGAGCGGGATTGTGGAAGACGGACTGGTTATCCGCGCCTGGGGAACACAACGGGACATCACCGCCCAAAAGCAGGCTGAAAAGGCGTTGCGCGCGAGCGAAGAGCGCTACCGTCTGCTGACCGAGCTTTCGCCCGACGGTGCGGTTGTCGCCGGCGCCGACGGGACGATCCACCTGGTCAATCCGTCGATGCTGCGGATGCTCGGCGCCCCTGCAGAGGACTTGACGGGACGCAACCTCTTCGATTTCGTCGCGCCCGAATGCCAGGATTGTTGCGGCGCCTTAATGAAAACCGTTATGACCGAAGGGACGCCTGCGTCGCAAGTGGAGGGCACGTTGCGAAGCAGGGATGGACAACGGATTCCCGTCGAGGTCAGCGCGGTCCGTTTCGATGGGAATCAACAGTTCGCTCTACTCGTCATCCATGACCTTACCGGACGGAAACAGGTGGAGGCAGAGCGTGAGCTCTGGTCTCGACAGATCGAAAGCGAACGTGACCGTCTGAGGCGGATCCTCGAACAGATGCCCATCGGAGTGATCATTGCCGAAGCGCCATCGGGCCGGCTCGTTTTTCACAACATCGAAGCATCACGATTGCTTCACCGTCCGTTCCTGGTCGCCGAAGATTATCGAGGGTACTCGAAGCACGGCGCGGTGCGTGAAGACGGCCTCCCCTATCGAGCCGAAGACCATCCAGCCGCACGCTCGCTGATGTTCGGCGAGATCGTCAAGAACGAAGAGATTAAGTACCGGCTCGAGGATTCCACCGAAACCTACTTCTCCGTCAATTCTGCGCCAATCCATGATCCGACAGGACGCACGGTGTTGACCATCCTGACATTCAGCGACATCGGCGGACGGAAGCTGGCCGATGCGGCGTTGCGCGAGAGCGAGGAGCGATTTGCAAAGGCGTTCGCGGCGAGTCCGGATGGCCTGGTCATCAGCCGGATTGCGGATGCCGTCATTCTCGAAGTCAACGACAGCTTCGTTTCAATGTCCGGCTATGCTCGCGATGAAATCATCGGAAACATCGCCGTTCAACTCGGACTCTATGCGGATCCTTCGTCGCGTGAACGTGCGCTACACACGCTGGAAGTGCAAGGTTTCGTTCGTGACTTTGAGCTGACGATGAGGCGGAAGTCCGGAGAGGTGCGATGGATCCTGTTTTCCGCCGAGCCGATGGACCTTCGTGGCGAACATTGTTGGTTGACGATCAGTCGCGACATTACTGAGCGCAAACACGCCGAGGAGGAGCGTGAACGGCTCTTGCGTCAGGAGAAGGAGGCGCGTGAGGAAGCCGAAACGGCGAGCCGGATGAAGGATGAATTTCTGGCCACGATCTCGCACGAATTGCGTACCCCTCTGACTGCGATCCTGGGCTGGGCGAGCATGCTCAACGGTGGCTTCCTTTCGCAAATTCAGACGCGCCGCGCGATGCAGGTGATCGAGCGGAGCGCGAGGGCACAAGCGGCACTGGTCGACGACATCTTGGACACCTCCCGCATCATCACCGGGCGATTGAAGCTCGACGCCCGCCCCGTTGAGATCGAACGGGTCTTTCAGGCCGCTATTGACGTCATCCGGCCCAGCGCCGAAGCGAAGCGGATCCGTCTACAAGTGGTGACCGACGATCGGTCCAGCATCGTCTTCGGCGATGCCAATCGCGTGCAGCAGGTGATCTGGAACCTGCTGTCCAATGCAGTGAAGTTCACGAGCGAGGGCGGAAGTGTCGAAGCAAGGTTGGCCCGGACCGAGGGCCAGATCGAGCTGACCGTCACCGATAACGGCATCGGCATCGAGCCTGAGTTCATGCCGTATGTGTTCGATCGATTCCGGCAAGCTGACAGCACAGCGACGCGCAAGTACGGCGGATTGGGCCTCGGTTTGGCCATCGTGCGTCACGTGGTCGAGATGCACGGCGGCACGGTGACCGGATCGAGTCCCGGAAAAGGGCGGGGCGCGACATTCAAGGTCCGATTTCCGATAGCTTCACCGGACATCGTCTGGCAATCGGAAGAACGGCCGCCGGGACCGGAATTGAAACAGGCGGCGCAGCCCAAGCAAACGGACGAGCAGCAAGACCTGAATGGCGTCCGTGTATTAGTTGTCGAAGACGATTTGGATACGCTCGAGATGCTCCGAGTCATTCTCCAAGACCGCGGCGCCGAGGTGATCACGGCATCCTCAGCCGGCGACGCCCTCAACGCTCTCGAACAGTCTCTGCCGGATGCGCTTGTTTCGGATCTCGCCATGCCGGAGCAGGATGGGTACGAACTGATTGAGCACATCCGCCAGCGCGACCCAGAGCGGGGAGGGAATATTCCAGCCGTGGCGCTGACCGCTAACGCCAGAGTCGAAGATCGCGTACGCGCTTTGAGGGCCGGTTTCCAGATGTACATGCCAAAACCGGTTGTCCCTGATGAGCTGGTGCTCGTTGTAGCCAACCTCACGCACCGTATTGTTCCGTTTCTCAGGCGAAATCCGATGAAGTCGTCCTGGAATGACGCCACGCGGGAGGCCGACGAACAAGTCACGAGCAAACCCGAGACGATTCACTGATAGTTGGCGGGACGGCGATTGCGCAAATGCTCGTCCCGTTCATCGCGCTTGTATCTGGAAGACCAATGTTGATGCAGGAGCGGCGGTCTCCGTCAGTTGTTTCGACGCTCGGCGCGGACGCATGAAATGCCGCTGACGCGATTGGAATTGAATCCGCTCACAGGAGCCGCTGGGTGATTTCCATCGAGCCGGCTAACCTCACAACCGAGTACAATAGGCAGGTTCAACAGGCACCCGGGATTCCCGCTGGACTCCTGAAGTGATGGCCGAGCCTGCCGTTGGCAGCGTCCGGTCCCCGCCTCTCGTTTACACGCCATTCTGGTGCTTCGCTAGTTCGTCACATTCGCCTGCTGCGCGGTCAGGGAAACGCTCAGGCACTTTCCGGAGCGTTTCTACACATGCCGTTCTCGACCCTCGGGCTATCACCTGTGATCTGTACTCCACTCCGCCGCATCGGCTATACCCATCCCACGCCGGTTCAGGCGAAGTGCATTCCGGTTGTCGTCGCTGGAAGCGATCTGATGGCCCGGGCTCAGACCGGGACAGGCAAGACGGCCGCCTTCGGTCTGCCTATGATCGAGCGGCTGCTCGTTCGCGATCGCCGCCCCGCAAGGCCCAGCCGGCCACGTGGGCTGGTGCTCGTGCCGACGCGGGAACTCGCCATCCAGGTTCACAATTCGCTCGCGAGTTACGGTGCCGCCGTCAACGTCCGGGCCCTGGCGGTGTTTGGTGGCGCGCCGATGGGTGCACAGGTGCGTGCGCTTCGGCAGGGTGTTGATATCGTCGTCGCCACGCCCGGCCGCCTGATCGATCACATGCAGCGGCGCACCATCGACCTGTCTGCGATTGAGATCCTGACGCTCGACGAGGCGGATCGGATGCTCGACATGGGATTCCTACCGCCACTGCGGCGAGTCCTCGCGGCACTGCCGCGCCAGCGGCAGACGCTGCTGCTCTCGGCCACGTTCTCGACGGAGATCGTGGCGCTGTCCTCGGAGTTCACGCAGGCGCCGGTTCGAGTCGACGTATCAGAAGCCCAGATCGTCGCGCCCACAATCACGCATTCTGTGTGCCCCGTGAACAACGGTCGCAAGGCGGAACTGCTTCGCCACGTGCTCACGGAGGAGCCCATGGGGCAGGCGCTCGTCTTCTGCAAGACGAAGCGTGGTGCGAACCGCGTTGGCGAGGCGTTGGAACGCAGCGGGGTGCAGTCGGCAGTGATTCATGGAAGCAAAAGCCAGGGTGCACGGAACCGCGCGCTCCGCGACTTCAAGGCAGGCAGGGTGGCCGTCCTGGTGGCGACGGACCTCGCGGCGCGCGGCCTCGATATCGCCCAACTGCCGCTCGTCGTCAACTACGACCTACCTCTGGTGCCGCTAGATTACATCCACCGAGTCGGACGAACCGGACGCGCCGGGCTAACGGGGCGGGCGATCTCGCTCGTGTCTCCACCCGAGCACGGACAGCTGCGCGACATTCAGCGACTGTTGCCGACGCCGCTCGAGCAGGTCATCGTCAGCGGGTTCGAGCTCTCCGACGCGCCGCGTTCGGCCGGTGCGCCCGTGCATCATGGCCAACGCCACGGGCGAGGGCTCGTCAAGCCGCAGCGGAATGGAGCCCGTCCGCATGCCCGTGCCGGCAATCGGCGCCCCCATACGTCGGAGCGCGTTCGAAATACGGTACTGCGTTGAGGACGAGCGACTTCGCGATTTCTGGTACCGGTACGGAGTTATGACAAAGGGTGTTCCCATGGAGACGCCGTTGGCTTTTGGTCAGCAGCGAAGTCCTTAAACCGCAACTGACTCCAAGATAGACGTCGACATCCCGACATCAATCACTCGGTCCAGGCGGAAGCCGGCGGTTCGAAGCATTTCCGAATACTCTTTCTCGGTTCGCTCTTTTCCCGACAGCAGCGTCAGCATCTGGAGATCGAGCATCTTCGTCCAGCTCGGCTTCGAATCCTCCGGAACGATGCACTCGATCAGCAGGAGCTTCGCCCCTGACGCCGCCGCCTTTCGAATGGCGGCTAGAATCCGGGCGGCCTTCTGATCGTCCCAATCGTGGATGACCTGCATGATGAGATAGCAATCGGCGGAAGGCAACGCATCAATGAAGAAATCTCCGGGATGCACGCGCAGCTGTCCCGATTCCATTCCCGCCGCCTGAGCGGCGGCCGTCACATGCGGCTGATCGAACAGCACTCCGTGAGCTCTGGGCGCGGCTTGCAGTACCGCCGCGAGCAAATGACCGCGACCGCCGCCGATGTCGGCGATCGTTCCAAAGGCGGAAAAGTCGTAGGACCTCAAAACGCCGGCAATTTGTCCCGCCGCTTTCCCCATCATCGCCTCGTCGAAGAGACGGGCCGCGTCAGGATTCTCGCTCAAGTACTTCCAAAAACCGCCTGAGACGACTCGCTCTTGAACGGACTCTCCGGTCCTCAAGGCATCTGTGAAGTATTCAAATCCTCGCCAGTAGACGGGCAAACCGATCATCCGGACAAACGATCTCATTGATTGCGGATGATCCGATCGCAGCAAACGCGATGCGGGCGTGTGGCCCCACGCGCCATCACGTGCCTCAAAGATCCCTTCAGCCGAAAGCACGCGCAGCGTGCGCGCCAGCGCTCCTGTATCTGTTCCGGTCTCGCGCGCGAGTTCCTCCGCACTTCGCGGCGATTCCCCCAAGGCATCGGCAATACCGAGTTCCGCCACCGCATGAAGGCACCGGGGGAGGCCGTGACTCATCGAAATTCGTAGCAGGTCGTCGGCAGGATCGTTCATCGTGGATGAGTATAACGACCTTCGATTCCTTCTGCCGGCAGCAGCATGGTGCGATCGTCCAACCCGAAGGCCACGTCGTACGAGACGGTGGCTATCCCAGCACTGCGCCGATGACGTGCTCCTGAACTCGGAACCGCACTCCGATCACGGGGGCGGGCTGAGGGTGCTCCAGCAAGCATCGCGTGCGCAATTGCCGAACGCTGACGCACTCAAAGAGCGGTGTCTCGGATCGCAGCGCAGCGAACACGCGATGATAGGATGGCCCCATGCCCGAGGATAACCCGCTTGCCGAACGCGGCCGTGCCTTGGAAGACGACTATTTCCGGAAGAAGGATCGCGAGCTGATCGACAAGATGCGTCAGGCCTCGGCTGCCGAGGTCGCTCGTCAGGAGTTGAGCGCGAAAAGCGGCGTGCAGGATCCGCAGATGCTCCAGGAACTACAGGCGTTGGGATTTACCTCTGAAACCGTCGCCTTGCTGCCCCTGGTGCCTCTGGTGCAGATGGCGTGGGCGGAAGGGGGAGTGAGCGACGGCGAACGGAAGTTGATCCTGCAGCTCGCCCGGACCCGCGGAATCGAAGAAGGCAGCGCAGCCGACCGGCAGCTCGCAGCCTGGCTTTCGAGCCGTCCCGATCCGCAGGTGTTCTCGAACGCGTTCCGTCTTATCCGGGCAACGTTAGAGTCGGCGCCACCCGGCGTCGTCCCGCTCACGGCTGACGATCTTGTGAAGTACTGCGAGCAGATCGCGGCGGCGTCAGGCGGGATGTTCGGGATCAACCGTATATCGTCAGAGGAGCGCGCGCTGCTCAGCACGATTGCACGCGACCTGGCGCGCAAGGCGTAGTCACGGCGCCATTGGCGCGATTGCGACTCGCAGGCCGACGCGTTCACGCCAGAGGAACGAACGTATCGGCTATGAGTTCTACCGAGCCCTCACGGCTAGACCACCGTCGGCGGCAGTTTCTCTTTCATCATCGAGTGGGATGGTGAATAAGTTCGCTGCAACTTTGCTTCGAGCGCGGCCCGTCCGGTCGCCGGCGCTGCCGCAATCCGCGCGCGCAGCTTGTTCCGCTTTTTCGCCCGATGTTGCCGCAGATGGATGTCGGTGGGGTGATGGCTTGCGCTCACGATGATGCACCTCTGAGCAAGCGTATCTCGCTGATGTTCCCGCCAGCTGTTCACAAGTGCACACTGCGCCTACCGATTCTCTCGGAGGGTCGATCGCTTGAGAAGGCGCCCTGGCCGCCATGCTCAATGCAATCTCAGGTAATGGTCATCAGATGATCACGACTTGGCGGCATCCGGCGGTCGATTCTTTCCGTGTTGTACCGGCAGGCGGTCGTACGCGGCAAGGAGAGAGCCGTCGAATCCATGTGGCATAACTTCACTAAGCAACATCGGCTGGCGTTCCTGCTGACACTCCTGAGCGTGGTTGCGCTGGTACTCGTCGGCAGGTGGCTGAACGCGACAAAGGTTGGCGGACAGCAGCCCGCCGAACCGTTTCGCATCGCTGGCAACTTCTACTACGTTGGGGCTAACGACATCGCGGCCTTCCTGATCACCGGGCCCCAGGGCCACGTGGTGCTCGACGCCGGCTATCCGACAACCGCCCGCATGATCATGGCGAGCATCGCCAAGCTCGGCTTCGTCATCAAGGACGTCAAAGTGCTTCTAAACTCGGAGCCGCACGCCGACCACGCAGGTGGGCTGGCGGTGCTCCAGCAGGCGTCCGGAGCCAAGCTGTGGGCCAGCGAGGCAAGCGCAGACGCCTTGACCTCCGGTGGAGACGATCCCGACTTGGTGTTGCCGGTAAGGACGCTCGTCTGGCTCGGCGTCATCGGGCGCTATCCGCCTCCGCGCGTCGACCACCGCTTCAAGGATGGCGAAACGATCCGTGTGGGACCGATCGCGCTCACCGCGCACATCACGGCCGGGCACACTCGCGGCTGCACGTCGTGGTCGTTCCCCGTCCGCGACGGTGACCGCGTGCTGAACGTCGTGAGCGTGTGCGACACGGGGGTGCTGGCCACGTCGCGGTATCCAAGACAAGCGGACGACCGCGAGCGCAGCGTGCGCGTGTTGCGGAGTCTCCCCGCCGACATCTGGGTGACCAACCATGCACGTATGTGGGGCAGGTACCGCAAGTTCGTCGCGAGCACCACTGCGAAGAACCCGGTGGACCCGTTCATCGACCCCGAGGGCTACCGCGCGTTCATCGATGCCGCCGAAGCGGAATTACGCCAAGGACGGGTGCACTAGCAGCACGGGCAGTGCGCTGTGGAGAAACGACTCGCTAAGGAGTCGCTTGGCCATCGCAAAGCTCGCTCCCTCTACCCCGTGGATGGCCTTGATGCATTGGATCGGAGACGCACCGCAGCGACGTAGCTCAGCGAGCGCCTCGTCACATGCTCCCCTTAAACAGCAGCGATTTGAATTGATCCGTAGGATTCACGGGGTGTTCGGCGACCCATTATCGGCCGCCAGACCAATGTGGGATTGAATTTTCTGGTACCGGTACGGGGTTATGAGAAAGAGTGTTCCCGCCAGAACGTGGAATTCGTTGGCATCGCCGCCTGAACAACATTCGATCTACGCTCCGCCTGTGCGGCACTGTAATGGCCAGGCCAGCGGCAACTCTGGAGGCACTCATGAACCTTCGCTGGAGGGCCGCTACTGGATGCGCCTCGAGTGGCGGGCCCTAGCGCGGGCCCTTGGCGCTTCGGGCGCGGCGCGCACGTCCGCCATTGCGGATGCGCTGGCGTTTCGCGCGGCGCGCCACCAGCGCTTTCCCGGCGCCGCGGCGGAGGAGCACGCCGTCGACATCAACGAGGGAATCGCAACGTACACGCAATATGTGACCGGGTCGGACAGCGTGGAGGACGCGCGCCGGCACGCCACGGCTACCCTGACGGCCTCGGAGACGAGTACCTCATTCGTCCGGACGTTCGCGTATGCGTCCGGAGCCGGCTACGGGCTGTTGCTCGACGCGTTGTCTCCAGGCTGGCATCGGAAGATCACAGCGGCGAGCGATTTTGGCCAGCTGCTCTCAGCAGCGGCTCGAGTGACTGCGGCGCCGGACGCAGCCGCCGTCGCTGCGCGGTATGACAGCGCGTCGCTGCGGGCTGCCGAAGAGCAGCGCGATCGCGAGCAGCAGGCGATCATCGCCGAGTTACGGCGCCGCTTTGTCGATGGACCAGTGCTCATCGTGCCAAGAGCCGGGAGCGGCAGCGTCAACAACATGGGCGCCACGGTCATTCCCGGAGCGGGCACGGTGTTCCGCGCCATGGCGAACAAAGGCGCCTGGGGCTTCTTCGACGCCAGGGACGGCGCGCTCATCTCGGCCGACGGCGAGACCATTTCGCTGCCGGCGCCCGTTGTCTTCGATGCGACGACGCTGAAGGGCGATGGGTGGACGGCGACCGTCGGCCCAGGGTGGACCGTGCAGCCGGGCCCGAGGCCGGGATCGTTCCGCGTCGTGCGGCAATGACCACGTCCCCCGGACGTAGCCGTCCATGGTGGCGGTCTAGGGATCGAAAACGATGTGCGCCTTGTGACGTTCGCGGATCTGGGCCAATTCAGGACCTGACAGAACCGGCGCCGATTGACCCTCTAGGACCGACGTATCGCGAAGGTACTCCTCGTAGCCCGGCTGCGGAAAGAAATACGCGATCGCCAGAGCGTCGCTGCCCGTGTTGCGCAGCATCACACGAGTCGCTTGAGGGATGTATATCGTCGCGCCGGGTCCGACGGCAGCGGATCCGTCGCCGAGTTCGGCGGCACCAGTCCCACGATGCACAAAAATGATCTCGTCCATCGCGGGATGCCGATGCGCCTGGATTGCTTGCCCTGGCGGGACCTCCTCATAGCCCATCACTAGCCCCTGGGAACCGCCATTGCGGCGATCGACCTTGATGATGGCTAGCGCACCTCCCATGACCCGACGGATCCGGCGCTCGCCTTCCTCCTTGGTCAGGATGAGCGGCGTTCTCGCCGCGGTGCGGTCGGATGTCCGAGCGACCTGGGAGTTCGTACCCTGCTCTAGCTCGGAGGAGTCGGCAGTGGTCCCAGCCGCCAAAGCGATCATGATCGCCAGCACACCGAGGGCACCGAAGCTCGTCGAAAAGCGCATGTCGTCTCCCTACGTGTCGTTCGCTCCAGGATCAGTCGGAATAGCTCAGCAGTATATTGCACCCCGCTTGACGGGTTGGTGACCCAGATGTCGACGGGGAGACTTCGCAGCACGCGCAGGCTGCGCTCGCGGTCGGTCCCTTGTTCTGGATACTGCGAGGTTGCCAGTATTTCGGGATCGCACACGCTCACGACGTTCAGCACGAGGTCTCCGTCGCGAACGGGGAATGACCACGACGTGCAACCGCGCGGGTGGCCGGCGGTGACGTGCGCGGTAAGCGCGATCGGCCCGACACGGATCGCTGCGAGAGCGTGGGGCAGGTACCGCAAGTTCGTCGCAAGCTCCATTCGGGCAGCCAGGTTGCCGTTCAGACAACCCGGCTACCGTTTCGTTCGTGCGGACGGCAGATATCGGATGCGTCTAGTTGTTGGGAGCGCTCCCGATCTCCAGGGTTCCTTCGAAGCAGACCTTGTTGATGGGAGCGTCCGGGCACGCGAACTCGGTCGGCGCGAAGGGGACGTGGCGTACGAACTCGACGCGAACGCGCGCGCCGGTCCGCCACCCCGCCAGAATGACTCCATCCAGCTTCCCCGAAGCGGCCGCGTCCTGTCCACCGCGGATGAGCGCCGTGAACGACCGGTCACCGTCCAAGCCACAGATTTCCGGAGTGGCGATGCAGGCCTCCGTTTGGACTTCATAGACCGCCTCGAGGCGTGTCAGTGTGTTTCTGAACTTCGTGAAAGCAGTCGATTGACGTTGGAGTACCTCGGCGACGAACGTGCCAGCCACGGGGCCGCGGGCTATCCCGTCGAATTGGAACGGGGGCTGAGAAGGGTCGGCAGGGATATTCACCCGCCACTTTGTGAAGCTGACGGTGACGGGTCGATCGCCGAGCTGGTTGCCATGGTCGGTGTCGCCTTGGCCTGCCGCGATCGCGGCAGACATCGGAAGCACCAGAGTCATCACGGCGGCACGCGCCAGCGCGTGCCGACGAACATGCAGGAATCTCATTGTTCCTCCTCGTCCGACCGGCGCCTGCCGGTCCCAGTTCATAAGGCGTATCCGGACCGCGAAAAGGGGCACCGCCCGGGAATCGAGGAGGGCGGGCGTAGAATACCGGCCACAGTGGAACCTCGCGAGACCCCCACTGCGCTCCTCCTTGCCTGGGGCCGGGGCGAGGCTGACGCGTTCGACAGGCTCGTCCCGCTGGTCCACGCCGAATTGCGGCGGCTGGCGGTCCGGTACATGAGCCGGGAGCGTCCGGGGCATACCCTGCAGGCCACGGCGCTGGTCAACGAAGCCTATTTGCGGCTGATCGAAATCAATCACGTCAGCTGGCAGAACCGCGCCCACTTCTTCGCGCTGTCGGCGCGAGCGATGCGACGGATCCTGGTGGATTCGGCGCGAGCCAGGAACAACGACAAGCGTGGAGGCGGCATCCCGAAGGTCCCCCTCGACGACGCGCTCCGCGAGGCGTCGCTGGTGGATCCGGATCTCGTGACGCTCGACGAGGCGCTGAGCAGGCTTGAGACCTGCCACCCTCGTAAGGGTCACGTCGTGGAGCTGCGTTACTTCGGCGGACTCAGCGTCGAGGAGACAGCAGAGGCGCTGCACGTCTCACCTGACACGGTCAAGCGCGACTGGCGGTTCGCCAAGCTGTGGCTGCTGAGGGCACTGAACGGCGATGCGCCGTGACATCGAGGGCCACGGCACGCCGTCCGACGATCCATACGAGCCGGATCGCGTGGAGCAGATCTGCCACGCCGCGCTCGCACTCGAGCCGGCGAACCGCGCCGCGTTCATCGCCGAGGCGTGCGCCGGCGACGAGCGGCTGCGCCGCGAGGTCGAGTCGCTGCTGCGGCACGAGTCGAACGTCGACGGGTTCCTAGTCGAACCGGCGCTCCTCACAGCGGCCCAGCGCATCGCCGAGGGGTCGGAACACGCGCTGATCGGCCGGCAGATTGGCGTCTATCACATCCATTCGTTGCTCGGCGCGGGCGGCATGGGTGAGGTCTATCGTGCGCGCGACAGCGCACTCGGACGCGACGTGGCGATCAAGGTCCTGCCGCGCCTCTTCGTCACCGAGCCGGACCGCGTCACGCGCTTCATGCGCGAAGCACGGGTACTCGCCGCGCTCACTCACCCGCACATCGGCGCGATTTACGGCCTCGAACACGTCGACGGCGTACCCGCCCTAGTGCTCGAACTCGTCGAGGGTGAGACCCTGGCGGCGCACATAAAGAGGGGACCACTAGCCCCGACCGAAGCACTGATGATCGCGCGACAGGTTGCGGACGCGCTCGACGCCGCCCACGAGCGCGGGATCGTTCACCGCGACCTGAAACCAGCCAACATCATGATTGCCGCGGACGGGACGGCGAGGGTCTTGGACTTCGGTCTGGCGAGTATGGCGGCCGGCAACGTTCCCCACGGCGGATTGACGCCGCCACATTCGGCGGTGTCGACCGTCGCCTCGCGCGTCGGTGCTGTTCTCGGCACCCCCGCCTACATGAGCCCCGAGCAGGCCGTGGGCGGAGTCGCAGACCGGCGGAGCGACCTGTGGGCCTTCGGTGTCGTTCTGCTGGAGATGCTGACGGGGCGACCGGTATTTGCCGGCGACACCGACGAGCAGCTACTCGCGGCGGTGCTGAACGACGATCCCGATTGGAGCAGGCTTCCCGCCGCCACTCCGCTCGCCGCTCGCCGCCTGCTCCGGCGGTGCCTGCAGAGGGATCGCAAGCGGCGGCTCGATTCCGCGTCGGCCGCCCGGCTGGAGATCGACGATGCGTTAGCGCCGCCTGGCGGCGAGGCCGGTGAGGCAGGCGTGGTCGTCCCCGTGCAGGGGTGGTCTCGCTCGCACAAGGCCTGGATAGCTGCGGCGGTGCTGGCGAGCGTCGCCGCTGGGGCGGCAGCGGTCGGGATGATCGGTCGTCCGGAGGCCACATACGTCAAACACTTTGCAATTCCGGTCCGCGGCGAGGTCAGCCAATTGGCCCTCTCCTCCGACGGTGCACTGCTCGCCTTCGTGATGCCGGATGTGGATACGGGCAGGCACGTGCTGCACGTCCAGGCCATCGGAGCCCCGCGAGCGACCGCGCTGACAGGCACCGAGGGTGCGAGCTTTCCGTTCTGGTCGCCCGACAATGCGTATGTCGGCTTCTTCAAGGACCGCAAGCTGATGAAAGTGAGGCCCTCCGGCGGCGCCGCTCAGACCATCGTCGAGGTGACCGACACCGCCCGCGGTGCGAGTTGGGGCAGCAGGAACGTCATCGTGTACTCGCAACGATCCGGCGGGCCTTTATGGCGAGTCAACGCGGACGGCACGGGCGCGGCCGCGCTGACCGACACGCTGTTGACGCCGGACGAGCAGTCGCACCGTTGGCCCGTGTTCCTGCCGGACGGCGATCGTTTCGTGTTCTGGGGCGGACATTTCTCCAAAGACGGGGAGCGAAGCGGAATCTACTTGAGCTCTTTGTCGATGCGTCAGAAGGTCTTCATCGTCGCCGCACGATCCAATCCAGGATTCGCGTCCGACGGAAAGCTGTTCTACGTCGACGAGGCAGGTCAGTTGGTGATGCACGCCTTCGATTCCACGAGCGGCCGCCTCGAGGGCGATGTCCGCGTAGTTAGCGCTGCGGTGGGCTTTCAGGCGGCGCTGTATTGGGGCGCCTTCACGGTGTCCGCCACGGGCGCCGTCGTCGTCAACCCGAGCACCGCGACCTCGCAGTCGGTCCTGACTTGGTACGATCGAAGCGGGAACGAGCTCGGCACGGCCGGGCGTCCTGGCGTGATGTTCAATCCGTCGCTGTCGCCGGATGGCCGGCGCGTGGCGGTCGACATCTCCGATGCCAAGGCGTCGAACGTGGACGTCTGGGTGATCGATCTGCAGGGCGACACGGCCGGTCGATTCACGTTCGACCCCGCCGAAGAAGCCACGCCTGTCTGGTCGCCCGATGGCGGCCGCATCGCCTATCAGTCTGCGGATACCGGAACGAAGGTGAAGGTCACGAGCGGCTTCGAGGACGGCCGCATCGTCGCGCAGCGGCCGGCCGTGAGCCTCACGACCGGAAACAATATCTACCCCAACAGCTGGTCACGCGACGGGACGTCTCTGCTGGCGAGGGTCGAGGGCGTCGGTCTCGAATCCGCCCACCTCGCCCTGTTCAGGATGGGGGACCCGCGACCGACGAGGCTCGGGACAAACAACAGCAACCAGACGAACGGTCAGATATCTCCCGACGGGAACTGGCTGGCCTATGCGTCCTATGAATCCGGAGAGTCATCTGTCTATGTAACGACGTTCCCAGGCGCCGCTGGAAAGTGGCAGGTGTCGGTTGGCGGCGGCTCCGAGCCGCGCTGGCGTGGCGACGGACAGGAGATCTTCTATCTCGATTCGCAAAGCGTCCTGACCGCCGTGACCGTCCGCATCGGGACGGCCGTCTCCTTCTCCAGCGGTCCGCCCCGCCCACTTTTTCGCGCGCGCGTGAGGCCTCGCCTTTCGACCAGCGACCTGTTCAGTTACGACGTGACCAAGGACGGCAGCCGATTCATCGTGAACCGATATGTCCCTCCGTCGTCGGTCGCGCCCCTGGACATCCTGCTGAACGCGACCGCGGCCGAGGCGCCAGGCTCGTCCTTGTCGCCGGCGACGAGGTAGACGAAAAAAGTCGGTCCACGCGCGAGATATGTTCGATCGCCGAAGGCTCCGAAGAAATCTTCAGAACAATGAAAATTTTCGGGTTGGGAATTGGTACCGGTACGGGGATTTGCGAAAGGTTGGATCCTCGAATTCTCAGGAATTGCGGTCTAACCGTCGCGGGTCCGTAGCTGCCTTCATCATCGCATTCCGCTCGGAAACCTAGAGAAGAGAGCTGAATGTGTCACCCTAGTTGTGAGGCTTCACAAGCGGCGGCTTCAGCGAATCGTACCCTCCGGCCAATCGCCACTCAGAAACCGATCGACGGCGGCAAAGAATATCTCCGGCGCTTCTACGTGTGGGAAGTGACCGATCCCTTTCAGCTCAAGAAGCCGCGCGTTTGGCATCGCGGCGGCCCACCTGCGTGCACTTTCTATCGGTAGCGGATCAAGCTCGCCGTGGATAAGCAGTGTCGGGGCGACAGCCCTGCTGAGGGCTGTCGTCCAATCCCAGTTTCCGAGCGAGGCGAAGGTGAATTTGGAGACGTTCGGTTTGTTCCTGAGGGACTCCGGAGACCCCGCACACACGTCCCCCCTCATCCGGCTTGCGGCGTCGCTCGACGCGAAGAACGGCGTGAAATAGAGCTGGTAGTACTCGCGGCAAGCCGTCCGATCATCGGGGTTCGCCTCACGGATTCGCGACAGCTCTTCCATCCGCTGCAGCGCCGCACGGTCCCGAGCGGCGGCCATTCTCTCAAACGCACCTTCGAATTCACTTTGCTCCGCCGGAATGGTGGCGACGAGAATCATGCGGCGCACGCGCTGCGGGTACTGCATCGCATACAGCGCAGCGGGAACGACACCCCACGAATGTCCCAATAGTGTCAGCTGTGGGAGACCGAGATTTGTGCGTATCGCTTCCAGATCTTCGACATAGCGCTGCGCGGCCAGCGAGGTGGACTCGCTCACGAGCGTGGAGCGACCGATACCGCGCTGGTCATATGCCAGCAGTGAGTGATTGCGGGCCATGGTCGTGAGATCGTCGGCGAGGTAGTCGCTGGTGAAGCCGGGACCGCCGTGAATCAGCACGACCGGTTCGCTTCCTGTGCCGAGGAGGCGGTAATAAAGCTTCACTCCGCTTCCGGCGTCGATGAAGCCTTCCCTGGCCCTTGTCTGCGCCACTGTCGCTGATCCGGAAGCGATAGCCAGCAACACCATCAGAACAGTGGAGGAGAGGCGGGATGCTTTGGCCACAGCTTCTGCTCCGGTTGATTCGGCGAATTATCGACTACAAATAATCGCGCAGGACGTATGGGCTGCCTAACGCCCAGCGTTCTCAACGGCGGCGGTCGATAATGTCACCGGCGTCCGTCCGGTGCAACGGGCGTTGCCGCCGCGAGTCCTGGGATCGACCCGGGGCGTGCCGCGAGCGGCAGCACGTGGAGTTTGGGATTTGGGATTTTTTTGGTACCGGTACGGGGATTCGAACCCCGGTCCCGTGGCTGAGAACCACGTGTCCTGACCCCTAGACGATACCGGCTCAGAGGGTGCCACGCCGACGTGCTCGGCGAAGAGCCAACTTCAAAATGTTACCACGCGGCTACACACGGACCTTGTAAGCTCCGCCGCCGCTTGTCATCATGAGCAGGTGCGTGGCTTTGCGAAATTCCTTGTCTTTCTTTTCCTGCTGACCGTCGTCGCCGGCGCCGGCGCGTGGTTCTGGGCGGGACGGCAGCCCGGCCCCGCCGTTCAGTTCCGCCAGCCCGATAAATACGTCGGCCAGACGAGCGAGCTCGACCTGATGGTGCAAACGCCGCCGGGGCAACTCTCGCGTCTCGACGTCGCGATCGAACAAAACGGAAAGTCGATTCCCGTGTTCACGCTCAGCCAGCCGACGCAGGCGACGACGCGGCAGGATTCGGCGGATCGCTTTTACGTGATGCGGCCCATCGGCAAGCGCGCCATTCCAGAGCTGCAGGCCGGTCCGGCGCGCATCGTCGTGCACGCCGCGCGTCCCGTCCTGCGAGGCATGCGACAGGCGGAGACCGAGACGACGCGCGACGTGCAGGTCAGGCTCGATCCGCCGCGAGTGGCCGTCGTTTCGACGTTCCATTACGTGAACCTCGGTGGCGCCGAGTTCGTCGTCTATCGAGCCACGCCGGCCGACGTCGAGTCGGGCGTGCGTGTCGGCGACCGTGTCTACCCTGGATTTCCCGGCAGCGCGGTCGGCATCAAGAGCGACCCGGCGATCCGCGTGGCGTTCTTCGCGCTCGCGTACGACCAGGACCTGAAGACACCGATCAGCGTGTTCGCTCGAGATCCAGCGGGTAATCTCGCGGTCACCGCACTTGATCACATGCCGTTCACCAAACCCTTTTCCCGGAGCACAATTCCCGTCGACAGCTGGGTCGCACGGGTCGTTCCACCGATCGTCGAGAACACTCCCGATCTGAAATTGTCGACGGCGCCCGACGATATCGTCGAGACCTTCGTCCACATCAACAGCGATCTGCGCCGGCAAAATGCACAAACGATTGCGGAGCTCGCCAAGAAAACAGCGCCCGAGATGATGTGGAGCGAGCCGTTCGAACCGCTCGTCAACGCCGCGATCGAAGCGCGGTTCGCGGACTTTCGCACCTACACGTATCAAGGGAAGGAGATCGACCGGCAGGTGCATCTCGGTTTCGATCTCGCCGTCACGCAGCAGGTGCCGATCAAGGCTGCGCAGCGAGGCGTGGTCGTTCACGCTGCCTATCTGGGGATTTACGGCAATTGCGTCATCATCGACCACGGGCTCGGCATCCAGACACTCTACGGCCATTTGTCGTCGATTGGGGTGAAGGTCGGCGACAAGGTCGACAAGGGACAGGTCATCGGGCGCAGCGGCATGACCGGGCTCGCCGCGGGCGACCACCTGCATTTCACCGTGCTCGTCAACGGAACAGCGGTCAACCCGGTGGAGTGGTGGGACATGAAATGGATGCAGGACCGTGTCTTCCGCAAGATCATGGAAGCCGGTGGCAGCGTGACATAATGAGCAGTTCGGGAGACGCTGAATGAGACGACCGTTCCACCTTCTTTTCTGCACCGTGTTGTGCGCGACATCGGTGGCGCTCGCCGCGTGTGGCGGCGGCAATCAGACCCAGCAGACCACCCCGCAGACGCAGGGCGCAGCGCCGGCCAGCCCCGGCGGAGCCGCACCCGCAGCAGTGGACGCCGCGACAGCCGCCACCGTAACGGGCAAAGTCACGTTCGCCGGGACGCCGCCCCCTCCGCAGCCCGTGAAGCTGAGCTCCGACCCTTACTGTGAGAAAGCCAACCCCGGTCTCAAGAGCGAAACCGAGGTCGTCGGCAGCGATGGATCGGTCGGAAACGTATTCGTCTATGTGAAGGATGGCCTCGGCAACCGTGCGTTTCCGACGCCGTCCGAGGCGGTCGTCCTCGATCAGAAAGGTTGCCACTACACGCCGCACGTGCTGGGCATCCAGATCGGGCAGCCGCTTCAGATCGTGAACAGCGACGATACGCTGCACAACGTGCACGGGCTCGCGAAATCGAACAAGGAATTCAATCAGGGGCAGCCGATTCAGGGGATGAAGATGACGCATACCTTCAGCACGAAGGAAGTCATGATCCCCTTCAAGTGCGACGTACACGGCTGGATGAACGCGTGGATCGGCGTGTTGGATCACCCCTATTACGCGGTGACGTCGACCGACGGAACGTTTTCGCTGAAGGGGCTGCCGCCGGGCACCTACACGATTGAGGCGTGGCACGAGAAGCTCGGCACGCAAACACAGACCGTAACCGTCGGTGAAAAGGAAACGAAGGACCTCGCATTCAGCTTCAAGGCGTAGCCCCGGTCCTTCCGGAGAAAGTGTAGGACGGGTCCTGTGGGACCCGTCGATCGATATGCTTCCGATGTTTGCCGCGTTGGTTGCGGCGTCCACCGCTGTTCTGATTTTCGCCGGCGGCCTCGTGACGAGCACCGGCTCCGGTCTGTCCGTTCCCGACTGGCCAAACACCTACGGCTGGTTCATGTGGACGTTCCCGTTGAGCAAG
>Ga0068859_100002349_pt1 | contig 19240 bp, 19 predicted proteins | sample KBSSwiS22_FD_66585 | JGI IMG/M metagenome (GOLD analysis project Ga0068859, IMG submission 66585) | Switchgrass rhizosphere microbial communities from Kellogg Biological Station, Michigan, USA - KBS Switchgrass S2-2 | ecosystem: Host-associated > Plants > Roots > Rhizosphere > Soil ...
GAACGTGCCGAACACCAGCGCGGCCATCTGTCGTCCGCTCACGTGTTCCGGGGACTGGCCGGATAACTCGGCGCGCCGTCGCGCCCACTCCTGGATGCGCGGCCCGACCACCACCAGACCCAGCGCCAGCACCAGCAGGACAGGCACGACCTTTTCGAACACCGTCTCCGGCAGGTGCAGCAGCAGCCATGACCCGAGACCCGCGCCGATCAGCGACGCCGGGATCTGCCAGCGCAGCCGGTCCCACTGGCCGCGTAGCTCACGCCGATATCCCCAGGTACCCGAGACGCCGCCGGCAACCAGGCCGACCGCATTCGACATCGTCGCCGTCACCGGCGGATAACCCAGCGCCACCAGGGTCGGAAAGGTGATCAGAGTACCCGAGCCGACGACCGCGTTGATCGCTCCCGCCCCGACGCCCGCCAGGGCGATTAGGATCATGTGGGAAACGGGCACTTGGCTAACCCTAGCGAGACTTCGCGCCCCTCTTTTCCCGCACCCTTAAGTTGATCCGGATCGGGCTGCCCTCGAAGCCGAACGTCTCGCGTAACCGCCGCTCCAGGAACCGGCGGTATCCGGCCTCGAGAAAACCTGTGGTGAACAACACAAATGTCGGCGGACGCGCAGTCGCCTGCGTGGCGAAAAGAATTCGGGGTTGCTTGCCGCCCCGGACCGGTGGCGGCGTGGCGGCCACCACCTCCTTGAAGAAGGTGTTCAACCGCCCCGTCGGCACCCGGGTGTCCCACGACGCAAGCGACTTCTCCAGCGCGGGCACCAGTCTCTGCACCGCCCGGCCCGTCTTGGCCGAGATGTTGACCCGCGGCGCCCACTCCAACTGCGCCAGCTCGCGCTCGATCTCCCGGTCCAGCAGGTAGCGGCGATCCTCGTCGACCAGGTCCCACTTGTTGAACGCCAGCACCAAAGCCCTGCCCGCCTCGATCACCATCGACAGCACCCGCTGGTCCTGTTCGGTCAGCGGCTGCGATGCGTCGATCAACACGACGGCCACCTCGGCGGCATCGATGGCGCCGTGCGTGCGCACCGATGCATAGAACTCGTGTCCGCTCGCCTGCGCGACCTTGCGGCGCAATCCCGCCGTATCGACGAAACGCCAGATTTTGCCGTCCATTTCGATCAGCGAGTCGACCGGGTCGACGGTGGTGCCCGCCACGTCGTGCACCACGGAGCGCTCGTCACCGGCCAGCCGATTCAGCAGCGAGCTCTTGCCCACATTCGGCTTGCCCACCAACGCAACCCGTCGCGGGCCTCCCCCGCCCGACGCCATCTCGGACACCGCTGGCAGTGAATCGACGACCTTGTCCAGAAGATCGGCCACGCCGCGCCCGTGCATCGCACTGACCGGATACGGCTCGCCAAGCCCCAAGGACCACAGCTCCGCTGCGTCTGCCTCGAGACGCTCGTTGTCAACCTTGTTGGCCGCCAAGAAGACTGGCTTGCCCGACCGCTGCAAGAGTCGCGCCGCCGCGTCATCGGCTGTTGTCGCCCCTACCGTCGCATCAATGACGAAGACGATCGCGTCTGCGGTGCGCATTGCCACCGAAGCCTGCTCGGCCACCAACTGCTGCAGACCTTTTGCGTCCGGCTCCCATCCGCCGGTGTCCTGCACGACGAACCGCCGCCCCGACCACAGCGCGTCATACGACACCCGGTCGCGGGTCACACCGGGCACGTCCTGCACCACCGCCTCGCGGCGGCCGAGGATGCGGTTCACCAACGTCGACTTGCCGACGTTCGGGCGGCCCACGACGGCCACCACCGGTGGCGGTGCCGCGGCTTCCTCGATCGCCTCGGCGACCTCTTCCGCGCCGAGCTCCCAATCGCTTTCGTCGGCCCAGGTTGCCTCAGAGTCGTGTGAGCTCATCGCGGCGCCCCGGCATGTTGTGTGACGAGATCCAGAAGATGCGCGATCACCTCTGCCTCGGTCATGTCGCTGGTATCGACCACCAACGCATCGTCGGCCGCCCGCAACGGCGACACCTTCCGCGTCGAATCCAGGTGATCGCGGCGCTTGACGTCGGCAAGCACGGCTTCGTAGTCGTCGCCCAGCCCGGACGCGACGTTCTGGTCGTTGCGCCGCCGTGCGCGTTCCTCGGCCGACGCGGTGAGGAAGATCTTGACGTCGGCGTCGGGCAGCACCACGGAGCCGATGTCGCGGCCCTCGACGACGACGCTCCCCTGGCCCGCCGCCAGTTCGCGCTGCATCTGCACCAACCGCGTGCGCACCGCGGGAACGGCCGAGACCGCCGAGACCGCCTTGGTCACCTCGTCGCCGCGGATCTCGACCGAAACATCTTCGCCGGCAAGGTAAGAGCGATCCTCCTCGGGGTCATACCCGACTGCGAGGTCGACGTTCGCCGCGGTTGCCCCGATAGCGTCCACGTCGCCAAGATCGACCCCGGCACGTAGCACCGCGAGCGTCACGATCCGGTACATCGCGCCGGTATCCAGATAGCGTGCGTCCAATGAACGCGCCAAACCCCGTGACACCGATGACTTTCCGGTGCCTGCGGGTCCGTCGACCGCGATGACCAGCGAGGAGCTCACAACCCCACCGCCTTGTACAACTCCCCGACCTCCTTGCGGCTCAACACCCGGATGCTGCCGGGCCGTTGGTCGCCCAACGACACTGAGCCGATGTCCGTGCGTACCAACTCCTGCACCGGATATCCGACCGCCGCCAACAGCCGCCGCACGATCCGCTTGCGGCCCTCGTGCAGCGTCACCCGCACCAGCGTCTTGCCGGGCACCTTGTCGACAAGCGCGAAATCGTCGACATGCGCAGGCCCGTCGTCCAGTTCTATCCCGGCGCGCAGCTTGCGGCCCAGCCCCCGCGGCACCGAGCCGTCGACGGTTGCCACGTATGTCTTCGGCACCTCGAACGACGGATGCATCAACCGGTGTGCGAGTTCACCGTCGTTGGTCAACAACATCAGCCCTTCGGTGTCGGCGTCAAGACGCCCTACGTGAAAAAGCTTCTTGTTGCCCCGCACTCGATGCTCGACAAGGTCGCCGATGCACGGCCGCCCGCGGTCGTCGGACATCGTCGAATGCATCCCCCGCGGCTTGTTGATCGCGAGATGCACCAGCGTGTCATCCACCGTGATGCGGGCGCCGTCGACGCGGATCACCGAAACGTCCGGGTCCACCCGGGTGCCCAGCTCGGTGACCACGCGGTCGTCGACCTCGACCCGGCCGTCGAGGATCATCTTCTCGGCGACGCGCCGCGACGCGATTCCGGCCTGCGACAACACCTTCTGCAGACGCACGCCCTCCGAGTCTGCCATGTCACTCCTGGTCCACGTCGAACGACGTCGGCGCCTCGGCCGCCCGGGCACCGCTGAGCTTCATGAAACGTGGCTCCTCGCCAAGGGATTCGCTCAGGTCGTCGATGACGTCGACGTCGGGCAACAGCGGCGCGATGTCGGGCAGGTCGGTCAACGACGTCAGGCCCAGCCGTTCCAGGAACAGCTCGGTCGTCGCGAACGTTACCGCGCCGGTGTCGGGATCGGTGCCGGCCTCGGTGATCAGCCCGCGCGCCAGCAGCGTGCGCATCACCGCGTCCACGTTCACGCCGCGCACCGCGCTCACCCGGGCCCGCGTCACGGGCTGCCGGTACGCGACCACCGCCAGCGTCTCCAGCGCCGCGCGGGTCAGCTTCGACCTGGCGCCGTCGAGCAGCAGCCGCTCGACATACGGCGCGAATCGCGCCCGGGTGTACATCCGCCAGCCACCGCCGGCTTCCCGCAGATCGATACCGCTGTCGCGGGCCGTGAGCTCTTCGGCCATCAACTGCAACTTGGCCCCCACCCGGTAGGCCGGCTGCTCGGTAGCGACGGCAAGCTGCTCCACCGTCACCGGCGTGTCCACCACCAACAGCAGCGCCTCGAGGGCCGCACCGAGTTCGGAGTCCTCCAGCTCGGGTGCGGTCGCGACGTCGATGCCCAGGTCCAGGTCGGTGGGAAGATCCGTGTGGATATCCGTGGGGATTTCGTCATTCATGTTGGTCTACTTCCGCCGCGAGGTGGTCATTGGCCGGCCGCTCTCCGGTCCACGAAACCTGGAGCACACCAAGCGGTTCTGATTGATCGAATGCTACCGCCCGCGACCGATACAGCTCGAGCAGCGCCAGGAACCGGCCGACGATCTCGATCGGCGCCCCGCAGTCGGCCACCAGCTCGGAGAACGTCGCCCATTGCCCGATGCCCCGGCTCTCCAGCAGATTCATCAGATTGCTGACCTGCTCGGGCACCGACACGATGACCTGGTGCAGATGGTCGGTGGCCACCGTCGGCACCGGCCGCGGCGTGAACGCGGCCGCCGCGATCTGCGCGAAGCTCTCCGCGTCGACGCCCAGCATCACCTCGGGCAGCAGCTCCTCGTAGCGCTTCTCCAGCGACACCGACCGCGGATAGCTGCGCAGTGCCGCGGCCTCGAGTTCGGCGAACATCTCCGCGACGTGCTTGAACGCCCGGTACTGCAGCAGCCGTGCGAACAGCAGGTCGCGGACCTCCAGCAGCGCGAGGTCGTCCTCGTCGTGCACTTCGCCGGCGGGCAGCAGCCGGGCGGCCTTGAGGTCCAGCAGCGTGGCGGCGACGACGAGGAACGCGGTCGTCTCCTCGAGCTCCATCTGCGGGCCGATCGCCTTGGTGTACGCGATGAAGTCGTCCGTTACCTGATGCAGCGCCACCTCGGTGACGTCGAGGCGGTGCGCGAAGATCAACTGCAGCAGCAGGTCGAACGGCCCCTCGAAATTGCTCAGCCGGACCTGGAAGCCGCTCTGTTGGGTCTGCTCTTCCGGCTCGACTTCCGTGTTCACGCGCCGAACCGGGAGATGACCTCGCGCGCCAACGACCGATATGCTTCGGCCCCAGCAGATTTCGGTGCCCACGTGGTGATCGGTTCGCCTGCGACGCTCGTCTCGGGGAAGCGCACCGTGCGGGTGATGACGGTGTCGAACACCAGATCGCCGAACCTCTCCAGGACCCTGGCCATCACTTCGCGGGAGTTGACGGTGCGGGGATCGTATCGGGTGATCAGGATGCCGCTGATCGACAGCTTCGGGTTCAGCCGATCGTGCACCTTGTCGACGGTGTCCGTCAGCAGCGCGAGGCCGCGCAGCGAGAAGTACTCACACTCGGTCGGGATGATCACGCCATCACTGCACGCCAGCCCGTTCACGGTGAGCAGCCCCAGCGACGGCTGGCAGTCAATCAGCACATAGTCGTAGCGGTCGAGCACCGGATACAACGAGCGGGCCAGTGACTGCTCGCGGCCCACCTCATTCACCAACTGAATCTCGGCGGCGGACAGGTCGATGTTGCTCGGCGCCAGGTCCATGCCCGGAACGCGGGTGTGGATCAGTACGTCGTCGATCGACACCCGGGGCTCGACCAGCAGGTTGTACACCGTGTGCTCGAGTTCGTAGTGCTGCACCCCGAGCCCCGCTGACAGCGCGCCCTGCGGATCGAGGTCCACCAGCAGCACCCGCCGACCGTACTCGGCCAGGCTGGCGCCCAGGTTGATGGTCGACGTCGTCTTTCCGACGCCGCCCTTCTGGTTGCACATCGCGATGACCTTGGCCGGGCCGTGCACAGTCTTCGGGGTGGGCTCGGGAACGGGCCGGGGCGGGCGGCCGGTCAAGCCGAATTCGGCGGTTGCCCCGTCGTCGGTCATGCCCGACCGTCGCTGGTCAGGCCGACCACACCCATTCCGGACATCCGGGCAAGTTTAACGGGAGGTGACTGCCTGGTCTGGCAGACCCGCGGGCAACGTAGAACCCAATCGATCCGGCCGTCCGCATACGCTGGCGATCATGACCCTGAAGCAGCGGGTGCCGTTTCTGCGCTGGTCGTTCTGGCGGCTGGCGATCGGGGCTCGCAACATCACCAAGACCGGCCAGATCGGCGACGGGCGCGAAGCCGCCGCTGCCGACTACGTCGTCGCCAACGCACGCCGGGGCGACATCGACGACGTGATCGCCAAGGTCGACCAGTTCGCATACGAGAAGTCGTTCTTGATCAACGTCGGCGACGAGAAGGGCGAGCTGCTCGACGCCGCGGTCCGCCGCGCCAACGCGGGCGTGGCGCTGGAACTGGGGACCTACTGCGGCTACGGCTCGCTGCGAATCGCCCGCGCCGCTCCATCGGCCAAGGTGTTCTCGGTCGAGCTCTCGGCCGCCAACGCCGAAGTGGCGCGGCGTATTTGGGCGCACGCCGGCGTCGATGACCGGGTCACGTGTGTGGTCGGGTCGATCGGCGACGGCGGCCTGACCCTCGACACGCTGGCCCGCGAACACGGGTTCGGCGCCGGCACGATCGACCTGCTGTTCATCGATCACGACAAGGCCGCCTACCTGGCCGATCTGCAGAGCATTCGCGACCGCGGCTGGCTGCACCGCGGGTCGATCGTGGTTGCCGACAACATCCTGATTCCGGGCTCGCCGAAGTACCGCGGGTTCATGAAGGAGCAGCAGGGCAAGCTGTTCGACACCGTCGAGCACAAGACCCACGGCGAGTATCAGACGCTCGCTCCCGACATCGTGCTGGAGTCGGAGCTTCTAGTTGGCTGACAACTCACTGGCGATCCGCCTCGCCATGCGCTTGGACTGCTTGGCCATGTAACCGATAAGGGACGGCCGGACGTCGTAGCCGATGAACCGCAGCCCTTCCGCAGCGGGCCGCACTCTCCAACTGACGGGCTTACCCTTCGCGTCCAGCACGCCGAGGTGGCCGACCAGCGGTTCCAGACCACGTAAGTAGCCGGTGGCCAGAATGACGGCGTATGCCTCCAGCCGAGATCCGTCCACCAGAACAACCTTGCCGCCGTCAAACGACTCGACGGTCGACACCACCTCGATCGACCCATCCCTGATCGCGTCGATGACATCCATGTCGACCAGCGACGGCACCTGATCGAGACGTTTCACCCGCGAGAACACGCCCTCTTCCGGGATCGGCAATCCGAACTCTCTCAGGTCGCCGAGGTTCTTGCGGCGCGCCGCCCGGCTGATCGCGTCGGCGATACGGACGGGGGCGCGATATAGCGGGAGGGAGACCAGATCGCCCGGCAGGCCACCGGGAAGCGACCGCAGCATGATGTTCGGCGGGGTCCGCACCGCCAGCCAGACCTTGGCCGCGCCGCCCGTGGCGAGGTCGTGGGCGATCTCCATCCCGGACGACCCGCCCCCAACAACCAGCACGTTCTTGCCCTGATACGGACCGGGGTTGCGGTAGTCCGACGAGTGCAGCACTTCGCCCATGAACTCCCCGGGCCATTCGGGAATCCGCGGTGTGTGCTGGTTACCGTTGGCCACCACGACCTGTCGCGCATCGATGTCGCCTGTCGAGGTTTCCAGTCGCCAACGGGTCGCTTGCCGGTCGATGCGGGTGACTTCGGTACCCAGCTGCAGCTCGATCCCGCTTTCACGGGCGTGGCGTTCGAGGTGGGCGACGACGTCGTCGCGGGTCGGGAACATCGGGGTCCCCTTCGGGTACGGCCGGTTCGGCAGGTGCGAGAACGTCCTGCCGGTGTTCAGTTTCAGTCGGTCGTAGCGACCTCGCCACGACGAACCCACGTGGTCGCCCCGTTCGATCAACAGGGGCGACAGCCCGCGGTCACGCAGGCTCAACGCCACCGAGACACCCGCCGGACCTGCTCCTATTACGGCAATGTCCGTCATATCCGGTTCCAACGCGCGATGCCGCGAGAACGTTCACCTCGCCCGGGGATGCGCCCCGGCCCAGACCTCGCGCAGCGCGTGCACGGTAACCATGGTGTAGATCTGCGTGGTCGTCACCGACGCGTGGCCGAGCAACTCCTGTACGACACGGACGTCGGCGCCGCCGTCGAGCAGATGGGTGGCAAACGAGTGGCGCAACACGTGCGGCGACACCGCAGCATTGATGCCTGCGCGTTCGGCAGCGTCCTGCAGCACCTGCCACGCGCTCTGCCGCGACAGACGGCCGCCGCGGGCGTTGAGGAAGATCGCGGGCGTGCCCCGGCCGCGGCGGGCCAGCTCGGGACGACCACGCACCAGGTAAGCCTCTAGCGCGATGACTGCCGGCCTGCCGATCGGCACCAGCCGCTGCTTGCCGCCCTTACCGCGCAGGAGCACCGACCGTGCTTGGGTGTCGATGTCGTCGATGTCCAGCCCGACCCCCTCCGAGATCCGGGCGCCGGTCGAGTACAGCAGCTCCAGCAGTGCGCGGTTACGCAGGGTCAGGGGCCCGTCGGCCTCGGTGTCGCCGCCGGCGCCTTCGAGCAGGGCCAGCACCTCGTCGATGGTCAGGCTCTTGGGCAGCCGACGGCTCGGGGTGGGCGGCTTGACCGCCCGCGCGACGTCCACCTCCGTGAGCCCCTCGGAGGCCGCGAAGCGGTGCAGCCCCCGCACGGCGACCACCGCGCGGGCCGCCGATACCGCCGACAGCGGCGTGGTTTTCGTGTCGGGATCGCCACGGCGCAGCGATACCAGAAACTCGCTGACGTCCGCCTCGGTGACCTTGGCCAGATCGTCGATGCCCCGCTCGGTCAGGTGCTCGGCGTAACGGCGCAGATCGCGGCGATACGAACTCAGGGTGTTGGCCGCGACGCCGCGCTCGATCGTGAGGTGGTCGAGGTAGCCCTGAAGCTGGTCATCCAGGGCGGGCCGGAAGGTGGTCATGTGTCGGCCCGCCTGGCGGCGAAGGCTTTCGACCTGTCGATCCACGGGGCGTCGACAGGTCGAAGTGACGACGGGTCCTCGACGTCGTGGGCGGCCAGAATGCCGGCTACCGCAATGGAATTCACGATCTCGCCGGCCAGCACCATACGCCTGGCCTCGTCGAGGGGAAACCACTTCACCTGAAGATCGGCTTCCTCGTCGTGGGCGTCCGGCCGGCCGACATCGGTGATCCCGGTAGCGAGGTACACCCGCACGCCTTCGTCGCTGAATCCGGGCGCCGACACCAGGTCGACCAGCACCCGCCACTCGGCGGCCTCGAGCCCGGCCTCTTCCTTGAGTTCGCGAGCGGCCGAGATGTGCGGTGCTTCACCGCCGAGGTCCAGCAGCCCCGCAGGCAGTTCCCACAGCCGACGGCCGACAGGATGACGGTACTGGTAGACCATGACGACGTTGTTGGCCTGGTCCAACGCCAGGACGGCCACCGCGCCGTAATGCTCGATCACTTCGCGGCGCGCGACGTTGCCGTGCGGCATCCGGACCTCGTCGGCGCGCAGCGCGAAAATGTTTCCGATGTAAAGCGTTTCGGATGAGACCGTCCCGAAGTCGTGTTCAGCCACGGGCCGCGGGTTCTTGCAGCAGTTGCGCCACGTTGTCCGCATGCTCGACACCGTTCGACCGCTGCTCTGGAATGTCCATGCCCGGCAATCGTTCTTCGGCCTTGTACTTCAGCGCAGCGCCGATGAACGCGACGAACAGCGGATGCGGCCTGGTGGGCCGGCTCTTGAGTTCCGGGTGCGCCTGGGTGCCGACGACGAACGGATGGACATCGGCGTCGTACTCGACGAATTCCACCAGATGCCTGTCCGGGGAGGTGCCGGAGAACCTCAGCCCGCTTTCGGCGATGCGGTCGCGGTACTCGTTGTTCACCTCGTAACGGTGGCGGTGCCGCTCCGATACTTCGGTGGCCTGATATGCCTGCGCCACAATCGAACCCGCCTCCAGCACGGCGGGATACGCACCGAGTCGCATGGTGCCGCCGAGGTCCGCCTCCCCGGCGACCGCGTCGCGCTGGTCGGCCATCGTGGAGATCACCGGGTCCGGCGTCTTCGGATCGAACTCCGCGGAGTTGGCCTCGGTGAGCCCGACCGAGCGCGCCGCCTCGATGACGATGCACTGCAACCCCAGGCACAGGCCGAGAACCGGCAGGCCCCGCTTGCGGGCGTACGAGATCGCGCCGATCTTGCCCTCGATGCCACGAATGCCGAAACCGCCTGGGATCAGCACACCGTGCACGTCGCTCAGCGCGGCGGCGGCGCCGCTCTCGGTTTCGCAGTCGTCGGAGGCCACCCAGCGCATCTCGACCTTGGCGCGGTGCTTGAACCCACCGGCCCGTAGTGCCTCTGCCACCGACAGATAGGCATCGGAGAGGTCAATGTACTTGCCCACCAAGGCGATCCGCACCGTCTCCTGCGGCTCGTGCACGCGCTGAAGGAGATCGTTCCACTGGGCCCAGTCGACGTCGCGGAACGGCAGATTCAGTCGGCGCACCACGTAGGCATCGAGTTCCTCACGGTGCAACACCTTGGGAATGTCGTAGATCGACGGCGCGTCGGGAGTGGAGATCACGCCGTCGATATCGACGTCGCACATCAGGGCGATCTTGTTCTTCAGCGGTTCGGGCACGTCCCGATCGCAGCGCAGGATGAGTGCGTCGGGGGTGATACCGATGCTGCGCAGCGCCGCCACCGAGTGCTGCGTGGGCTTGGTCTTGAGTTCGCCCGAGGGCGCCATGTAGGGCACCAGCGAGCAGTGCAGGAAGAAGCAGTTCTCCCTGCCGACCTCGTGCCGCACCTGCCGCGCGGCTTCCAGGAAGGGCAGGGACTCGATATCGCCGACGGTGCCGCCGATTTCGGTGATCACCACATCGGGCCGGTGCCCATCCGCGTCGGGTTGGGCCATTTCCAGGATCCGGCTCTTGATCTCGTCGGTGATGTGCGGGATGACCTGCACGGTGTCGCCGAGGTACTCGCCGCGACGCTCCTTGGCGATCACCGACGAATACACCTGTCCCGTCGTGACATTGGCCGAACCGGACAGGTTGCGGTCGAGGAAGCGCTCGTAGTGTCCGACGTCGAGGTCGGTCTCGGCACCATCCTCGGTGACGAACACCTCGCCGTGCTGGAAGGGGTTCATGGTGCCGGGGTCGACGTTGAGGTAGGGGTCCAGCTTCTGCATGGTCACCTGCAAGCCCCGCGCCGTCAGCAACTGGCCGAGGCTGGACGCCGTCAGGCCCTTGCCGAGTGAGGAAACCACGCCGCCGGTTACGAAGAGGTGCTTGGTGGCGGATTGCGGGTGCTTGCGTAACGCTGGCAAGAGCAACCTCCGTGACGACGGGCAGGGCTTACTTTTCTAGGCTGAGTCCTAGCTTGGGGCCTGCCGACCCACGGAACCCCACCTTAACACCGACGCCGACATGCCGTCGCTGACACGCCACTGGGTGGGCCCCCGCGTGCCACGGTGGGCCCCGGCGTGCAACGGGACTATTGCGGCAGCGTTACCGATGACGCGCCCTGGCCGACGCCGTACTGACCGGGCCGTCCGCCGTTGATCAGGTCACTCAGCGCCAGCACCGTGGTGATGCGGCCGGACTCGGCGTCGACGTCGTCGACCGTGCTCACCGCGCTGTTCAGGGCGGCGTCAGACCTGGTCACCGCCACCGCGGCGGTGCCGGATGCGGAGCCGTCACGTCCCGCGACGACGGTGCCCGAACCGTGCGGGATCAGGCCTGCGGCGAACCGGGCGACGGTCGCACCCTGGTTGCCTGCGTTCTCGCTCAACCCCCCGCCGGTGACGATCAGCGCGGTGTTGGCGGGACCGATCCGCTGGGTGCCGTACGTCACAAAACCGGTGTCGCGTAGCGCCGCGAGCACGGTGTCGCGCTGCGCATCGTCGACCACCTGAACCTTGGGATCCTTGTTGATCAGCAGAGCGATTCCCAACAGGTCGCCCGCCTGCGATCCCTGGTCCACCGACGTGGTGCTCAGCTGCGCCCCGGCCGGCACGATCGGCGAGTTCACCACCGACAGCAACTTCTCCGCAGAGTTGGCGTCCACGAACTCCTGGGTCAACGCGATCGTCCCGGTGACCGCGCCACCGGCCTGCCCCACCACCCGAGTCAGGGCGTCCACGTCGTCGTCATTGGCGTCGGGGGTACGGAACACCACGACGGACTTGCCCGCCAGCGCCTCGTGCAGGATTCGCGGCGACATCTGTGCATCAAATTCGCCTGCGGCGTTCAGCTTTTCGTTCAGCGCGTTCTTGTCGTCGGTGAGCGTGTTGATCTGATTCTGCAGTTGGTTCTTGTCGTCGCGCAGACCGGACAGCACCGTGTTCGACAGCAGGCCCGAACCGAGCGCCACCCCGATGGCCAGCGCGAGGAACACTGCCGCGAGCGAAATCGCGTGTGTGCGTAGGGAAATCATGAGGGCTCCCTAGGTGACCCAGCCCTGAACCCAGAGCGAGAACCGATTCCAGTAGTCGGCGATCCAGTCGAGCACCGCGACGTCGGCGCGTGACACCCACAAGGCGGCGATCACCGCGATCAGCATCGCCAGCACCAGCAGTGCGATGGCGCCGCCCGACACCCTGCTGCGGTACAGGGTGGCAACGGCTTTGGCGTCAACCAGCTTCTCGCCGACCTTGAGCCGGGTCAGGAACGTCGACGGGTTGGTGCGCTGCCGTGACCGGTCGAAGAACTCCTCGATGCTCGCGGTGTGGCCGGCGGTGACGATCAGCGATGCGCCATGGTGATCGCACAGCAGCAGCGCCAGGTCGGCGGCGGAGCCTGCGGCGGGAAACGTCATCGCCCCCACACCCAGATCCTGGATGCGCTCGAGACCGGCGGCATGGCCGTCGGCGTCTGCAGGCAGCACCACCTGGGCGCCGCATCGCAGCGTCTCGCCGCTGATCTTGTCGGGGTCGCCGACGATGAGCTGCGGCCGATAACCGGCCTTGCGCAGGACGTCGGCGCCGCTGCCGACGCCGACCAGGACCGGCTGGTACTCCTTGATGAACGGCTTGAGCGCCTTCAGGTCGGTGGCGGCGCTGAGCTCCTCGGCGACGACCACCACGTGCCTGCGGCTGATGTCGACGTCGATGTCGGGGATGCCGATGCCGTCGATCAGCAGCGGGCTCTCACTGCGGATGAACTCGATCGTGTTGCCGGCGAACGCCTCGAGGTGAGCCACCAAGCCGCTCTTCGCCTCGTGCATCAGTTCGTGGATCTCGTGGTCGGTGCGCTCGGTGCCGAGGATCAGCCTGCGGTCTCCGGAGTACACCCCACCTTCGTGGAGTCGCACGCGTGCGCCGTCCTTGACCTTCTTGAAGACCTCGGGCCCAGTCTCGTCGATCAGGATGACGCCGTTGGTCACGAGCACCTCCGGTCCGAGGTTGGGGTAGCGACCGGAGATGGACGGCGACGCGTTGACGACCGCGGCGACGTTTGCCTCGACGAGCGCGTCGGCGGTGATCCGGTCAAGGTCCAGAGCGTCGATGACGACGATGTCACCCGGGGTAACTCGCCTCAGTAGCCGATCGATGTCGCGATCAACCCGGGCGGTACCGGTGATGCCCGGCCGTGAGCTGGCAGAACGGGATAGCAGCGCTGACATCTTCATGGGGCCGATTCTGTCGAGGAACGGCAGCTAGAAGGTGGAGGCGCGCCGTAACACCAGCCTCAGAAGTACCTTTTGCCACATTTGCAACACGAGGCTTCGACCCTGGTACGCCTCGAACAGTTCGATGAGGTTGCCGGCGGAAGTCGACGCCGGTCGACACGGCGCTTAGTCCGCGCGGTCGCTCTGCGCTGCGTCCAGAAGCTCACGGGCGTGCGCACGTCCGCTGTCCGACTCTCCCAACCCGGCCAGCATCCGCGCCAGTTCGGCAACGCGGTCGTCATCGTCGAGGCGGCGCACTCCGCTGGACCTGTTTCTGCCGCCACTGTCGACGACCAGGTGCACATCGGCATATGCGGCGACCTGCGGCAGGTGCGTGACGACGATGACCTGGTGCGTTCGAGCAAGCCGGGCAAGCCGCCGGCCGATCTGTACCGCGGCGCGACCGCCAACCCCGGCGTCGACCTCGTCGAAGACCATCGTGGTGCCCTCTGCAGAGGCCGCGAGCACCACCTCCAGCGCAAGCATGACCCGGGACAGCTCGCCGCCCGACGCGCTCTTGCTCAACGACAACACGTCGGTGCCGCGGTGTGCTGCGAAGCCGAACTCGACGGCATCGACGCCGTCATGCCCGGCGTGGACCGTGACCCCCGACGGCAGGGTGAGCGGTGCGGAGTCGTCAGCGCGGGCCGGGATGTCGGCGACCGAGACCGTGAACGCGGCGTCGGCCATGGCGAGCCCCGTCAACTCGGCGGTCACCGCCTTCGCGAGACCCTTGGCGGCCTTGGTTCGCGCCTTGGTGAGTTCGGTTGCGGCGCTGACGACTTTCGCCTCGAGCTCGCCGACGCGGCGTTCGAGTTCGGCCAGCGCGTCCTCCGAGACATCGAGCTGCACCAGCCGATCGCGTGACTCAAGAGCCCATCGCAGCACGCCGTCGATGTCGGCGGCATACTTGCGGGTGAGCGTGCGCAGCTCGGCCTGCCGGGCCAGCTTCGCCTCCAAAGTGCTGGCGTCGCTGGGCAATCCGGCCAAATAATCACCGAGCTCTGTTGAGACGTCGGAGACTACGGCCAACGCACCCGCCAGCTGCTCGCCCAGCGCCCGCAAGGCCGAATCGTCTGTCGCCTCCAACGCCGACTTCGCGTGTCCAACGCTGTGAGCCGCCGACGCATCGGCCGGATCGTCGTCAAGGCCGGAGAGTGCCGCGCGTGCCGTCTGCGCGGCTTCGCGCAGCGCGTCGAGTTCGGACAGCCGGCGGATGTCGTCGACCAGAGTGGCGTCCTCGCCGGGTTCGGGTGCGACGGTGTCGATTTCGTTGAGGCCGAACTTGAGGCGGTCGGCTTCCTGCGCGAGCTCCCGCGCTCGTTGTTTGCGGTCGGCGAGATCGCGGCGGGCGTCGCGCCAGTCGGCGCGGACCCGTCGATAATTCTTCAATTGTGATTCGACGTCGACGAAACGATCGAGAGCCGCCCGTTGCTCTTCGGGACGCATCAGCCGTAGCTGGTCGTTCTGGCCGTGCAGCGCAAGCAGTTCGGTGGTGAACGTGCTCAGCGATTTGGCGGGCACGCTGCGGCCGCCAAGGTAGGCCCGTGATGGCCCGTCGCGGCTGACCGACCGAGCGGCGATGACGCTGCCGTCGTCGTCGCGGTCCGCGCCAGAAGACTCGAGGATGTCGTCGACCTTGACGGCCACCCCGTCGCCGAGTTCGGTTGTGGTGAAACGTCCTTCGACCACCGCACGGTTCGCGCCGGAGCGCACCCGGGTGGCGTCGGCGCGGGCGCCGCCGAGCAGGTGCAGCCCGGTCACGACCATGGTCTTGCCGGTGCCCGTCTCGCCGGTCAGCACGGTGAACCCGCGATCGAACTCTGCGGTGGCGGTGCTGATGGCACCCAGGGACTCGATACGGATTTCGGCTAGCACTACTGCCCACGCCACCCCGTGACCGGCAACCGGAACTTGCGCACGAGCCGGTCAGTAAATGGCGCGCTGTCCAGGCGCACCCATCTCAGCGGGGTGCCGCAGCGCGTCACCTCCAATCGTCCACCTGCGGGCACCACCATTTCGCGGCGGCCGTCGCAGAACACCAGCGCGTCGTGGCCATCCGCCTCGATCTCGATGGCGATGGTGGCGTGTGGACTGGTCACCATCGGCCGGGCGAACAGCGCATGAGCGTTGTTGGGCACCACCAGGATTGCCTCCAGATCCGGCCATACGATCGGGCCGCCCGCAGAGAACGCCCACGCGGTAGACCCGGTCGGAGTCGCCACCAGCACCCCGTCACAGCCGAACGCCGACACCGGCCGTCCGTCGACTTCGATTACCGCTCCCAGCACGCCTAACCGCGGCCCCTTCTCCAGGCTGGCCTCGTTCAGCGCCCAGCCACGATCGATGACCTTGCCGTCGGCGCGCACCACGACGTCGAGCGTCATGCGTTCCTCGACGCGGTAGTTCCGCTTGATGACGTGCTCGAGCACGGTATCGATGTGATCGGCCTCGGCCTCAGCGAGGAAGCCGATGCGGCCGAGATTGACGCCGAGCACTGGTATTTCGACGTTGCGAGCCAGTTCGGCGGCGCGCAGGAAGGTCCCGTCGCCGCCGAGGACGAGCACCAGCTCGCAGCCTTCGGCGGCGCGCTCATCGGCGTCGACCACCTCGATCTCGACCCCGAGGGCACGCATGTCGTCGGGCGCCAGGTGCACCGGCCCGCGGTCGACGGCTTCGGCGGAGAGCACGCGCAGCCCAATGCCGTTGTCGCCCAGCACTTTCTCTACCCGCCGAGCAACCTCGGTGGCCTCATCGCGACCCGTGTGCACCACCAGCAGGATGGTGCGTTCGCACGTCATTGCGGGCCCTCCGCGACGGCCCGGCATACCGCTTGCTCCAGCTGTTCGCCCTGCAGTGGACTTTTGGCCTCGGCACGCAAGTGCAGAAAGTACTCGACATTGCCGGACGGTCCGGGCAACGGGCTGGCGGTGACACCGACGGTCTGCCACCGCAGTTCGGCGGCCCGGCGCGCGACGCCAAGCACCGCATCCACCCGCAGGTCAGGATCCGACACGACCCCTCCCGCACCGACCCGATCCTTACCGACCTCAAACTGCGGCTTCACCATAGGAACGATATCCGCGTCTCCTGACGCACAGGCGGTCAGCGCGGGCAGCACGGTTGCCAGCGAGATGAACGACAGGTCAGCGACCACGAGGTCGACTGTTCCGCCGATCGCGTCAGCGGTCAGTTCACGGACGTTGGTGCGTTCGAGGACGATCACCCGCGGGTCGGTGCGCAGCGACCACGCCAACTGGCCGTAGCCGACGTCGACGGCGACGACCTCGCCAGCGCCGCGGTCCAGCAGCACTTCGGTGAAACCACCGGTGGAGGCGCCCGCGTCCAGGCAGCGACGGTTGTCGACCGGGAGGCCGAACGCGTCGAGCGCGCCGATCAACTTGTGCGCGCCGCGGGAGACCCACGTGCGTTCGTCATCGCCTTCCACCGTGAGAGAGGCGGTGACGGCGATCGCGGTCGCGGGTTTAGCCGCCGGCAGGCCATCGATGGAGACTCGACCGGCGCCGATCAGCTCAGCGGCCTGCTGCCGGGAGCGCGCGAAACCGCGCCGCACCAACTCGGCGTCAACACGAGCGCGCCGCGTCACGAGCGGTTAGCCCTTCTCTACCGATTCCAGCGCGCGCACCAGCAGGTCGTGGGCCTCCTCGAGCCGCGCGGCAATGGTGTCGATGTCCGATTCGGCGAGCTCGTCGAAGTTGGAACCCTCCTGGGCGGGGTCGGGTACATCTGCCAGCAACTCCGCGATCTGGGCGCGGATCTGGTCGGGGTCGGTACTCATCTCGGTGTTCACGCTAGCCGATTCGGCGGACTGAGCAGGGACCAGCGCTCCATGGCCTGTCGCGCCGTATCGTCGAGCGCCATCAAGACGACGCGCCGCGCGTCGAGCTGGGCGTTCCACACTGCGCCGGCGGTCGCACGGACCACCGACAACGAGTCTCCTGGGTCCCGGCCGGTGGACTGCACGGTCACGGCCGTAGGGCCGACGTCGACGTCCCACGCCGGGTGTGGCCCGATGCGGAGGCTGTCGGCACGGGCGTTGAGCGAGCGGAGATCCTGGGCGATGTAGTTAGGCCGTTGCCCCACGTCGGCGCGCACGGTATCGGCGGCGGTGCTGACTCCGGAGAGCACGTGCAGGCTGGGCAAACCGGCGGCGTTGGCGCCCGCTATGTCGGTATCGAGACGGTCGCCGACGACGAGTGGGGTGCGAAACTTGCCGCGCGCCAACGCATCCGTCAACAGGGTCGGCTCGGGCTTGCCGGCCACCAGCGGGTCGCTGTCGGTGGCGGCGCGCAGGGCGGCCACCATCGCACCGTTTCCTGGCAGCAGTCCGCGTTCGGACGGCAGAGTCTTGTCGACGTTCGCGGCGACCCACAGTGCCCCGCCTCGGATGGCCAGCGCCGCTTCTGCGAGGTCCGCCCAGCCGGTCTGTGGCGAATGACCTTGCACAACGGCGACCGGATCGTCGGACCACAGCCGAACGGGCTTGAGGCCCACATTGCGTACTTCGGCAGCAAGCGAGTCGGTGCCGACGATGAGGACGGCGGCGCCGGGCTGCAGCTGTTCCTGCAGTAGACGTGCGGCGCTTTGCGCACTGGTGACGATGTCGTCGGGTTTGGCGGTGAAGCCCATGGCACACAGGTGCTGGGCGACTTCGGCCGGTCCGCGGGAGGCGTTGTTCGTGACGAACAGGACGCGGGAGCGGACTGCCGCGAGCGTCTCGACGGCGCCGGGCGTGGCTTCGTGACCGCGGAAGACCGTGCCGTCAAGATCGAGAAGTAGGCAATCATGTTCCTGCGCAAGGGTGCTCACGATCAGGCGAGCTCCGTGATGCGCTCTTCGGCGTCGGTGACACCTTCGATGTCGGCGGCCGCGGTGTTGATGAACCATTGCAGAGCTTCTTGGTCGCGGCCGAGCGCGAGCAATGTTTCTGCGTACGCGTAGAACAGCCTGGCGGCCGTCTGTCCGGTGCGGGCCGGATCCAGTTGCGGGGTCGACAGAATCGCCAGGGCCTGTTCGTGCTGCCCGAGGTCGGAGCGGGCGCCTGCCACGACGATGCGCAGCTCATCAGCGTCGTCTCCGGTGAGCTGCGCAGCTTCGGGTGTGCGGGACAGCTCGACCGCGCGTTCCGGGCGGCCGACGCCACGTTCGCAATCAGCGATCAGCGCAAGTAGCGGCGACTTGCTGCCCATCCGGCGGGCCGCACGCAGTTCGGCCAATGCCTGGGCCCAGTCACCGCAGTGGTAGGCAGCGATGCCGACCGCTTCGCGAACCGCGGCGATACGCCCGGAGCGCGCGCGGGCGGCGCGGGCGTGAGCCAACGCGGCCTCGGGGTCGTCGTCCAGGAGTTCGCCTGCGGCGACGAGATGCCGCGCCACGACGTCGGCCGTCGCGCGATCCAAAGTCGTTAGTTCGCCTCGGATTTCGGGCGACAATTGCTTGGCTTCGATGTCGGTGGGAATCGGCGGACCCTCGGGCCGCGGTGCTTCACCCTCGGGTTTGGGCTGGGCGCGGCGGGCGCGATCGGACCCCGAAGTACGCGGCGCCGAACGCCGGGGACCGCGCCGGTCGCTTGCACCCTGCCTGTCCTGGACCACGTATGTCTTTCTACACTTATTTGCCAGTCCCGACAATTCAAGAAGTGAATTGTCGAATTATGGCGAATATAGAATCACCCCCCACGCAATTGTGGGGGGTGATTCTAATGTGTGTTCGGCGGTGTCCTACTTTTCCACCCGGGTTGGGTAGTATCATCGGCGCTGGCAGGCTTAGCTTCCGGGTTCGGGATGGGTCCGGGCGTTTCCCTGCCGCTATGGACCGCCGTAAC
>Ga0068859_100002350_pt1 | contig 19236 bp, 7 predicted proteins | sample KBSSwiS22_FD_66585 | JGI IMG/M metagenome (GOLD analysis project Ga0068859, IMG submission 66585) | Switchgrass rhizosphere microbial communities from Kellogg Biological Station, Michigan, USA - KBS Switchgrass S2-2 | ecosystem: Host-associated > Plants > Roots > Rhizosphere > Soil ...
AGGAGATCTGGAAAGTTGATTCGCAACTTCCGGTAACCAAAGTCGAGACGATGGGCGACGTGGCGGCGACTTCTTTTGCCGCGCGCCGTTTCAACATGTCACTGTTGTCGCTGTTTGCAGGTCTCGCATTGGCGCTGGCGGCGATCGGAATTTACGGTGTGATGTCGAACGCAGTAACGCAACGAACTCAGGAAATCGGGATTCGCCTCGCGCTCGGTGCGCGCACGATCGACGTGCTCAAGCTGATCATTCGCAATGGACTCACGCTCGTGCTCATCGGTGTAGCGATCGGCTTGGGCGGAGCGTTCGCGTTGACGCGTTTAATGACGACGCTATTGTTCGGCGTAACACCGACAGATGGATTAACGATCGGGATTGTGTCGGGGGTTTTGATAGTTGTTGCATTGCTGGCGTGCTTCATTCCCGCACGCAGAGCAACGAAGGTCGATCCACTCGTCGCGCTCCGCTATGAATAAAAATACATCTCGCGCAAAGGCGCAAAGACGCAAAGAAAACTCTGAGCAACGCGGCAGCGCTTTGCGTCTTTGCGCCTTTGCGCGAGAAATTTTCCGTACACCAGAGAAGCGATGACGAAGGATCTAGTTCACAGCATTCGCAGCCTCTTGCGAAACCCGGGTTTCACGGCAGTTGCGGTGATCACGCTGATGTTGGCGATCGGTGTGAACACGACGATCTTCAGCGTCGTGAACGCGGTGTTGTTGAAGGCACTGCCGTTTCGCGATCCGCAGCAGCTCGTCTCGGTTCATAAAACTTCGGCGCCCGGTGATTTTCCGGGCATCGCCGCCTACCAGTATCTCGCCTGGAAAGAGAAGAGCGCGAGCTTTGAAGATGTCGCTGCCTTCAGCGACGACAACATCAATCTCACTGGCAATGGTGAACCAGAGCGGATTCCATACGCACAGGTCACGGCGAGTCTCTTTAGCACCCTCGGTGTTCAGCCTGTGCGCGGCCGCTTTTTTCTTCCTGAGGAAGATAAGCCCGGTGCGAACAACGTTGTCATTGTCAGCGAAGGTTTCTGGCAACGTCGTTATGGCCGCGATGAAAAAATTCTCCAGCAGACGCTGACACTCGACAACAAGCCCTACTCGATCGTGGGAGTGATGCCAGGCGGTTTTCGCTTTCCAGGCGAGTTTGATATTTGGCTGCCACTCGCCCTCGATCCGTATAGGGAGACACACGGTGAGTATTTCGCTCTGGTTGAGGTTGTAGGTCGCCTTAAACCGAATACAACTCTGGCCGGCGCACAAGCGGAATTGGGTCTGATCGCACGACAAGCAGCATCACAGCAGGACCAGCGCAAAGAACCTTTACCCGTCGCGCCCGTTGAAGTGACGCCGCTGCATAAACAACTAACCGCCGGTGTCCGTTCGACCGTGTTTATATTGTGGGGCGCAGTTGGACTCGTGATGTTGCTGGCGTGTGTGAATGTCGCGAGCTTGATGGTCTCACGCACTTTTGCACGACAACGCGAGATGGCTGTGCGTGCGGCAGTTGGCGCGCGTCGCTGGCAACTGATCCGGCAACTACTCACCGAGAGTGTCCTCATTGGTCTCGTTGGCGGCGTCCTCGGATTGCTGATCGCGGTGTGGGCAACACGTGCAATCACGACTCTCGTACCGAAAGATTTCGCGAGCTCCGTTTACGATCTGAATAACATTCGTCTCGACTGGCGTGTGTTTGCATTCACTTTCGGTCTCTCGGCCCTGACTGGAATCGTGTTTGGGTTAGCGCCGGCCGTAACTGCTTCAAAACCTGATCTGATCCACGCCTTGCGCAACAGCCGTTCTCACGGGCTGATGAGTTTTGGATTGCGCAGCTTTCGTGGCTGGCTGGTAGTTACCGAGCTCGCACTCGCAGTTGTTTTACTGCTCGCCGCAGGTTTGCTTGTGCGGAGTTTCAACAATCTCCTCGCTATCGATCTCGGTTTCGATCGTCACAACGTACTCACCGCGCGCATCAGTTTGCCACGCTCAATCTACAAGGAGCCTGCACAGACACAGGCGTTCTACGACGACTTGTTACAGCGTTTGCAGTCGTTACCGGGAGTTGAGTCGGCGGGAATGATCAACCATACGCCGCTGTCCGGCTTTGGGATCGTTGCCTTTATGGGTATCGAAGGCCAGCCGAAAGTGGACCAAAAGAAAGATTTACCGATCGGTGTCGGCAGTGTTTCGCCGGAATATTTTCGAACGATGAAGATACCGCTGTTGAGTGGTCGAAGTTACGACACACGCGATGGCGCAGACGGACAGAAAGTCGCGATCGTCAATCAGTCGTTTGCAAAGCGTTACTTCGCAAATAGTGATGCGCTTGGAAAGCGAGTCGGGTTCGGTTGTAAAGAATCGGAAGGACTCTGCCGCACGATCGTGGGAGTTGTCGGGAACATTCGTCAGGAAAGCATTACTGATGAGGTCGTGCCGGAGATGTACCTGCCGTCCACGCAGATGCGCATGAATGGGATGACGCTGCTGGTCAGGACCGCCTCGGATCCCCGCACTTTCGCGCAATCCGTGCGCAACGCGGTGCTGGCGATCGACAAGAATCAGCCTCTCTATGAAGTGAAAACACTTGCGCAACGTGTTGACGAGGGGGTGGCTGCTTCGCGTTCGCTGACGCTTCTGTTCACCGCCTTTGCGTTGCTTGGTTTGATTCTTGGCGCCGTTGGAATCTACGGCATCGTCTCTTACTCCGTTACACAACGAACACACGAGATCGGCATTCGCATGGCGCTCGGCGCGACCGCGCGCAACGTGCTGAGCCTCATCGTGAAGAACGGGCTGGCACTCGTGCTGACCGGCATCGTGATCGGCGTCGGCAGCGCACTGATGTTGACGCGATTCCTCGCAACGTTGCTGTTTGGAGTTCAGCCTGCTGACAGCGTGACGTTCGTTGTCGTGTCAGCGGTGTTTTTCGTGATTGCAATGGTCGCGGCGTTGATACCAGCGCTGCGCGCGACGCGCGTCGATCCATTGATTGCGTTGAGATATGAATGAAGGCTTATCCACAGATTAAGTAAAAAACTCTGTGCAATCTGTGGATGGATTGAGTTATGAATTCAATAATCAAAGACCTACGTTTCGCACTGCGCGGGTTGCTGAAGCATCCGGCGTTTACGGCTATTGCCATTGTCACGTTAGCGTTGGGGATCGGTGGCAGCACGTCGATCTTCACGGTTGTTGATGCCGCCCTCTTGCGCGGACTGCCGTACAAGTCGCCCGATCGTCTCTACCATCTTTGGGAACAGACACCGCAACAGGCGTACCCGAAGCGTGAGTTCTCTTATCCGGACTACCAGGACTATCAACAGAACAACGTCTTCGACGGTCTCGCGGGTTACACCGGCGGCGGCGTGATCCTGAGTGGACTCGGCGATCCGGAGAATCTGAATGCGCCGCGAGTTACCGCAAACTTCTTCTCAGTGCTCGGCGTCGATCCTCTTCTTGGACGAACGTTTCAGAGCGGCGAAGATGCCCCGAGTGGTCCAAGAGTAACAGTCCTGACTTACGGCTTGTGGCAACGAAGATTCGGCGGCGACCCCGGCGTCATCGGCCGCGCCATCACACTCAACGGTGACAGCTACACGATCATCGGCGTGTTGCCGGCCAGTTTTCAGTTTGCACTCCGGCCCTCTGACCTCTTCGTGCCTTATCAACCAACTCAGAACCAACTGACGCGCCGCTTCATGCACGGCACGAATGTAATCGGCCGGCTCAAAGACGGTAAGAGTGTCGGCGAAGCGCAGTCAGAGATGGACCTAATCGCCGGTCGCATCGACCGGCAGTACAACGATTCTCACGCGGGTGTGAAAGCTCGAGTTGTTCCGCTTCAGGAAGAAGTGATTGGAAACGTCAGGCCGATACTGCTCGTGTTGCTTGGGGCTGTCGGGTTTGTGCTGCTCATCGCGTGCGCAAACGTCGCGAGTCTTCTATTAACGCGATCGCTTTCGCGACAAAAGGAAGTTGCGATTCGTTCGGCGCTCGGCGCCAGTCGTTGGCGAGTCATCCGGCAGCTAATGACTGAGTCGTTGCTGCTTTCGCTCGTCGGTGGCGTTGCCGGCTTGTTCATCGCTTACTGGGTCGTGCCGGCACTCGTATCGGTGTTGCCGCAGAGCCAGTTGAATGCGATGCCGTTCCTGAAATCGTTGCACCTCAACCCCGCCGTGCTCGCGTTTTCTTTTGGACTCTCGTTGTTGACGGGACTAGTCTTCGGACTCGCGCCGGCGCTTCAGTCTTCCAAGCTCGATCTCAACGAAGCACTCAAAGAAGGTGGTCGTCAAACGTCAATCGGCTCCGGACATCGTCTGCGTAGCGCGATGGTCGTGACTGAGATCGCGCTCGCCGTCGTGCTCCTGGTCGGCGCCGGTCTGATGATGAAGAGCCTGCTGCGACTTCTGCAGACAAACGTCGGCTTCAAGACTGAAAACGTGCTGACGATGACTGTGATCCTGCCGCCCGCGAAGTACACAGATACCAATCAGCAGATCAACTTCAACGATCAACTGCGCGAGCGTGTTAATTCGCTGCCGGGTGTTTCGGGCGCCGGGACAGTCAACATACTGCCTGTTAATTCCGGCAACACGACGCGCTTTTATATCGATGGCGATCCCGTTCCGGCTCCGGGCAAGGAGACTGAAGCGAACATTCGCACCGTCAGTGACGACTATTTCCAGGCGCTCGGCGTGCCGTTGCTCGCGGGTCGTACGTTCGATACCAGCGACAAGCCGAACGGTCGTGGAGTAGTCATCATCGGCAAGACGATTGCCGATCGCATGTTTGCCGGCCGCAATCCGGTCGGGATGGGGTTGCGTTATTCGTCGTTCTCCGGTGACCCCGACTTGATTGTGGGCGTCGTCGGCGATGTGAAGATTACCGGACTCGATGAAGCCGTAAAGCCGGTGCTCTACTATCCGTTCCGGCAGAGCGCGTCAACGTTCTCGAATCTTGTCGTCAGGACCACCAGTGATCCGACTGCTCTCGCCGGATCGATCCGCAACGAAGTTCGTAATCTCGAACCCGACGCTGCAATTCTCAACGTGCGCACGATGGACGAGATGATCGCGCAGACGCCGGCGTCGTTTATGCGACGTTTTCCGGCGTTGGTGATCAGCATCTTTGCGGGCGTGGCGCTGTTGCTTGCGTCGATCGGGATCTACGGTGTCGTCTCTTATTCCGTCAGTCAACAAACACACTACATCGGCGTGCGCATGGCGCTTGGCGCGCGCCCGTCTGACATTCTCCGCATGGTCCTGAAACAGGGATTGTTGTTGGCGCTGTTGGGTGTCGGGATCGGAGTGTTGACGGCGCTTGGTTTGACGCGATTGTTGAGCACGCTGCTTTACGAGGTAAGCGCAAACGACGTCAGCACGTTTGCGATCGTGACGGGTGCGTTGTTTGCGGTAGCGCTGCTGGCGTGTTATCTGCCGGCGCGTCGCGCGACAAAGGTCGATCCGCTCACGGCGCTCAGGTACGAATAAATATTTAGCCACAGATTACACGGATTTACAGATGGATTTTATTTTTAAGGATATCAGTTTTGCGTTGCGGGGATTGTTGAAGAGACCGGCGTTCACTGCGATCGCTGTGCTCACGCTGGCGTTGGGTATTGGAGCGAACACCGCGATCTTCAGTGTGGTCAATGCGGTGCTGTTGCGGCCGTTGCCGCTCAAAGAGCCTGATCGGTTGATGGTCTTCTGGCACTCCGCGCCCGCGAAGGGCTTGCGCCACCTGGATCTCAACGATGCGTTATTCGCTTACGACCACGAACGAACGCAGACGTTTGAAAGTCTTGCTGCTTACGAAGGCGGTGAGTTTGCGTTAACAGGCAATGGCGATCCCGAGGTCGTGCCCGGCGCGATAATCACTTTCAACTACTTCAACGTGCTCGGTCGTGAACCATTGCTCGGCCGTTCCTTCACCGCGCAGGAAGACACTTCCGGCAACAACAACGTCGCCATTCTGAGTTACTCATTGTGGCAACGACGTTTCGGCGGTAATCCCAACATCGTCGGGCAATCGATCAATCTCGACAGCAATCCCACAACGGTCGTCGGCATCATGCCTCCGGATTTTGATTTTCCCGATCCCGCCGAACGCGAGGGCAGCTCAGGTCACGTGCAACTTTGGGTACCGAAGGGGTTGAATCCGCAGCAGGCGAGCTCGTGGAACCTTTTACCTGTTGGACGGCTACGACCCGGCATCACGCCAGACGAAGCACAAAAAGAGATCACGTCTCTGTATCACGCCTTTACCGCAGAACGCGGCGTCCGGCCGGGAACCAGTGATCTGGGTTCGAGTGAAACTACTGTTTTGTTGCCGTTGCAACGCCACATAACAGGCGAAGTGCGCCGGCCGTTGCTCGTGTTGCTCGGCGCCATTGCACTTGTTCTGCTTATTGCCTGCGCGAATCTGACGAACCTGCTGCTGGCGCGTGCGGCTGCGCGCACACGCGAACTCGCAGTGCGGCAGTGTCTCGGCGCCAGCGCGTTTCGCATCGCGAAGCAAACTTTAACTGAAAGCCTGTTGCTCTCGTTCTTTGGAACCGCGCTCGGAGTTTTGATCGCAGTGTGGATGGTTACCGCACTCAAGCGTCTGGTGGCGTCGCAAATCCCTCACATTGAAACGATTGGTATAGACACTCGGGCCCTGCTCTTCACGATCGCAATCATGCTCGTGACAGGCGTGCTGTGTGGTGTCGCACCCGCAATGCGTGGCGCTCGGATTAACTTGCAGGACGCGATCAAGGAAGGCGCGCGTGGCTCTGCGTCCGGCGCGAACAAACGACTCAACAATCTCTTCGTTGTTTCGCAACTGGCTTTGTCACTCGTGTTGCTGATCGGCGCCGCGTTGTTCCTGCAAAGCTTCCGGAACCTGCTGTCAGTCAATCCCGGCTTTCGCGCCGAGAATGTTTTGATGGCGCGCATAGCGTTACCCGAACAGAAGTACGACAAAGCGCAAGCGGTTAGCTTCTTCGAACAACTGCGACGAGGTGTGAGCAGTGTTCCCGGCGTGCAGGCGGTCGAGTTGTCTTCGGTCGTGCCGTTCAGTGGCGATGGCCAGGGTGGACCATTCCTCGTTGAAGGTGTTGGGCAGGAACAGGAGAAGGTTGCGTGGTTGCGAAGTACTACGACCGGATATTTCGCCGCGATGGGAATGCCGATCCTCAAGGGCCGCGCGTTTACAGCTTCCGATACGGAGACGTCTCTGCCGGTTGCGATCGTCGATGAGAGGTTGGCGCGGATGTATTCGCCGCAGGGCGATCTTGTCGGGAAACGGCTGCGCATCGGTGATGGTCCATGGCTGACGATCGTTGGGGTTGTTCCAAACGTTAAGAATCGAAAACTTGACGAAGAAGCCTGGCCCTACGTTTATCGACCTTATAACCAGTGGGTGCGCCGCGAGACTATGCTCGTCGTGCGTGCCTCAGTAGACCCCACTGCCCTCGCCGCAAACGTGCGAGGCGAAGTCGCGAAGCTCGATCCCGAACTGCCGCTCTTCAAAGTGAGCACGATTCAACAGGCGATGGATCGTTCACTCATCACTACCAGATTAACTAACTCCCTGCTCGTAGGCTTTGCGGCGACGGCATTACTGCTCGCGTTGACTGGTATTTACGGAGTGATGTCGCTCAACGTCGCGAATCGTCGGAATGAGTTTGGCATTCGTCTCGCGCTGGGAGCACAGACAGCGAACGTACTGAGAATGATTCTCGGCCAGGGATTGCGACTCGCGTTCGCGGGTGTCGTAGTAGGTCTGCTCGGTGCGTTTGCTTTGACACGACTGTTGCAAGGTTTGCTATTCGGCATCAGTGCCAGCGATCCGCTGACGTTTGCGGTGATTGCGATTGTGCTGATCGGCGTTGCGCTTTTGGCGTGCTGGATTCCGGCGCGTCGCGCGACGAAGGTCGATCCACTTGAAGCGCTTAGAAGTGAATAGCCGCGGATGACACAGATGATGGAACGGATTTTCACAGATATTCGCTACGGCTTGCGTGGGCTCGCGAAGCGCCCTGCGTTTACCGCAATTGCGTTGCTAACCCTCGCGTTAGGTATAGGCGTCAACACTGCGATCTTCAGTGCCGTTGATTCGATTTTGCTGAGGCCCATGCCGTTCAAAAATCCCGAATCGCTGGTCGCTGTTTGGGAACACAGTCCGCAACTCGGGATCGCGCGCAACGAGATGGCGCCGGCAAACTTTTTCGATCTGCGCAATCAGAATCAGGTCTTCGAAGGTCTCGGCGCGTTTGGCGATATGAGCATGAATCTCACCGGCGAAGGCGAACCGGAACGTTTGGAAGGACAAGTCGTCACCGCGAACGTCTTTGATTTGCTGGGTGTGCAGCCGGTGCTCGGACGAACATTCGCTCCGCAGGAAGATCAAGTTGGCCAGGATCATGTGGTGGTTTTGAGTCACGCACTCTGGCAACGACGTTTCAACCGCGATCCAAACGTCATCAATCGGCAACTCACGTTCAACGGCGAGTCGTACACGGTTGTGGGTGTAATGCCGCCTGACTTTTTTTTCCCGATACGTGAGAGCGAGCTGTGGATTCCATGGGCCATGGAGCCGGACCAAGCAAGTGGTCGTGGCGATCACTACCTGCACGGGATTGCGCGACTCAAACCCGGCATAACTACTCAGCGCGCCAACGCCGAAGTCGAAGCTGTAGGCGCTCGCCTCGCTGCTGAATACCCGCGAACCAATGAAGGGTTAGGCTTCGTCGTCAACTCGTTTCAACGTGATTACACCGGTGATCTGCGCCGGCCGATGCTGATCCTGTTTGCCGCGGTGGGCCTCGTGCTGTTGATTGCGTGTGCGAATGTCGCCAACTTGTTGTTGGCCCAGGCGACGGCGAGACGCCGTGAGATCGCGATTCGCATGGCGCTGGGTGCACGTCGCTGGACCATCGCGCGACAATTGCTGCTCGAAAGCCTGCTGCTCGCGATTGGTGGCGGACTACTCGGAGTGTTCGGGGCTGTTTGGGGAGTCGAGGCGCTTACGAAGCTGTTGCCCGAAAGTCTCTCGAAACTACAGTCGGTGACCATCGACGCTCGCGTGCTCGTGTTCACCCTCGGTGTGGTTGTGCTAACTGCGATCGTGTTTGGTGTCGTGCCTGCTCTTCACGCGGTGCGCGCGAATCCGGGAGAAGCGCTGAGTGAAACGTCGAGAGATGCGGCGGGCGGCAATTCCGGTCGCTACATGCGTCGCGTGCTCGTCGTTTCAGAAGTCGCATTGGCCGTGGTGCTCCTCGTCGGCGCCGGCTTGCTGATTAGAAGTTTTCAGCGACTCAACCAGGTGGACGTCGGATTCAACCCAAACAACGTGCTGACGATGCGGACCGTCTTGCCGATGCCGAAGTACGGAAAGCCGGAAGCTCGGCGTGCCTTTTACGACGAGCTCTTGCGACGCGTAGAGGAAATTCCCGGCGTTGAATCCGCGGGAGTGATCACGTTCATGCCGTTGTCGTTCAGCGGTATGAAATTCAGCTTCAGTGTCGAAGGCCTTACCAATCCGAGCGACATGAATCTGCCGTTCGCATTCTATCGTGTGGTCAGTCCCGACTATTTCCGCGCCCTGGAAATCCCGCTTCAACGTGGACGCTTCTTCGACTCGCGCGACTCGAAAGACTCGCCCCCCGTGATGGTCGTCAATCGCCGCCTCGCTGAGCAATTCTGGCCCGGTGAAGATCCGACCGGAAAACGACTGAAGATTGGACCAGCCGACTCACCTAATCCGTGGGCAGTTATCGTCGGCGTTGTAGGCGACGTAAGGCAACAAGGATTCTACGGCGAACAGTTGCCGGAGTTTTATGTGCCCTACGCGCAAGAGCGTCGCTCGTGGATGTCGCCGAAAGATCTGCTCGTGCGCACGAAAGGTGACCCGGCTGCTCTCGCGGCTGCGGTACGAGAAGCGGTTTGGGCGGTAGACAAGGATCAGCCAGTCTCAAACGTGCGGACAATGGACCAGGTATTCGCGGCTGCGATTTCACGCGAGCGCTTTCAGATGTTGCTGCTCACTTTGTTTGCAGCGCTCGCGTTAGTGCTGGCGTGTATCGGGCTGTACGGAGTGATCTCTTACATGGTGGCGCAACGCACGCATGAGATTGGAGTTCGCATGGCCCTCGGCGCTCAGGCCGCTGACGTGCTCACTCTCGTGATTCGACAGGGAATGCTGCTGGCTGGTGTGGGTTTGATTGTTGGTATCGCAATCGGGAGTGCGGTGACACGTGTTCTGTCGGACATGCTTTACGGCGTCAGTGCAAGGGATCCGCTGACGTTTGTGGGAGTGCCGGTGTTGCTGTTGCTCGTTGCTTTTCTTGCTTGCTACATCCCGGCCCGGCGCGCCACGCGGATCGATCCGCTGGCGGCGCTCAGGCGTGAATAGGACGTACTTGGAAGAGGTCAGTACCACCTGCGGTAGCGGGCGGGTCGGAGCGTTGCTTGGATGCTTAGTGGATAACGGACCCACCCGCTACCGCAGGTGGTACTGACCTTTTCCAAGCCCGGTCACTGACTTTGAGACAAGGCGTAAAGGTGACAAGACGATGAACACTCTATTCCAGGATCTGCGATATGGCGCGCGCATTCTATTGAAGCAACCGGCGGTCACTTTAGTTGCGGTCGTTACGCTGGCGCTCGGCATCGGTGCAAACACAGCGATCTTCAGCCTGGTGAACAGCATCCTGTTGCGACCACTGCCATTTCGTGATCCTGATAATGTGGTCCTACTATTCCAGGCAAGTCCGAAGCTCGGACTCTCGTCGTGGGGAGTTTCGCAGGCTGACTTCGCCGCTTATCGCGAACAGAATCGCTCCTTCGAATCGATTGCGCTCTACACCAACACCGCGACCAACCTCACCGGCGATGGTGAGCCCGAGCGTTTGCCGATAGCGTCTGTCACGGCTGACTTCTTCAAAGTCTTTGGTGTCAACCCGTTGCTCGGGCGCACATTTGTCGAAGGCGAAGACTCCGAAGGCAAAAATCAAGTTTGTGTAATCAGCCATGCCTTCTGGCAGAGACGCTTTGGCGGCGACGCAAACATCACCGGCCGAATGCTGAACTTAAACAACATCCCGACACAAATCGTGGGTGTGATGCCCGCCAACTTCAAATTTCCACGGCTCGAGATCGATCTCTGGGCCCCGATGGCGCTCGATACAAAACGCACTGCTCCTTACTTCTTCTTCGTTGTCGGTCGTCTGAAGCCCGGCATCCAGATCGGGCAAGCGCAGGCGGACACGACTGGAGTACTGCAAAACTTTGGCCGGCAGAATCCGAATCTCAGTGAAGCGATCGGGTTGAATGAAGGGGCTGGTCCAAGGACGATCGTGCAGCCAACTGCAGAAGTGTTACTCGGCAAGACGCAGAAGCCGTTGCTGGTCCTGCTCGCTGCTGTCGCCCTCGTTCTGCTCATTGCGTGCGCGAATGTCGCGAACCTCCTGATGGCGCGCGCGACTTCACGCACCAAAGAGATCGCGGTGCGAGTGTCGCTCGGAGCTACACCGCGACGAGTTGCGCGACAACTGTTAACAGAAAGCGTGCTGCTTTCGTTTATCGGCGCGACGGTCGGTATTGGTTTGGCATTTATCGGAATCCGCATGCTCGACAGGCTTCCCATCACGGGTATCGTGCGGATGGAAGAAGTAAGTCTGAGTGGACGCGTGCTCGCTTTCACCGCGGGACTAACGATTCTGACCGGTCTGTTATTCGGAATGATGCCGGCGCTACGCGCTTATGGAATGGGTATCGAAGGCGGACTAAAGGAAGGCTCGCGCGGGACCACTTCACACCGGCGACTGAACAGCGCGCTCGTGGCGGTGCAGCTTGCACTTTCCCTGGTTCTCTTAATCGGTGCGGGTTTGTTGCTGAAGAGTTTTCAGCGACTGGAATCGGTCGATCTCGGTTTCAATGCTGAGAACACGCTGACAATGGTCGCGAGCCTGCCGCGCACGAAGTACGACAACGCGGAGAAGTCGCTTCATTTTTACGACAGCGCATTAGAGCAACTTCGTAATTCACCGGGGATCAAGTCTGTTGGACTGACAACGTCCCTGCCGTTTGCTGAAGGCAGCAATTTCGACGGCTTCATCGTCGAGGGACAACAACCACCTCAGGGCGCGACCATTTCGCAGACCGAACAAGCGTCGATCCAAAGCGTGACGCCGGGAACGTTCCAGGCGCTTGGTATTCCCCTCTTGCAGGGCCGCGATTTTGAACATACGGACCACAGCAAAGCGCCGCCCGTCGCCATCATCGATGAGCCTCTGGCGCGTCGTTACTGGCCTGCTGGTGACGCGGTCGGTAAACGAATCGAAACCACCGGCGACCTCACGTGGATGACGATCGTAGGCGTGGTTGGCGGGATCAAACAGCTCAGTCTCGCGGAAGAAAAGCAACCTCACATTTACATGCCGATTGCTCAGGCTCCGGCGCCGCGCGCTGCGTTCGTCGTCCGTACGGATGGTCCGTCTAATGCCGCGATTTCAACTTTCAGAGCAGCGATCAGGCAAGTAGATCCAGACATGCCGCTGTACATGGTCCGATCGATGACGGAGATCATCAGTCAAACACTAAGCACACAACGGCTCACAAATATTCTGTTGACTGCCTTTGCGATTCTCGCTCTGACACTCGCTGCGGTCGGCATCTACAGCACGATGTCGCTTTATGTCGGGAGTCGAACGAAGGAGTTTGGAATCAAGCTCGCGCTGGGTGCACAGCCTGGCGCGTTGCGACGTGGTGTCATGCGTCAGGGGCTTTTGCTGACTGGAGGTGGTGTGCTGGTTGGAGTCGGAGGTGCGCTTGCGTTGACGCGCACAATCAAGAGTTTGCTGTTTGAGGTGAGCGTAACGGATCCGCTGGTATTTACGGCAGTGCCATTGTTACTCGTCGTGGTGTCGCTGATCGCGTGTTACAGGCCGGCACGCAGAGCCACGCAAGTCGATCCGTTAATCGCGCTACGAAATGAGTGAGGGCTAAAGGCGTGGCATATGACAGCCAGGGGCAAGCGCGTCAGAGCGCCAACGGCGCGAGATATGACAGCCAGGGGCAAGCGCGAGCGAAGCGAGCGCGTCGCCCCTGGTTAACCACACCAAATAGGCGTCAAGGCCTGAAAGGCCGAAATAGTATTTCGCCCTTTCAGGGCTGCTTCGCTTCTCTTTGGGATTTTTCCAGGGGCGACGTCCCGACAAAGTCGGGACTTGCCCCTGGCTGTCATATTCCGCGCCTTCGGCGCTGATACAGGAAAACTGAAATGAACATCCTTCTACAAGATCTCCGCTACGGGTTTCGCATGTTGCTCAAGCAAAAAGGGCTCACCGCGGTTGCTTTGCTCTCGCTCGCGCTGGGCATCGGCGCGAACACCGCGCTGTTCAGCATCGTCGATGCAATGCTGTTGAAAATGCTCCCGGTTAAAGAACCGGAACGCCTGGTCCTGTTCAAGTCCGTAGCGCCACAGGAGTTCAGCGTCGGCAGTTACAACGGCAGCTCGAATAACGATCCGGCCACCGGTTTACGGCATCGCACCTCCTTTGCCTACCAGACTTACCAACGCATGCGCGAACAGCCGGGACCATTGTCTGATGTCTTCGCGTTTGGTGGTGTCGGACTGAATGTCAACGCTGATGGCCAGGCTGACGTCGCTCACGGCCAAGCCGTAACAGGGAATTACTACTCGGCACTGGGCGTCCAACCCGCGGTCGGTCGATTACTGACTGATGACGACGACAAGGCAGGCGCGACTCCGGTCGCAGTGCTGAGTCATCGTTACTGGCAGACACGTTTTGGCGGCGACCCCGCAGTAGTCGGCAAACAGATCAATGTCAACAACCTCGCCTTCACCGTCGTCGGTGTCTCAGCCAAAGGTTTCGACGGCACGATGGGTGTCGGCACAACGCAGGACGTAACCATACCTGTCTCTCTGGAACCACAACTGTACCCCGACAAGAAGAGCTCCTACATGAATGGAGCGGGCATGTGGTGGCTCCGCATTATGGGCCGTTTGAAGCCGGGCGCGACTGCGGAGCAGGCGCAGGCGCAGTTGGAAAATGCGTTTCTGCAATCGGTGCTCGAACATCGCGCCGCCCGCCAGGCTGCCGCAAAGGCGAGCGGCGGCAATACGATCAGCGATCTCGATCCGAAACAATATCCAAAGCTCGTCGCTGATCCCGGTGGACAAGGCGAGATGTATCGTCGCAAGTATTATGCGCCTTCACTTTACTTGTTGCTCGGCGTCGTCGGGTTAGTGCTGCTGATCGCGTGTGCGAACGTAGCGAACCTGCTTTTGTCGCGCGCGGGCGGACGCCAAAAAGAGATTGGTCTACGACTGGCACTCGGCGCGAGTCGTGGCCGACTCATCCGACAATTGCTGACCGAGAGCATATTACTCTCGTTGCTCGGCGGTTTTTTCGGGATCATCTTCGCAATCTGGATCAAGGACGGTTTGCTCGCCGTGAGTCTTTGGGGTGGCCGCGGCATGCCCGCACTCGAGCCGCGACTCGATTGGCGTGTACTCGGTTTCACTCTCGCACTCTCACTTCTGACTGGAATTATTTTTGGTCTCGCACCGGCATGGCGCTCGACTAAAGTCGATCTCACTCCGTCGTTGAAAGACGGCGGGCGTGCTTCCACTTCTATTCATCGTTCATTCCTGAGCCGTGGCCTGGTCGTGGTCCAGGTCGCGTTGTCGTTGTTGCTGCTTGTCGGCGCCGGTTTGTTTGTGCGCACGTTGCTCAATCTGCAACGCGTCGATCCCGGTTTCAATACGCAGAACCTTTTGCTGTTTGGCGTTGAGCCCGGCTTGATCGGTTACAAGGACGAAAAGCTGCGGACGCTTTACCAGCAGATCAGCGAGCGAATGGAAGCTGTTCCCGGTGTGCAGGCGGTGACGTTTTCGCGGATGCCGTTGCTTTCATTGAGCTCGAGCTCGAGCAGTGTCTTTCTGCGGGAGGCTTTGTCGGCGACGCCCGATTCCGAAGGTCATATCACGCCCAGCGGCGACGGTTATCGTCACACAGTGCGCGAAAACTTTTTGGACGCGATGGGCATTCCCTTGCTGCAAGGGCGCACCTTTGGACCACAGGACAACACCAGTTCGCCGAGAGTTGTAGTGGTCAATCAAACGTTCGCGAATAAGTTTTTCCCGAACCAAAATCCGATCGGCAAACGCTTCACTTTCGATACTTCCAAACCAGATGAGATCGAGATTATCGGCGTCTGCAAAGACGCGAAGTACACGAGCCAGCGTGATGACACTCCGCCGACGGTCTATGGCTCATATCGACAGGAGCGACCCTTGCCTGATGCGACTTTCGAAGTGCGCACGGCCGGTGATCCGGCAGCAACGATAGCGAGTGTGCGCAGTGCGGTGCGCGAGGTCGAACCGAACCTGCCGATCCTCGACGTCAAGACTCAGGTTGAGCAGGCCGACGAAACGCTGCGCATGGAGCGTTTGTTCGCGAAGTTAGTGACGCTGTTTGCGCTCGTGGCCCAGCAACTGGCAGCGATTGGATTGTTTGGTGTGCTGGCTTACATGGTTTCGCAGCGCACGCACGAGATCGGCATTCGCATGGCGCTCGGAGCGAGCCGGGCCAATGTGTTGAGAATGATCGTGCAACAGGGAATGGTGCTGGTGGTGTTGGGTGTGGCACTCGGGTTGGTGGGCGCTTATGTGCTCACGAAATATCTCGAGAGTTGGGTTGGTCTGTCGAAGATGTTGTTTGGTGTCAAGGTTTCGGATCCGTTGACCTACAGTGTGATTGCGATCTTATTGACGGTGGTGGCGTTTATCGCCTGCTACATTCCGGCGCGCCGCGCGACGAAGGTCGATCCACTGATAGCGCTTCGGTACGAGTGAAACCATCCATAGATTACACAGAAAATAATCTGCGTAATCTGTGGATTGCTCGGAGGCTGGATGATTCAAGATCTCACATACGCCTTTCGTTGGTTACGGAAGAATCCGGGCTTCACTGTCTTGGCGGTGCTGATGCTGGCGGTGGGTATCGGTGTGAACACGGCCATGTTCAGCGTGATCAATGCGGTGTTGTTGCAGCCGCTGCCATACCCGGAACCCGATCGCATCGTGTGGATGAACGAGTCGGGTTCCGAAATCAAGAACCGCCAACTCTCTTATCCAAACTTCGTCGACTGGCGCCAGCGCAATCAAGTATTCGAAGCGATGGCGCTCTTTCGCGGCTGGTCCGTGAACCTTTCAGGCACTGACAAGCCTGAGAACCTCGACGCTCGCATCGTCACTTCCGATTACTTCAAAGTGATGCGCGCGACGCCGATGCTCGGTCGCGACTTCACGCCCGAAGACGACCAGCCCGGAGCTGCTGCTGTCGCAATCATCAGCTACGGATTCTGGCAACAACGCTTCGCAGGCGATCCAAATATTATTGGCAAGCAGATCCTGCTCGAAGACACGCCACATACGGTCATCGGTGTGGCGCCGCAAAACTTTACCCACCACGGTCCACCACCGCTGTGGGTGCTCGCGGGCCCGCAGAACTGGAAAGGACGCGACGTGCGTAACGCCGGCAATGTAATCGCACGTTTGAAACCCGGCGTGACGATCGATCAGGCACGCTTGGAGATGAACCGGATCGCGCAACAGTTACGCCAGGAATATCCAATCGCGAATGCGGGCGCCGACACAGTAAATGTCGTGTCGCTTCAGGACAGTATCACCAGAAACGTCGGTACTGCCTTGAAGATCCTCTTCGCCGCGGTCGCCCTGGTGTTGTTAATCGCGTGTGCAAATGTCGCGAATCTGCTGCTCGCGCGCGCCGCGACACGGCGAAAAGAGTTTGCGCTACGCGCAGCGCTCGGCGCTTCACGTTTCCGGCTCATGAGGCAGATGCTGGTTGAAAGCCTGATCCTCGCGATTGCAGGCGGTGTAATCGGTTTGATACTGGCGTCATGGACCATGTTGCTGCTCTCGCGAGTCGCGCACGAGACGGTGCCGCGCATGAGTGATCTCGCGATTAACGGCAAGATACTCACGTTCAATCTCGCAGTCTCGCTGTTGACCGGAATTCTTTTCGGCATCCTGCCTGCCTTGCGTTCTTCGAGAACCGACCTGCACGAAACTCTGAAAGACAGTAGTTCGACAACGACCGATACAGTCGGCAAGAAATTACGCGGCACTCTGGTCGTCGCGGAGGTTGCATTGTCCGTCGCGCTTTTGGTCGGCGCGGGCTTGCTCGTGAAAAGTCTCGTGAAGTTGCTGCGGACGGACAATGGCTTTGAATCGAGTGGCGTGCTGACGATGGAACTGAAGGCGTCGCGTGGCCGCGATAAAGCGGAACTGAGCCGTGTGCTTCACCAGGTGCTGCAAGGTGTGCAAGCACAAGCGGGTGTCGAGACAGCCGCGCTTTCCGCAGCCCTGCCGGGTCTCGATAACGGCTGGCAAAACGATATCGCCGTCGAAGGTGAGCCGCCGCGTAAGAAAGGCGAGCTGATCAACGTCGATTGGTCCATCGTCACAGCGGATTACTTTCAAACGATGAAGATTCCGCTCTTGCGAGGACGCACGTTCACGAGGGATGAAGACGAACAGGGGAAACCGGTGGTCCTGGTTGACGAAAATCTCGCGCGACGTTTTTGGCCCAACGAAGACGCGGTCGGGAAACACATCGCGTACGACAGTCCGACCTGGCACGAGATCATCGGCATAGTGCCGTCAGTCAAGACTTACGGTTCAGAAGCGACACCGCTGATCAGGATCTACACGCCGATGGGTCGCATGCCGCAGCGCAACGCGGTGCTGGCGGTTCGCGCCAACAACGTCGACGCAAGAACTTTAACGGCAGCAGTCATGCGCACTGTGCAGGAGGTCGACAAAGACCTGCCGGTTGCTGATGTAGCGACGCTTGACGACATTCTCGCGCGTGAGTCGTCCACACGACGTTTCAACACGATGCTGTTCTCGGTGTTTGCCGCGCTTGCTCTCGCACTCGCGGTGACCGGTGTTTACGGCGTGCTCTCCTACTCAGTCTCGCAGCGCACGCACGAGGTCGGCATTCGCATGGCGCTCGGCGCCGCGCGCGGCGACGTACTGCGGTTGTTCATGCAGCAGGGAATGAGACTCGTTTTGCTCGGGCTGGTCATCGGATTAGGCGGGGCGTTTGTGTTGACGCGTTTGATGTCGAGTTTGTTGTTTGGAGTATCGGCGACAGACAAAGTGACATTCATCCTTGTCGCCCTCGGGCTGACGATCGCCGGCGTATGCGCGTGCTACTTGCCGGCGCGTCGCGCGACTAAGGTCGATCCGTTAGTAGCCTTGCGCTACGAGTAACGCGGCTTGGCCGCCTGATGTGAGGCAGGGCTAAGCCCTGCCGAGGTCAGGTTATAAAAATATGGGGGGCTGTGCCCCCCTTGGGCATAGCCCAAAACTAGAGAGAGGTAGAAGTTCCGGCAGGGCAAGCCCTGCCTCACATCAGGCGGCCAAGCCGCAGCCATCGGTCGAGAGAAAGCCGCCAGGTATCGGTCGGGAGAACAGGCGGCCAGCCGCAGCCATCGGTCGAGAGAAAGCCGCCAGGTATCGGTCGGGAGAACAGGCGGCCAAGCCGCAGTCGTGTCATCAGCAAAAGGGAGAGAGAGATGTTGCAGGATTTACGGTATGGACTACGGATCCTACTTAAGAAGCCGGGCTTCACTTTGATCGCGGTGCTCTCGTTGGCTTTTGGAATTGGGGCGAATACCGCGATCTTCAGTTTGCTCGATGCGGTACTGGTCAGGAACCTGCCGGTGCCTCATCCTGAGAAGTTGGTCCTTTTCGGCAACGGCAAAGATCAGGGAGGGAGCAATAGCTTTCCTGATAAGAGCACGGACCTCTTCTCGTATGCGTTTTACCGTCGCGCGGAAGAGCGCCACGATCTCTTTTCAGGAGTGGCGAGTGTTTTGAGCCTCACCTGGACCGTGCACGGTTTTGTCAATGCAAACCAGGCCGGCAGCGAGATCGAGAAGATGGAAGTACAACTCGTCTCCGGCAATTACTTCCCCGTGCTGGGCGTCAACGCGAGTTTAGGGCGCGTCTTAACCCAAACTGACGATCAGAATCCCGGTGGACATCCAGTAGCGGTCGTCAGTTACGCATGGTGGCAACGACGGTTCGGTGGTGATCCGTCAGCGATAGGCAAAACGATCACCATCGATGACATTGCTTATTCAATCGTTGGTGTTGCGCCGAAAGAATTTTTCGGCACCACGGTCGGAAC
>Ga0068859_100002351_pt1 | contig 19236 bp, 18 predicted proteins | sample KBSSwiS22_FD_66585 | JGI IMG/M metagenome (GOLD analysis project Ga0068859, IMG submission 66585) | Switchgrass rhizosphere microbial communities from Kellogg Biological Station, Michigan, USA - KBS Switchgrass S2-2 | ecosystem: Host-associated > Plants > Roots > Rhizosphere > Soil ...
AAGGTGCCGCTCGAGGACGGCTTCCGCGAGCTGGTCGAGTGGGCGAAGACGACGCCGGACGTCGCCGCCGACTTCTTCGACAAGGCGCTCGACGAACTGAAACAGAAAGGACTGCTGGTGTCATGAGGGCTCCCGGCTCACGGCTCCCGGCTGAAGACGGGCGACGGTCATGATCCTGTCGTTCGAACAGCTCGTGGATTATCGCCACCAGGTGGCGATGGTGGACGGCGCCTTCGACCCGCTGCACCACGGGCACATCGCCTACTTCAAGGCGGCGCGTGAGCTGGGCTCGCCGGTGCTGTGCAACGTCGCGTCCGACCGCTACGTCAGCACCAAGCACCGGCCGCTGCTCAGCGAGACACAGCGCGCGACGATCCTCGACGCCATCCGCTACATCGACTACGTGCACATCTACCAGATCGACACCGAGACCGTCCTGCGTCAGCTGCGCCCGCGCTACTACGTCAAAGGGAGCGACTGGCGCGCGCGCGGCCTGCCGCCCGAGCAGGCGGTCATCTGCCGCGAGCACGACATCGAGATCGTGTATCTCGACACCGTGCTCGATTCCTCGTCCCGTCTTCTTCAACAGTTCGCCGCTCACGATCAACAGAGGCAGCAGTCACAATGACCATCACCGAGTTCGAGGCCGCCGTCCTGGCGCAGAAACCCACCGGGCAGCAGCACTACGACGAGAACTACTGGCTGGGCGAGTGGCGCGCCAACGACAACAACTACTCGCTCGAGACGCGCCGCCGGATCGAGGCGAAGAATCCGCAGTTGATCAAAGACGTCTTCCAGCCGGCGCGCGTCGTCGATCTCGGCTGCGGCCCCGGCGCGCTGATGCACCTGCTGCAGGAGATCGGCGTGGCGGCCGACGGCATCGACTACAACGAGATGAGCCTGAAGCTCGCGACGCCCGAGGTGAAAGATCGCATCGCCATCGGCGACGCCACGGACACCTCGATCGGCGAGAGCGGCGCCTACGACCTCGTCATCTGCCGCGAGGTGCTGGAGCACCTGACCGTGCTCGAGGTGAAGAAGGCGGTGGCCAACATGGTGCGCCTGACCTCGAAATTCATCTACGTCACGACGCGGTTCCACCCGAACCCGCCGACGCTGCTCGATTTCAATACCAGCGACGACCTCGACCCGTCGCACATCACGCTCCTCAACAAGGACATGTTGCGGCTGATGTTCGTGCTCGAGGGGTGCCGCTCGCGTCCCGACCTCGAGGCGCGGATGGACTGGGGCAAGAAGGGGCGCGTGCTGGTGCTGGAAAAGGTGCAGTAAGTGCGCAGCCGGCTCGCCATTCTGGTCCTGGCGACGGCGCTGGCGGCGCCGATCGCCTACGACGTCTGGCGCACGCCGATCCAGGTGTGGGACGCCATCGAAGAGATGATGGATGCGCAGCGGTCGCCGTCGGTGGCGGCGTCCTTCATGTCCGCGGTGGGGACGACCGCCTATCTACGGCCGCTCCGTATCGCGCAGATCAAGGCGCTCTTCGACCTCTCGGGCGGCAACTACCGCGCCGCCTACCGCGGCTTCCATGCCGTGCTCGTCGTGGTGCTGCTGCTGCTGTTCGCGTCGGCGCTGAGGGTCGAATCGGGCCGCGACGCCGCGGCGGCGGCCTTCGCGCTGACGGTGCTGATCGGGATGCACACGTTCCTCTCCTTCCTGCGCGAGGCGTTTCCGATCAACCACTTCCTCGAGATTGCCGTCTTCACGCTGCTCGCGCTCAACCTGGCGCTGTCGCGGGGCGGCTGGTGGGTGGACCTGCTGGCGGCACTGACGCTCGTCTGCGCGGTGCTGACGCTCGAGTCCGGTGTGCTCGTGTGGGTCGTCTTCGCCGCCGCATGGATGTGCGGCCTGCGCGGTGTGTCCACCCGCGGCGTCGCCGGGGTCACGGCCTGCCTGGCCGCGTACCTCGCCCTGCGTTTCATGGTGCTGCGCACCGGTCTGCCGGGGCTCGACGAGCGGGCCTCCGGCTTCCTGCTCGAGCGGCTGTCCGCGCACGACGTGCTGGCGCGGTTCGGCGATTCCCCGCGGCTGTTCCACGTGTACAACGTGGCCGTGTCGTTGCTGTCGGTGCTCGCGTCGGAACCGCGTGACGGCCAGTTCGTGGCGCTGCTGGCGTGGCGCCAGCACGACGTTCACCCGGCGGCCTATCTCGCCATCGGCACCTCGGTCGGCACCACGTTGCTCCTGGCATGGGCCGCGGTGAGCGCCGTGCGGCGTCGGACCTTCGGCCATGGCGAGCGGCTCGCGGTCATCGCCGTTGCGGTGATCGCCGCCAACGCGGTGCTGTCGTTCTCCTATGCCAAAGACGACATCATCGCGGTGGCCGGCGTGTTCTACGCGCTGGCGGCGTATGCCGCGGTCCGGCTGGCGCTCGATCGGATGGGGACCGCGCGGCCGGTGTTCGGCCTGATCGGCTGTCTCGTCGTCGGCGTGCTGGCGGCGGGGTGGGCGATGCGCGCGACAGGTGTCCACTACGTGGTCGGCAGCCACGCGTTCCGTATCCGCAACGACTGGGCGCGCGCGCCGCTCGAACTCGAGAAGCAGCACCGGTGGCCGGAGGCCGAAGGCACGCGCCGCCTGATCCAGACTCTCCGCGCCGACGCGCTCGCCGCCGAAGTGCCCAACCCGGTGCTCTACGACGACGACTGGAGGGAACGGTGGTACGGCAACTGATTGGGCGCGGCGCGGCCGTGCTCGCCGTGGCCCCGGCCGTCGCGCTCGGTGTGTGGTCGGTTCAGCTCGCGGTCGAGTCGACGTATGGCGGGAATCCGAACTGGGCGCTGGTCCCGGTCAACATGACCGAGGCCACGGCCGTCCGCGATCAGGCGACCGTGGCGTCGCTGATCGCCAAGGGCGAGGACCCGCATCAGCGCCGTGAGCTGCGTCCCGATCTCGTCTTCAACGAACGCGCGATGATGACGCCATTCGAAGCGGCGGTGGCCGTGGACCGCACCGAGATCGCCGAACTGCTGCTGTGGACCGGCTACCAGTTCGCCCCGGGCGAGTGGCGTCAGCTCCGGTGTCTGTCCCAGATGGAGAAGCACGGCGACATGGACGCGCTGCTGGACGCGCATCGTCCGGACGACACGGCGCTCGACTGCACCGGCGTCACGAGGCCTTGGACGCGATGACCCTCGCGACGGCCACCCGGCCGTCGTGGCGCGCGCCCGTGGTGGCGGCGGCAGCCGCGTTCGCCGCCGCCGTGCTCTGGCGCTTCCTCACCTTCAGCGGCTTCTCGAACGATCACTACGTGCAGGTGGCGCGCGGCTATCAGTGGCTGCGCGGGGCCTGGCCGGTACGCGACTTCGTCGATCCCGGCATGCCTGCCACCTACGCGCTGTCGGCGCTCGGTCGGCTCGCCTTCGGCAACCAGCTGCGCAGCGAGTTCGTCGTCATGGTGCTCGGGTTCGGAGCCGGTGCGGCGGCCACCGCGTGGGCCGCATGGCGGCTCGCACCGTCGGCTCTCATCGTGGCGGTGGTTCTGGCGCTCGAAATCCTCGTGTCGCCGCGCACCTACAGCTACCCGAAGATTCTGGTGTACGGGATCGCCGGGGTGGCCGTCGTGGCGCTGGCGGCGTCGCCGACGCGGCGGCGCGTCGCGCTCTGCGGCGTCCTGATCGCGGCGGCCTTCCTGGTGCGGCACGATCACGGGCTCTATATCGGCCTCGGTTGCGCGGCGGCCGTGGCGCTGCGATCTGGATCGGTGCCCGCCCGCCTGCGCGACCTGGCGCTGATCGCCGCGGTCACCGCCGCGTGCCTGGCGCCGTGGGCGATCGCGGTGCAGGCTGCGCAGGGGCTCGCGCCGTATTTTCACGCCGGCATCGAGTTCTCGCGCCGCGAGGCCGAAGTATCGGCGCTGCGCGCGTGGCCGGCGTGGTCCGGCATCGCGTGGCCGCTGCCGGTGCCCAGCGCCAGCGCCATCCTCTACTACTTTGCCTACGCGCTGCCGATCGTCTGCGCCGCGATCGCGTGGCGACGGGCGGTGCGCGGAACGGCCGCGTGGCCTGGTGAGTCGGCGGCCGTCGGCGGGCTCGCGCTGATGGCACTCGCAGTCGACCGCGGATTTCTCCGCGACCCTCTCGCCGCGCGCCTGCCCGACGTGATCGTGCCGGCGGCGCTCCTTGGCGCCTGGGCGCTCGGCCTGGCGTGGCACGCCCCGTCGCGGACGATCGCGGGTGCCAGTGCCGGCGCGGCGCTGCTCGGTCTGGTGACGGTGTCGGCGTGGCGCGTCGGCGACGTCCACAGCCACCTCGACGACGCCGGCGTTTTCGACGGCTGGCGCGCCATCGTGTCGAACGGCCACGACGTCGCGGCCGAACTGCGGCGGCCGCAGGTGGACGTGGAGCGCACGCCGACGCGGGTGTCCGCGGCGCTCGTGCCCTTCTTCCGCTACGTCGCGCGGTGCACCAGCGACTCGGATCGGCTGCTCGTCACTGGCGCCTACGCCGACGTGTTCATCGCGGCTGATCGGGGCTTCGCCGGGGGCGTCGTGTCGTACCAGGAAGGCTTCTACGCGTCCGAGGCCGATCAGCGCGAGACGATCGCGCGGCTCGAGCGCGAGCCGGTGCCGTTCGCGGTCCGGATCGGCGTCGCGGAGCCGATATTCACGCGCGGCTTCCCGCTGGTGGCGTCGTATGTCGACGCGCGCTTCGCACCGTTGGGCGAGGTGGCGCTGCCGCAGGAAGAGGGGGTCCGGCTGCTGGTCGATCGTCGCCGTCCGGCGCGCGGGACCGATCCGTCCACGGGGTGGCCGTGCTTCCGGTGAACCGCTGGTCGGTCGCAGCCGGCGTCTACGCCGCGCTGGTCGTGGCCGTGCTCGCCTATTTCCTGCTGCGTCTGCCGGTGCAGCTCTCCGACAGCTACGGCAACCTGGTGCAGGCGTCGCAGGGGACGCTGTGGTCGCTGCTCGAGCAGCAGTTCCACGCGCGCGCCTTCCTGCGGCCATTCCTGTGGGGCTTGATCCGCGTGGTGTTCGATCTGTCCGGCGGCCACTACTACGAATGGTTCCGCGGCTGGCACGTGTGCCAGGTCGCGGTGCTGGCGATCCTCTTCCTGCGGTTGGTCCGGCCGGTGACGCCGGCGGGGGCGGCGGTCGTGCCGCTGGGTCTGGCGGTGCTGCTCGGCGTGCACACCTTCACGGGCACGGTGGTCGAGGCGTTTCCCATCAACACCTTCATGACGATCCTGCTGTGCATGCTGGCCGCCGCGGATATCGCGATGGGGCCGCCGCGCTGGTGGCGGGACGTCGCGGCGGCGGCGATCTTCATCTTCGCCGCGCTGACCGTCGAGACCGGCCTGCTCGTTCCAGTCGTCTTCGTCGCGGCGTTCGCCGCCGGCGCCCGTGGCGTGTCGCGAACCGGCGTGGCCGCGCAAGTGGCGCTCGTGGGCGCCTATTTCGCGCTGCGATTCGTCGTGCTGCGCGTGGGCACGCCGGGGATGGACGAGCGCAGCTCGGGGTTCGGGTTCTCCTTCCGGGATCCCGCGGAGCTATCCGCGATCTTCGGCGCCCACCCGATCCTGTTCTACGCCTACAACGTCGTCAGCAGCGTCCTCTCGGTGCTGTTCGCCGAACCGCGTGCCGGCGTCTGGCGCTTCGCCAGCCAGCTGGCGGCCGGCACGCCTCCCGCCGGACAGATCGTGAACGTGCTCGCGTCGGCCATCGCCACCGGGCTTCTCGGCTGGTTCGTGTGGACTCGCCGCGCGGCCTGGCGCTCGAGACGCTTCGAGCGCGCCGACCAGCTCGTGATCGTGTTTCTCGCGGTGCTGCCTGCCAATGCCGCCATCGCCTACGCGTACTCGAAGGACGTGATCCTGAGCCCGGCGGGAGCGCTGCTCGCCGTGGCCGTGGCGGCCGCGGCACGACAGCTTCTCGAGAGCGTGCCGCGCATGCGGCGCTCGGCGGCGGCGATGGCGCTGGTGACGCTGACGGTGCTCTCGTGCACGTGGTCGATTCGCGCGGTGGGGCTGCACGTGGTGATGCGGCGGGCGGCCGCCAACACCGCCACCGATTGGGCCTATGCCGATTCGTGGCTCGAAGGCCAGCACCTGACACCGGCGACTCCGTTCGAGACCGCGCTCAAGACGCGGCTCCAGGACGACGCGGTGCGCCGGCACCCGGTGACCTACCTCCGCCCGGCCTGGAACGACTGGTTTGAGGATCACTGAGTCGCGGCTCGGCATCGTGGTGTGCGCGGCGCCGCCGATTGCGGCGCTGCTCGGCGTGCTGTCGTTCGTGGTGCTCGAGATCGCCGGCCGTGAGCCGTTGACACTGCCGCCGTCGCACAACCTCGCCGAGGCCGCCGTCGCCAGACGCCCGGCAGACGTCTTCCGCCGGCTCGAGGACGGGGAGGACCCGCGGGCGATCGTTGCGGTCCGGGGCGGCTTCTATCAGGAGGCCCCCCTGCAGCTGAGCGCCCTCGAAGCCGCGATCCTCAGCCGATCCAGCGAGCTGGTCCTCCTCGTCGAGCGGCACGCGGGGGTGCTGGACGCCGAGACGCGCCGCCATCTCGGGTGTCTGGCTGCGGATGCCGGTGTGCCCGACATCGCCGACCACTTCGCCGCCGCATCGCCGGCGACCTGTCCCGCCGAACGGGGTTCGACTCGGCAAGCGGTGCTGCGCCGCGGTGATCGACCGTGAACGGGCGCGCGTTCTAGAATGACGGGTCGGCCCCGAGCCGCCCACCCATGCCCATTGCCCCCGACGTGACCCTCGAAGACGGTGTGACCATCTTCCACCGCGATCTCGTGAACCTCTACGGATGCCGCGTCGGCGCCGGCAGCAAGATCGGCGCGTTCGTCGAGATCCAGAAGAACGTCGTCGTCGGCCGCCGGTGCAAGATCTCTTCGCACTCGTTCCTCTGCGAGGGGGTGACCATCGAAGACGACGTGTTCGTGGGCCACGGAGTGATGTTCATCAACGATCCCTATCCACGCGCGACCGCGGACGGCCGGCTGCAGACCGAAGCCGACTGGGTCGTGGTGCCCACGCGCGTGTGCCGCGGCGCGTCGATCGGCAGCGGCGCGGCGATTCTGTGTGGTGTCACCATCGGCGAGCGCGCGCTCGTCGGCGCCGGCGCGGTGGTGACGCGCGATGTGCCCGCGGATGCCACCGTGGCAGGGGTGCCGGCGCGCCAGCTGGCCAGGAGCCATGGCGCCGAGACAGGCGAAGGACGGTGGAGGCCATGATCGGCATCGGTGTCATCGGCTACGGGTACTGGGGTCCCAATCTCGTTCGCAACTTCGCCGAGTGTCAGGGCGCCGCCGTCCGCATGGTGTGCGACCTGCGGCCGGCGCAGCTCGAGAAGGTTCAGCGGCGCTATCCGGGCGTGCGCGTCACCACCAATCCGGCGGACGTGTGGAACGACCCGGAAGTGGACGCGGTGGTGGTGGCCACTCCGGTCGACAAGCACTTCGAGCTGGCGATGGCGTCGCTGCGCGCCGGCAAGCACGTGCTGGTCGAGAAGCCGATCACCTCCACGAGCGAGCAGGCCAGCCGCCTGATCGACGAGGCGGCGGCGCGCCGCCTGGTCCTGATGGTGGACCACACCTTCGTGTACACCGGCGCCGTCCGCAAGATGCGCGAACTGCTCGAAACCGGCGAGCTGGGCGACATCTACTACTACGATTCGACGCGCGTGAACCTCGGGCTCTTCCAGCACGACGTCAACGTGCTGTGGGACCTCGCGGTGCACGACCTGTCGATCATGGACTTCGTGCTGGGACAGCAGCCGATCGCGGTGTCGGCCACCGGATTCGCGCACGTGCAGGGGCGGCCCGAGAACATCGCCTACATGACGATGTTCTTCGCCAACAGCTTGATCGCCCATGTGAACGTCAATTGGCTCTCGCCGGTGAAGGTGCGCCGGACGCTGCTCGGCGGCAGCCGGCGGATGGTGGTGTTCGACGATCTCGAGGCGAGCGAGAAGATCAAGGTGTACGACCGCGGCATCTCGCTCAATCCCAGCCCTGAAAACGTCTACCAGATGCTGATCGGCTACCGCGCCGGCGACATGTGGGCGCCGCAGATTGCGGTGAGCGAGGCGCTCACCGTCGAGGCCTCGCACTTCGTGGCCTGCATCCGCGACGGCGCCCAGCCGATCACGGGCGGCGAAGCCGGGCTGCACGTCGTCCGGCTCCTCGAGGCGGCCACCGAATCGATGGCCAAGCAGGGGCAGCTGGTGACGATCGGGAGCGCGGCACAGTCATGATCCCGTTCGTCGATCTGCAGGCGCAGTACCGCGCCCTCAAGCCCGAGATCGACGCGGCCGTGCTGAAGGTGCTGGATCAGGCGGCCTTCATCCTCGGGCCTGCGGTGGCCTCGTTCGAGAAGGACTTCGCCGCCTTCTGCGGCACGAAGGAAGCGATCGGCGTGAACAGCGGCACGAGCGCGCTGCATCTCGCCTTGCTCGCGGCCGGCGTCGGGCCAGGCGACGAGGTCATCACGGTGCCGTATACCTTCGTGGCCACCGTCGCCGCCATCGAGTACGCGAACGCGAAGCCGGTGCTCGTTGACGTCGAGCCCGACTACTGGACGATGGATCCGGCAAAGCTCGAAGCCGCGATCACGCCGCGCACCAAAGCCATCATGCCGGTGCACCTCTACGGGCAGCCCGCGGACATGGATCCGATCCTCGAGATCGCACGGCGGCACGGTATCCCCGTCATCGAAGACGCGGCACAGGCGCACGGATCCGAATACAAGGGGCGCCGCTGCGGCTCGATGGGGCTGCTCGGCTGCTTCAGCTTCTATCCGGGCAAGAACCTCGGCGCCTACGGCGAGGGCGGTGCGGTGGTGACCGGCGATCCGGCGCTGGCCAAGCGCATCCGCCTGCTCCGCGCCTGGGGTGAGGAAGTGCGCTACGAGCACAAATTCAAGGCGTTCAACTACCGCATGGACGGCGTGCAAGGGGCGGTGCTCGGCGTGAAGCTGCGCCATCTCGAGTCCTGGACCGAGGCGCGCCGCCGCAACGCGGCGGAGTACACCCGCCAGCTCGCGGGTACGCCGGCCGTCGGGCCGGTCGAGCGCCCCGGCTGCCGCCACGTCTATCACCTCTATCCCGTGCGGCTGCCGCAGCGCGACGCCTGGCGTGCGGCGCTGGGCGAGGCGGGCGTCCAGACCGGCGTGCACTATCCGATTCCGGTGCACCTGCAGCCGGCCTACGCCGATCTGGGCTACAAGGCCGGCGACTTTCCGGTGTCGGAGCGCGTGGCGGGCGACGTGCTGTCGCTGCCGATGTTCCCCGAGCTCACCGCCGAACAGATCGGCACGGTCGCTGGGCTGCTGAAGGCCGGGCTGCCGGCGGGGTCGACCGCCTGAAGATGGGCGAGGAGCGCTCGGGCAGCGAGTCTGCCGCGCGCGTCGTGCCGGCCGTCCACGGCCGGCAGGTCACGATGCCCGATCCTCCAGATGAGCTCGAGCTCGCCGACCGCCTGCGGCGCGAGCATTCGCGCGGGGAGCTGCTGGATCTGGCCGCGGCGCACTCCTTTGGCGACAACGAGGGCGACGCCCGCATGCGCCGCGCGATCTGGCGGGCGCTGGCCCGGCGCTTCGGCCACGGCGTGCGCATCGGGCGCGGCGCCATCGCCAGGCATCCCGAAACCTTCGAGATCGGTGATAGCGTCGTGATCGGCGAGCAGGCGTTCCTCCAGGGGCGTTTCGACGGGCGCTGTATCATCGGCGACCGCTGCTGGCTGGGGCCCCAAAGCTACTTCGACGCGCGCGATCTGGTGCTCGAAGAGGCGGTGGGCTGGGGACCGGGCGCCAAGGTGCTCGGCTCGCAGCATACGGGCATCCCCACTGACGTGGCGATCATCGAGACCGATCTCCGTATCGAGCCGGTGCGCGTGGGCGCCTGGGCCGATGTCGGGGTGAACGCCGTGCTGCTGCCCGGCGTGACGATTGGAAAGGGCGCGATCATCGGCGCCGGCGCGGTGGTCACCAAGGACGTGCCCGCCTTTGCGGTCGTTGCTGGCGTGCCGGCCCGGTTCGCCCGCTGGCGCGAGGGGCATGAAAGGGAAACAGATGCGTGAGTCTGGCCGTCCGACGATCATCGTCACTGGCGGCGCCGGTTTCATCGGCTCGGAGCTGGTGCGCCAGCTCGCCGCACGTGGCGATCGCGTCGTCGTGGTCGACAACCTCGTCAACGGAACGCGGGACAACCTCGCGGGCGTGCTCTCCGACCGCGTCGTGCTGCTCGAGAAGGACATCCGTGACATCGGCGCGCTGACGCCGCTCCTGCGCGAGGCCAAGGTGGTGTACCACCTGGCGTGCCTCGGCGTCCGACACTCGGTACACTCACCGCTCGAGAATCACGACGTCAACGCCACGGCCACCCTGCATCTGCTCGGCGCCAGCCGCGACGCTGGCGTCCCGCGATTCGTCTACACCTCGAGCTCCGAGGTGTACGGGACGGCGCGCTGGGTGCCGATGACCGAGGAGCACCCGGCGTATCCCCACACCGTCTACGGCGGTTCGAAGCTCGCGGGCGAGTGCTACACGCGCGCCTACCACGACACCTACCGTTACCCGACCGTGGTGGTGCGCCCGTTCAACGCGTTCGGGCCGCGCTCGCACCACGAGGGCGACAGCGGCGAGGTGATCCCCAAGTTCCTGCTGCGATGCCTGGCCGGGAAGCCGATGATCGCCTTCGGCGATGGCACGCAGGCGCGCGACTTCACCTATGTGAGCGACACCGCGGCCGGCATCATCCTCGCCGGAGAAGAGCCAGGTGCGATCGGCCAGACGATCAACCTCGGTAGCGGCCGCGAAGTGAGCATCAACGAGCTGGCGCGCCAGGTGGCGTCGGTGGTGGGCCGCCCCGAAGCGCCGGTGGAGCACGACAAGCCGCGTCCGGGCGACGTGCTGCGCCTCTGCGCCGACATCTCGCTGGCGCAGTCGCTGCTCGGCTACTCGGCGCGGACGTCGCTCGAGGACGGCCTGCGCAAGCTGCTGGCGTGGTATCGCGAGCAGCCGTTCACGCCGGAAGAGCTCCTCGAGCAGGAGGTTGTCCACAACTGGGCAGCATCTCCTTTGCCGCCGGCTGCGCCGGCGGGTGCGCGGGGGCGGTGAACGCCGCACTGCCCATGATTCCGATCGCGCGTCCCGTGCTCGGCGAGCGCGAGGTCGAGGCCGCGCGCCGGGCCATCCTGTCCGGCTGGGTAACGCAGGGGCCCGAGGTGGCGGCGTTCGAGCGCGAGTTCGCCGCGCTGGTCGGCGCGCCGCATGCGTGCGCGGTGTCGAGCTGCACCACGGCGCTGCATCTGGCGCTCGTGGCCGCCGGCGTCGGCCCGGGTGACGAAGTGGTGACGGTGAGCCACTCGTTCATCGCCACCGCCAACGCCATCCGCTACTGCGGTGCGCTCCCGGTGTTCGTCGACGTCGAGCTCGACACCTTCAACATCGACCCGGCACTGGTCGACGCCGCGATCACGCCGCGCACGAAAGCGATTCTCGCCGTGCACCAGCTCGGGATGCCGTGCGACCTCGCCAGCCTGGTGGCGACGGCGCGGCGGCAGGGCGTGCCGCTCATCGAGGACGCGGCGTGCGCCATCGGCAGCGAGATCCGCTGGCAGGGCGAGTGGCAGCGCATCGGCCGCCCGCACGGCGACATGGCGTGCTTCTCGTTCCATCCGCGCAAGCTGCTCTCGACCGGTGACGGCGGCATGGTCGTGACCGCCAGCGCGGAGACCGACGCGAAGCTGCGTCTGTTGCGGCAGCACGGCATGAGCGTGCCGGACACCGTGCGGCACGCCTCGGCGCAGGTGGTGTTCGAGGACTACCCGATCGTCGGCTTCAACTACCGGCTCACCGACATCCAGGCCGCGATCGGGCGCGAGCAGCTCTCCCGGCTCGAGGGGATTGTCGCCCGCCGTCGCGAGCTCGCCGGCCACTACGCGGCCGCGCTCGCCGCCGTGCCCGGCGTCGTCGTGCCGCGCGAGCCGGAATGGGCGCGCACCAACTGGCAGACGTATGCCGTGCGGCTGCGGGGCGCGGACCAGCGGCAGGTGATGCAGCGCATGCTCGACGACGGCGTGTCCACGCGCCGCGGCGTGATGAACGCGCACCGCGAGGGCGCCTATCCGGCAGGGACGTGGCGGGCCGCCGGCGTGCTCACGCGCGGTGAGTGCGCGCAGGACACTGCCATCGCGCTGCCGCTCTACCACGACATGACGCACGCCGATCAAGATCGCGTCGTGGACTCGCTGACACGTGCAGTCGTCGCAGCGGGCCTTTAGGCCTGCCTCTGTGATGCTCTCCATCCTGACGCCGGCGTTCAACGAGAGCGCGAACCTCGAGCGGCTGCACGCACGGCTCGCGGACTCGCTCGGCGCGATCGGCCTCGACTGGGAATGGGTCATCGTCGACGACCACTCCCGCGACGATACGTTTGCAGTGATCGACCGGCTCGCACGCGCCGACCGGCGCGTGCGCGGCGTCCGCCTGTCGCGCAACTCGGGATCCCACGTGGCCATCACCTGCGGGCTGCATCGCGTGCGCGGCGACGCGGCGGTGATGATGGCCGCCGACCATCAGGACCCGCCGGAGACGATCGCGACGATGGTCGAGGCGTGGCGGCAGGGCGCGCAGGTGGTCTGGGCGACGCGGCGGGAGCAGCCGGGGACGGCGTCGCACGCCGGCTTCGCGTCGGTCTACTACTGGATCATGCGGCGCGCCGTCGGCATGCGCGAGATGCCCGAGCGCGGCGCCGACTTCTTCCTGATCGATCGCGTCGCGATCGACGCGTTCCGCCGGTGCGACGAGCGCAACGTCAGCGTGTTCGCGCTGATCACGTGGCTCGGCTTCAAGCAGACCACGGTCGAGTACGACAAGCAGCCGCGCGCCGCCGGTGCCTCCGGCTGGACGCTGCAGAAGAAGATCAAGCTGGTGGTGGATTCGGTGACGGCGTTCTCCGATCTGCCGATCCGCCTGTGCACTTACGCGGGGGCGGCGCTGCTCGTCCTCGGGGCGCTGTCGAGCCTTTATGCGTTGGCCGCGCTGGTGTCGCGAGGCGCGCGAACGCCGCTCGTGCTGGCGGCGATCGTCACGCTCTCCGGCCTGCAGCTGATCGGCCTCGGCCTGGTTGGTGAATACGTCGTCCGCGCCCTCGACGAGGCGCGGAAGCGTCCGTTGTATCTGGTCGAAGCGCTCGCGGGCGAGCATCCGGACCTCGATCGAGCCCGATGACGTCGCGCGCGGCGATTCCGGTAACGGCGATCCTGCTGTTCATCGCCGTCTTCTTCTACCGCTTCAACGCGCTCGGCGGCTCGTTCGGCGGATTCGACAACGATCACTTCCTCCAGCTGGCGCTGGCCAAGCAGGTCGAGGCGGGCGCGCAGCCGCTCCGGGACTTCTCGGACGCGGTGAGCGGCGGCTGGCCCTCGCTCACCTACGAGTTCTCGGCGCTGGCGCAGCGGTGGATGGGCGACAGCTTCCAGTCCGAGGCCGCGCTCACCGTCACTGGGGTTGCGGTGGCGGCGGTGCTGACCTTCGTCGCCGGCGCCGCGATGGCGCCGTGGCCGTGGGCGCTGGCGATGGCGCTGCTCTCGGTGATGCTGTCGCCGAAGCTCTACTCCTATCCGAAAGTGCTGGTGCTCGCGGTCGCGGCGCTGCTCATCGTCACCTACGCGCGCCGCCCGCGTGACGCCGGCGCCGCGGCCCTCGGCGCCTGTACGGCGGTGGCGTTCCTCTTCCGCCACGACTACGCCGTCTACTGCGCGGCCGGCTTCGCGGCGGTCATGGCCGCACGGCACATACGCGAGGGCGGCACGATGGCGCGCCGCGCCGCGATCGCGGGGGCGGTGGCGCTGGCGCTGGTGCTGCCGGCCCTGATCTGGATTCAAGCCTATGCCGGCCTCGGCGAGTACGTCCGCAACGCGCTCGAGATCAGCGCTCGCGAGGCCAACCGCACGCGCTTGAACAGCTGGCCGGCGTTCTCGCTCGCCGGCGGGCAGTCGCTCACGGCGCTCCTGTGGCGCGAGGAGAACACGCGCGGCGTGCTCTACTACACGCTGCTGGCGCTGCCGTGGATCGGGGCCGCGGTGGTGATCGTGCGGGCCCGCCGCGGCGCGGAGCCGTGGTGGACGGCCGCGCTCGCTGGCCTCAGCGTGCTGGCGGGGATCTCGGCGAAGTTCTTCCTCCGTGGCAATCTGGACGGACGCTTCGCCGAGGTGGCGCCGGCCGCGGCGGTCCTCACGGCGGCGCTACTGGGCGCGTGGACGGCCCGCGGCCTCTCGACACGCGGCGGACACGTGGCGCGCATGGCAGTTGCCGTCGCCGCGACCGCTGCCATCGCCACCTGCATCGTGATCCTGCAGAACGTCCCGGCGGAGTTCCTGAGCGCGCGGCTCGATTCGCCGGTCACCGCCGTGCGCCAGGCCGGCATCGTCTACCGCGAGCTGCAGGCGCTGCCCGGAGAGATGCGCGAGCACGGCCAGGCCAGCCGCATGGAGGCGGCCGACTACGTGCATCGCTGTACCAAACCCACCGATCGCGTGCTGGTCTTTGCCTACGCACCCGAGGTCGCGGTGTTTGCCGAGCGGCTGTTCGCCGGCGGCCGCGCGGTGTTCGCGCCGTTCTACTACGCACGCGACAAGTACTCGTACGATGCCCTCAACTGGCTGGCGCACGAGTCGGTGCCGATCATGATTGCCGAGCCAGACGAGAAGTCGGAGCTCTACGAAGATTTCCCGATCCTGGCCGACTACATCCGGCGCGAGTACCAGGACGTCGGCAGCGCGAAGATGAGCGAGGTCGCCTACCGCGTGTTCGTCAAGCGGTCCGCGACCCCGACCGGCCGCGCCGCCAACGGCCTTCCCTGTTTTTCATGAGCCTCGGGCTCGCCGTCGCCAACCTCGGACGCGTGGCCTGGAACCAGACGGCCAGGCAGTGGCGCCACTGGCGCCAGCGGCTGCTGCGGCGATGGAAGCACGCACGCGAGACCGGCAAGTCGGCGCGCGCCACGGCGCGTGCGTCGGCGGCGAAGGCGCGCGACGCGCGCACGCAGGCCTACGCCGGATCGGTGCGCACGATGCGCTACTGGGCACGGGTCCGGCAGCAGACGGTGCCGCGGATCCGTCGGGAACTGGCGGTGCGGCGCGAGCTGCGGCGGGTGGCGGCGGGCAGCGGCCCGATTCTGGTGGGGCCGTGGCTCTCGGAGGTCGGCTACGAGGTGTTGTACTGGGTGCCGTTCCTCCGCTGGTTCTCCGACCGCTACGGGGTGGATCGGTCGCGCCTGGTCGTCATCTCGCGCGGCGGTGTCGCGAGCTGGTACGACGAGCTGGCGGCCGGCTACGTCGAGCTGCTCGATCTTTATGGCCCGGAGGAGTTCGCGCGGCGCAACGCCGAACGGCAGCGCGCCGGTGAACAGAAGCAGCACGGGCTCGCCGCGTTCGACGCGGAGATCCTCGACACCGTGCGCCGGCGGCCGGGTCTGGCCGGCGCCGCCGTGTGCCATCCGTCGCTGATGTTCCGGCTGCTGCGGCAGTTCTGGCTCGGCAACGACTCGGTGGCCTACGTGCAGGAGCACACGCGGATCGTGCGCACCGCGCCGGAGTACGAGGGCCCACGGCCGCCGCTGCCGGCGCGCTACACGGCGGTGAAGCTGTATTCGGGCGGCGCGATTCCCGATACCGGCGAACACCGGCGCGCGCTGCGCGCGCTGGTCGAAGCGGCCGCCGCCCAGATGCCGGTGGTGGTGCTCGACACGGGCCTGGCGCTCGACGACCACGCCGACTATCTCTTTCGCGATGTCGCGAACGTCACGACGCTCGACGGCTGGATGACGCCGCAAAACAATCTGGGGCTGCAGACCGCCGTCGTGCAAGGCGCCGCGCGATTCCTCTCCACGTGCGGCGGGCTGGCATGGCTCGCACCGCTCATGGGCGTGGAGACCGTGGCGGTCTACGCCGACGACACCCTGCTGACGCCGCACCTCTACGCCGCGCAGCTCGCATTCCGCGCCGCGGGAGCGGCGGCGTTCGTGCCGCTGCATCTGGGGCACGCCGGTCTGGCCGCACCGGCGCCCGTCGCGCCTGCCGTCGGCGAGTCGAGCGCATGACGCCGGGTAGGCGCGCGGTGCTGGCGCGGATCGATCTTGGCGCCCGGGTCCTGCTGGCCGTTCTCCTGATCGTGGTGACCGCGGTCTACCGGTTCAACACGCTCGGCGGCACGTTCGGCGGCTTCGACAACGATCACTTCGTGCCGTTTGCCTATGCCAAGCAGGTGGAAGCGGGCGCGCAGCCGCTGCGCGACTTCGCCGGCCTCGGCTTGCAGGGCGCGTGGCCGTCGCTCACCTACGAAGCCTCAGCGCTGGCGCAGCGACGGCTGGGCGACTCGCTGCGGTCCGAGGCGCTGCTCTCGATCGGAGGCGTCGCGGCGGCGGTTGCGGTGACGTTCGTGACCGCGTCGCTCGTCGCCAACGCGGGGTGGGCGCTCCTGGCGACGCTGCTCAGCGTGATCGTCGCGCCCACGCTCTACAACTACCCGAAAGTGCTGATGTTCGCGCTCGGATGCCTGGCCATCGTGCTCTACGCACGGCGGCCGGGCGTGCCGGCCGCCGCCGGCGGTGGGGTCCTGACCGCCGTCGCGTTCCTGTTCCGGCACGACTACGCGGTGTACATCGGCCTCGGGCTGCTGGCCGTGTGCGCAACGGCGCGGCATACCGACGCACGGCGCCACGCCGCGGTGTTCGCCGGCCTCACGGCGCTGCTGCTGCTGCCATCGCTCGTCTACCTGCAGTACTACGCCGGTCTGGTCGACTACCTGCGCGACGGACTGGAGCTGAGCCGCCGCGAGGCCGATCGCACGAATCTCGCGATCTGGCCGCCTTTCAATTTCCAACCGGTGCCAGGGCGCGGGCTGACGCTGCGGCGCTTCTTCGAGTTCGAGCCCAACGGCGTGGCGTGGCTGTACTACCTGGCGCGCCTGCTGCCCGTCGCGTCGCTCGTCGTGCTCGTGCCGTCGCGCGGCGACGGAGACCGCCAGGGCGAGCAACGAGGCGTGCGCGCCGCCATGCTGGCGATCGCGTTCATGTTCGCGTGCTCCACGCCGTTCCTGATTCGCGGCAACGTCGCCCCACGCCTGGGCGACGTCGGCCCGATGATGGCCGTACTGGCGGCCGGAGTCGCATACGCCGCCTCGCGGCGCGCGCCGGCCGGCTGGCGCGCGTGGCAGGTGCCCGCTCTCGTGGCCCTGCTCGCGACGATCCTCGGCACCGCGCTCGCCGCGCGCACGGTAGGCGCGCTCGAGACGCAGCTCCGCGTGGCCGGCCTGTCGCAGTCGTGGCCGGAGACGCGGCGGCGCGCGAACGACGTGTGGGAGCAGCTCGGCGCACTTCCCGCCGGCGTGCTGGCCGGCGAGGGCGGCCCAGAAAGCCTTCGCCTGGCTCGTTACCTGCGCCGGTGCACGGGGCCGGACGACCGCGTGGCGGTTCTGGCCTACCGTCCGGAGATCCTGCCGTTTGCGGGTCGGCTGTTCGCAGCTGGCCGTCTCAGCATCATTCCCGGCTACGTGCTCGGGCCGCGCCAGCAGCAGGCGCTCGTCGCGCAGTGGCAGCGCGAACAGGTCCCGATCGCGCTCGTCGAATACGAAGAGTTCACCGATCCGGCCAGCACGGCCGCGCCGCTGGTGCGCGATTACCTGCGCGAGCACTATCGCCGCGCCGCGACGGTGGGCGGGGGCGAGCGGCCGCTCGTGGTTTACGTCCGCCGCGATCGCGCCGTCGTGGCGACCGACGCCGCCACGGCGCTGCCGTGCCTGCGGTAGGCACCCCTAAGTCATATAGAATGAACCGTCTGTGACTGCTTCAGCTTTGGTCGGCCGTCGCCCGTGATCGACTGCATCGCCGGCTATCATCTCAACCCGTGGACCTGTGGCATTGCGAAGTTCAATGCCATCCTGGCCAAGCATCTGGACGTGGAAGTGGTGGGCCTCCGCGCGGTGGAACTCGGCAGCTACGAGCGGCCGCTGCTCTCGCTGAAGCTGTCGGAGTTCATCGAGCGCGACGCGGCGGATCTCGACCTGTGGAGCAGGGCGCACCGGGGGAAGTTCGAGCTCTTTCTGCACGCGTTCGACGGCTCGCCGATCGAGCAGCGGCTGGTTGCCGCGGCCGCGCGCGTCTATGTCGGCAACGCAGAGCTCTTCCGCGACCTGCAGGAGCTGCGCCCCGATGTACGCGAGCTGTTCTGCCCGGGGACGATCCTGAATCCGCAGCGCTTCATGAACACGGACATCTCCGTGTTCACGTTCGGCATGGCGCACAAGATCCGGGTGCCGCTCTACCGCCGGCTCCACCAGCTCCTCGAGGCGACCGGGCAGACCTACTCGGTGTACGTGTCGACGGCGCTCCACGAGAACACCAGCTTCGACGGCTCGTTCGTGGTCACGTTCGAGGAGCTGCAGTCGATCTTCAACGGCCAGGTCTACTTCATGGGGTACCTGTCGGACACGGCGGTGTTCAACCACCTGCTCGACAGCACCTATCTCGCCGCCTTCTTCGAGAAGGGGCTGCGGGCCAACAACACCACGGTGAACGCCGCGATGGAGTGCGGCTGCACCGTCATCACCAATCTCGACGAATACTCGCCGGCCGGGCTGACGCACATGGCGAACGTCATCGACATCCATCGATGCGATCGGCTGCCGACCCGCGAGGAGAGCGAGCGCATCGGACGCGCGGCGCGCGAAGCGGCCCTTGGCGAGTACGGCTGGGACCGGCTGGTCTCGCAGCTGCGCGCCGTGGAGCCGGCCGGCGCCGGGCGCCGTCGCTAGGAGAGAAACAACATGGCAGCGACCATGAAAATCGGCACGCACGAGATCGGCGACACCACGCACTGCTACGTGATCGCCGAGATCGGACACAACCATCAGGGCAAGCTGGACAAGGCGCGTGAGCTGTTCAAGGAAGCCAAGCTGGCCGGTGCGCACGCCGTAAAGCTGCAGAAGCGCTACAACCGCGGTCTCTACACGCGCGCCGCCTACAACAAACCGTACGACAACGAGAACAGCTTCGGCGCCACCTACGGCGAGCATCGCGAGTTCCTGGAGTTCGAGCGCGAGGAATATACCGAGCTGCAGAAGTACGCCGCGGAGCTCGGCGTCGACTTCTTCGCCACCGCGTTCGACCTGCAGAGCGCGGACTTCCTGCAGTCCCTCGACGTGCCGGCCTTCAAGATCGCGTCGGGCGACCTGAAGAGCACGCCGCTCCTGCAGCACGTGGCGCG
>Ga0068859_100002352_pt1 | contig 19235 bp, 10 predicted proteins | sample KBSSwiS22_FD_66585 | JGI IMG/M metagenome (GOLD analysis project Ga0068859, IMG submission 66585) | Switchgrass rhizosphere microbial communities from Kellogg Biological Station, Michigan, USA - KBS Switchgrass S2-2 | ecosystem: Host-associated > Plants > Roots > Rhizosphere > Soil ...
AGATATACTGTACAAGAGTGCGACGCCAATGAAGCTTCATAGCGTTACCAAAGTTGGGTTCAAAAAAGAGAAACATGAATTTATTACAAGACATAATTGTTATTGACTTCAGCCAGTTCTTATCAGGACCGTCGGCAGCGCTGCGGCTTGCTGATATGGGCGCACAGGTAATAAAAATTGAAAGGCCGGGTACTGGTGATATTTGCAGGCAACTATATGTTTCGGATGTGATGATAGAAGGAGAGTCCACCATTTTTCATGCCATCAACCGAAACAAACAAAGTTATGCAGCGGACTTAAAAGATGCAGATGATTTGGAAAAAGTGAAACAACTTTTAGCAAAGGCAGATGTGATGATGCATAATTTTCGCCCCGGTGTGATGGAACGTATTGGCCTGGATTATGAAACAGTGAAACAAATAAATCCTTCCATCATTTATGCAGAGATAAGTGGTTATGGCAATGAAGGACCGTGGAAAGATCTGCCGGGACAGGATCTTTTATTACAAGCTGCATCAGGCCTTACATGGTTAAGTAATAACAATGATGAAAGCCCCACACCAATGGGTGTTGCAGTGGTGGATATTATGGCGGGAACACATATTGCACAAGGCATACTGGCAACATTGTATAAAAGAACCATCAGTGGTGAAGGCGCACTGGTGCAAGTAAATATGTTTGAAAGCATTCTTGATTTTCAGTTTGAAGTGCTCACTTCCTATTATAACGATGGCAATCAATTGCCGGTACGTGGTGCGGTTAACAGTGCACATGCTTATATTGCTGCGCCTTACGGCATTTACAAAACAAATGATGGTTATATTGCATTGGCAATGGGTGATATTTTAACTTTGTCAACCTTATTGCAATGCGAACCTTTGCGTGAGTTCAGTGACAGAAACAGTTGGTTTGATAAAAGAGATGAGATAAAGAAAATACTGGCAGATCACCTGCTTACCAACAGTGCTCCGTATTGGTTAAGCATTTTGGAAAAAGCAGATATATGGTGTGCGCCGGTGATGGATTATGATGCGCTGATACAGCAGGATGGTTATAAAGTGCTGAATATGGAAATTACAGTGAAAACAAGTAACGGCCTTGCTATAACAACTACAAGATGTCCCATACGTGTAGATGGAAAATTATTAGTTGCTGATAAAGGAGCGCCGCAACTGGGTGAACATAACACAACGATTGAAAAACAATTTGCACTGGAAAAAATATTCCAGGAAAAATAATTACAGCGCTTATTTTAGCCTTAACGATGCAACGCATAATTGATACACATATCCATGTTTGGGATTTGCAGCGGGCAGAATATCCCTGGTTGCAAAACGATACTTCTATTCTTAATCAAACCTGGCGTATTGAACAACTGAACAGCGAAAGAGAAAACGTTGGCGTAACCAGTGGTGTTTTGGTACAGGCAAGTGGTAATGCAGCAGATACTGAACTGATGCTGGAAACGGCATACAAAACTCCGTGGATCAGTGGTGTGGTTGGTTGGTTGCCACTAATGGATACTGATGCAACAACACAAATGCTAAATGAGAAATATGCAGGCGAAAAATATTTTAAAGGCGTAAGGCATCAGATACATGATGAACCCAATGCAAAATGGTTATTACAACCTGCAATCATCAATAGTTTAAAAATTTTAGCAGCAAAAAATATTCCTTACGATGTGGTGGCAGTGTTGCCACAGCATATTGAAACTGCTTTGAAAGTAGCAGAAAAAATTCCTGAATTAAAAATGGTATTTGATCATTTAAGTCAGCCGCCAATAAAAACAAAAGAACGTTTTGGCGTATGGGGCGATTTGATGAAAGCAGCATCAGAGCATAAAAACTTTTATGCAAAAATTTCAGGGTTGGGTACAACATCGGGTGATTTTGAAAATTGGGGCGCAGAAGATATAAAACCCTATATAAATTTCACACTGGAACATTTTGGAACAAGCCGTTGCTTTTGCGGGGGAGACTGGCCGGTAGCATTGCTGGCTGGCAGTTATACTAAAGCATGGAATGTTTATGGTACAGTAATAAATAGTTTAGTGGGCAAGGCTGAAAGCGAAAATATTTTTTATAACAACGCAAAGCAATTTTACAATCTATAAAAACAACGCAGCCATAAAATGGAATTGATCAACGGGGTTTTATTTCATGCTACAGGTGCATCAAGTGCTGCGCTGTGTTACACACCACAAAAAAAAGTAGTTGGCTGGAGTTGGCAAACTTACTGGCTGGCACAGGCTTTTATCTGCTGGTTGATATTGCCCGTTGTTATGGCATTCATTACTATTCCCAACTTAATGGCTGTATTGCAGGAAGCGCCAACTTCTGCAATGATCAAATCTTTTTTATTGGGTATGGCTTATGGCATTGGAGGCACTGCATTTGGTATCGCCATACGATATGTCGGTTTTTCATTAACGTATGCTATTGCTGTTGGTATCAGTTGTGTGCTGGGCACGTTGCTGCCGCCAATAGTGCATGGTACATTGGGAGATGTTTTAAAAAGTAATGGCGCTGCATATTTGATCATCGGAATAATATTGGGCGCAATCGGTATTGCATTATGTGGCTTAGCAGGACGACATAAAGAAAAAGATATTGAGAAAAAACAAAAAGAGGAGACTGAGTTAGAAAAATTACAAAGTAGTAAATCAACTTTTTCATTGGCAAAAGGATTGCCGCTTTGTTTACTCGCCGGAATTTTATCAGCATTATATGGTTTTTCTTTGGACCAGGGGCAACCGATAGCAGATGTGGCAATGAAATATGGCGCCACAAATTTCCAGGGCAACGTCATTTATATTTTTTCTAACTCAGGTGCTTTTGTAACCACATTATTGTATTGCTTGTATTTGCATAACAAAGAAAAAACTTTTGGCCAGTATGCTACCGCTGGCAATAATAGTTTGGTAAAAAATTATTCCATGTCCATACTTACGGGATGTTTATGGTATGGGCAGTTTTTCTTTTATGGCCTTGGTCATGTGCGTATGGGTAACTACAAGTTCACCAGTTGGGCCATACACATGATAATGCTGGTGTTGTTTAGTTCTGTTGCAGGGTTGTTAATGAAAGAATGGAAAAATTGCAGCACTATTACTATGCGATTGTTAATTCTTGCTCTTACAGTTTTAATTACTGCAGTATTATTGCTAACTTATGGTAATTACCTGGGAGGAGTTTAATCATTGTAATCATCGCTATGCAGTATAATGTTCCCTTATCTTCTAAAAATAACCCGGTTTACATTATCGGTGCCGGTGGAATTATAAACACAGCGCATTTGCCTGCCTATAAAATTGCTGACTTTAATGTACAGGGTATTTATGATATTGATATTGCAAAAGCTACCACAACTGCAGCCAATTTTAATGTGCCACATGTATTTGCAAGTGTTGCCGAAATGATCACACACGCACCTGCAAATGCAATTTTTGATGTGGCTGTTCCAGGTTCACAAACCATTTCACTGCTGCAACAATTGCCTGTTGGCGCAAATGTGCTGTTACAAAAACCCATGGGCGAAAATTACAACGAAGCAAAACAAATACTGCAACTCACCCAACGGAAAAAAATGCTGGCAGGCATTAATTTTCAATTGCGCTATGCTCCTTATATTTTGGCCGTAAAAGATCTGATGGCTAAAAATTTACTGGGCGAGCTAAATGATATCGAAATTAACGTAAACGTATACACGCCGTGGCACATCTGGGATTTTTTAATGGCATCGCCAAGAGTGGAAATATTGTACCACAGCATTCACTATATCGACCTTATAAGAAATTTATTGGGCAACCCGCAATCAGTGTATGCCAAAACAACAAAGCATCCTGCAATGCCGCAACTGGCTTCTGTCCGTAGTAATATTATTTTGGATTATGGGGACATGATAAGGGCAAATATCCTTACCAATCATTGTCATAATTATGGTACGCCCAAACAACAATCGTATATAAAAATAGAAGGTAGTAAAGGAGCAGTGATCATCAACTTTGGTGCACTCATCAATTATCCCCGTGGTGCAGCAGATAGTTTTGACTATGTGTTGTTAGAGGAAGGTAAGGAACCTCAATGGCAACAAATGCAAATTGAAGGCAGTTGGTTTCCGCATGCGTTTATTGGAAGTATGGATCAGATGATGCTGGCTGTAGAAGGAAAGATTGCAACACCTGATAATAGTGTTGATGATTGTATTGATACCATGGCTTGTATGGAAGCCGCATATTTAAGCAGCGAAAAAGGCGGGATAAAACTGGATGAAATAAAATAGTAAAATGTAATCACAATGTTTAAAAATGAGTTGAACTTAAATTGCATAAAGAAAATAGCATTTGTTTTTTTGCTTTCAATTACTATGCAGAAAATAGTGGCGCAACAAATTGCTTTTCCGGGTGCGGAAGGTTTTGGTAAATATGCAACTGGTGGTCGTGGCGGCAAAGTAGCATTTGTTACTAATTTGAATGATGATGGCGAAGGAAGTTTTAGAAACGCATTGGAAAAATTTCCAGGCGAACCACTTACGGTAATTTTTAAAGTGAGTGGTATCATTGAATTGCAAAGTAAGATTCAGATCAAACGCTCCAATCTTACCATTGCAGGACAAACGGCGCCGGGTGATGGTATTTGTTTGAAGAACCAATCTTTAATACTTAATGGCGCTTCGGCAAGTGGTAATCATGGCAATATCATTATTCGTTTTATTCGTTCACGCCCCGGCGGCACCTTAAAAACTGGTTTGTATGGTTATGATATGGAGAACTGTCATGATGTAATTGTTGATCATTGCAGTTTTAGCTGGGCCAATGAAGAATGCGCAGCAATGTATGATACCAAAAATACAACAGTGCAATGGTGTATTGTAAGTGAAGGTTTGTATGAAGCAGGACATGCAAAAGGCCATCGTTCTTATGGTGGTGTTTGGGGCGGACAGTATGCAACTTATCACCACAATTTAATAGCGCATCAAAACAGCCGAGCAGTGCGCTTTGATGGTGCAAGGGCACATGATACCATGGCGGTGATTGATTACCGAAATAATGTGATCTACAATTGGGGCAATGTAAATGCGTGCTATGGTGGCGAAGTGAATATTGCAGGAGGTGCTTCTCAAATTAATATTGTAAACAATTATTACAAACCCGGCCCAGCCACACCATCCACTTTAAAATTTGTACATGCTTTATTTGAAGCAGATAAAACTAAAGGTACTGCTGAATGGTATTTGAATGGGAATGTGATGGCAGGAGATAAAAATCTCACTAAAAATAATTTTGATGGATTGGATCTTACTGAATCAGGTGTTGCTCCGGTATCAAAAGCAAAAACACCTTTTAAAATTAATGCACCAATTCCCGATCAAGATGCAAAAGCTGCTTATGAAGAAGTGTTGAAATATAGTGGTGCAATTCTGCCTAAAAGAGATGCCGTTGATACAAGAGTGATCAATGAAACAAAAACTGGTACGGCTACTGGCATGGGCGTGTTTGGAAAAGCGGGTATCATTGATTCGCCTGTGGCAGTGGGAGGTTGGGGAGAATTTAAAAATGGAACAGCGCCTTTAGATACAGATGAAGATGGCATGCCTGATGAATGGGAAAAGAAGAATGGTTTAAACCCTAATGATGCCAGTGACAGGAATAAAGTTGGTGCAGATGGATTTACAATGCTGGAAAAATATTTGAATGAGATGGCGGTTATAAAATAAAAATGCAGTTGAAAAAAAACATATTATTGCTGCTGATTGTAGTTACCGGTAATTGCATTGTACTGTTTGCGCAAAAGAAAAAAGAAAATATAGTTATCCAGGTTACGGCTGATACAACGGCAAGAATAAGATTCGGTATAGAAAAATTGCAAGTTGCTTTGCTTCAGCACGGTTATTCCGTTCAAATAGAGGATCAAAAAAAAGAAAAACATCTTAATGGCAAAATTATTTCTATAAGGGATTGGACTTTTATGATGAGTGAAGATCCTAAAAACGAGTTTTCCTTGGAACACATCAGGCGCATAACCAAGAAGGAAACCTTTATTCTTTTCACTTCAGATGATGGCAATATTCATATTTTAGGTACAAATCCTTCAGGTGTTTTATATGGATGCCTGGCACTTACTGATAGCATAAATGCGACAGGTAAACTCCCCAAAAAGACTTATATAGTAGATAGCCCCCAAATGGTTTTACGTGGTCAATGCATCGGCTTACAAAAATCAACTTATCTCCCCGGTAGAAATGTATATGAATACCCATACACACCCGAAACATTTCCCTGGTTCTATGATAAAAAATTATGGTTGCAGGTTTTAGATTCAATGGTGGAGAACAGGATGAATTCTTTGTATCTCTGGAATGGTCACCCTTTCGCTTCATTGGTAAAACTGAAAGATTATCCTTATGCGGTTGAAGTAGATGACAGTACTTTTAAAAAGAATGAAGAGATGTACCGCTTCATTACCACAGAAGCAGATAAACGTGGTATTTGGGTGATACAAATGTTTTATAATATCATCGTATCAAAACCATTTGCTGAATACAATCATATTAAAACGCAGGATAGAGAGCGGCACATCATTCCGTTGATAGCAGATTACACACGAAAATCTATTGCTGCATTTGTAGAAAAATATCCTAATGTTGGTTTAATGGTTTGTTTGGGTGAAGCGATGGAAGGTGTGGGTAAAGATGATATTGAATGGTTTACCAAAACAATTATTCCCGGAGTAAAAGATGGGTTGCTGGCGTTGGGCAAAACAGAAGAACCTCCCATTGTTTTGCGTGCACACGATACCGATGCACCATCCGTAATGGAAGCCGCATTACCTCTCTATAAAAATTTATATACCGAAGCAAAATTTAATGGCGAAGCTTTAACCGATCCCCGCCCAAGAGGAGAGTGGGCAAAGTTGCATCAAACATTAAGTCATTTGGGAAGTGTGCAGATTGAGAATGTACACATCATGGCTAATTTGGAACCCTTTCGGTATGGGGCACCCGATTTTATTCAGCAATCAGTAATTGGTATGCATGAGGTAATGGGTGGTAATGGTTTGCACTTGTATCCACAAGCTAGTTACTGGGATTGGCCTTACAGTGCAGACAGCGTAAAAGGAAAACGTTTATTACAAATAGAAAGAGACTGGATATGGTATAAAGCATGGAGCCGTTATGCATGGAAAGCTGACAGAAAACGTGAAGATGAAATTAATTACTGGGCAGGAGCATTAGCCAGTAAATATGGTTGCAGCATCGCAGATGGTAAAAAAATATTGGAAGCGTATGAGCAGTCAGGAGAGATTGCACCTAAATTATTACGCCGTTTTGGAATTACAGATGGCAACAGGCAAACATTAACGTTAGGGATGCTGATGCCGCAGCTCATCAATCCTTATCGCTTTGGTTTGTTTACCTTGTTGTATGATAGCGAGAGCCCTGAAGGAGAAATGCTTATTCAGTATGCAGAAAAAGAATGGAAGAAAGAAAAACATATTGGCGAAACGCCGGTGCAAATTGTTAACGAAGTAAAACTGCATGGTGATAAAGCAGTGGCCGCAATAACTTCGGTAGAAAAAAATATCAAAAACAATAAAGCAGAATTTGCAAGATTGAAAAATGATATGCTTTGTTATAAAGCATTAGCCTATCATTATGCAGAAAAAACTTCAGCGGCTTTGGATGTATTGCGGTATAAATATTCTGATGATGTAAATGACTTGAAAAAAGCATTGCCGCTATTAGAAAAAAGTGTGAGCCATTATAAAGAGCTGGTTGCTTTAACGAAAGGAACTTATTTATATGCTAACAGTATGCAAACGCAACAGCGTAAGATTCCAATCCGTGGTGTCAACGGAGCATTTAAAACATGGACAGAAATGCTGGATCCTTTTGCGAAAGAGTTATCGCGGTTTAAACAGGCTGTAGATTCTTTGGATAAGACAAACAAGAACCCTTCCATAAGCGTGCAACTTTATGACAAAAGATTGGTCAATGCAAGAATGAATATATTGTCTGATGAAAAACTGTATCGCCTTGCTGATTCTTCGAAAGTATTCACGGATACTTCGGTGTATATTTTAAAAATGGCCCGGGAACTTTATTCTTTAGAAGTCGTACAACCATCCTGGCAGCAACAATTAATAAAAGGAACTGAGCTGCATTTTCGTTGCTATAAACCTATGAAGGTATTGGTAGGATTTTTTAAACCTGTGAAAGCCGCCTTTTCAAAGGACACTACTTTTTTAAAAGAACCGGAATTAGAAACCAATGCCAGTGCAAATGATTATGGACAGGCAGAAATAAAAATTGCCAATGCGTTGGTGATAAAAGGAATGCCGCCGGTGAATGTACACAGTTATAGTTTTGGTGCTGGCGATAATATTTTAAAGCTGGGGAAGGGTGTTTGTTTAATTTTGGGTTTTGTTGATGGTGATCAAATAATTCCGGTATATGATGCAGGGTTGACAGAAGACGGAATCAAAAAAGAAATTGATTGGTTGTTCGAATAAATTCAGCGCAGAGAAAAAGAGAAAAGGAGATTTCGCAGAGAGTTCGATAACCCCGTCAGCGGTTGAAAACCCTGACGGCGGTTAAATAAAAGAGGACACGTTTGCAGACGTGTTTCTGCAGCCGAACCTCATGTATCTCCTTTTCTCTGTGACAATTTTCAATTACAATATAAAAGATGGCAACAAAAAAGATAAAATACCTCTTTGCTGGTATACTCTTACTAAGTACGCAATTTCTTGCTGCGCAAGACTTAAAACTTTGGTATAAGCAACCTGCTGCAAAATGGACAGAAGCATTACCACTTGGCAATGGCCGAATAGGCGCCATGGTTTTTGGAGGTATAGAACAAGACCGCATACAATTCAATGAAGAAACATTATGGACCGGCGGGCCAAGAGATTACAATAAACATGGTGCTTATAAATATCTGGATTCCATTCGCCATTTATTATTTGCAGGCAAACAAAAAGAAGCAGAAGCATTAGCAGAAAAAGAATTCCTGGGTACCAAAAGTGATGAAGGAGCGAAGGAAATTTGGACAAAGGATGTGCTGGCATTAAAAGGAATGAACGGTAATCCTGCTGAAGAAAAATTTGATGATAGTAAATGGAAAACAATGACAGTACCTTCTTACGATGGCTGGGAAGCTGTTGGTTTTGAAGGTTTGGATGGTGCAGTGTGGTTACGCACAAGTTTCGAATTGCCTGCATCAGGGAATGATAAAGACGTGCAACTTGACCTAAACCGCATTCGTGATTATGACCACACTTATGTAAATGGAAAATTGATAGGCACACAACAAAATGGTGACCCAAGAAAATATGTGATACCAAAAAATATTTTACACCCGGGGAAAAATGTAATTGCTGTACAGGTAATAAATTATTTTGACAAGGGTGGTATTGCAGGTTATAAAGACACAACAAAGCATATCGGTGTTTATCCTGTTGGTAACGAAGTAGCAAAAATTTCATTGAACGGGCAATGGAAATATTTTATTCAGAATGATGAAGCACCTGCCGTTGGTGTGTACCAGGCCAGCTACCAGCCGTTTGGAGATTTATTTTTGCAATTTAAAAATTCAGCCGGAGCAACTAATTACAAAAGGGAATTGGATATTAGTAATGCGGTAGCTGCAACATCGTATTCATTAAATAATATTGATTTTAAAAGAGAATATTTTATCAGCCAGCCGAACCAGGCAATGGTCATTCGTTTAACTGCATCGCTAAAACATAATATTAATTTTGATGTTTCGTTAAGCAGCTTGCATAAAAAATTTATAGTTAGAAAAATAGATAACAGCACCATTGCGCTATCTGTAAAAGTAAAAAATGGAGTATTACGTGGTGAAAGTTATTTGCAAATAAAAAACATAGGCGGCACTTTAAACATCACTGATAACAAAATACTAATTACCGATGCAGATGAAGCCACAATATATTTAACTGCAGGCACCAACTATAAAAATTATAAAGACATATCTGCAGATCCTGTTGCGCCTTGCATCAATGCATTAAAATCAGTTGCCGGAAAAACATACGAGCAAATAAAAGCAGCGCATATAAAAGAGTTCCAACAATATTTTAATACTTATTCTATTGACTTAGGAAAAAGTGATAATGAAATTTTGCCAACGGATGAACGCCTTCAAAAATTTGCGTCCTCAAATGATCCAACATTCGTTGCATTGTACCAGCAGTATGGAAGATATTTATTGATTGCTTCTTCACGCCCGGGTACAAGGCCCGCAAACCTGCAGGGAATTTGGAATGATCTGTTAACCCCACCATGGGGAAGCAAATACACCACTAACATTAATGCGGAGATGAATTACTGGCCGGCAGAATTGTTGAATCTTTCTCCCATGCATCAACCATTATTTACCATGATTGATGAATTATCACAAAGCGGAAAAGAAACTGCAAAGGAATATTACAATGCACCGGGTTGGGTATTGCATCACAATACAGATATATGGAGAGGTACAGCTGCCATCAACGCATCCAATCACGGTATATGGGTAAGCGGTGGTGCATGGTTGTGCCAGCATTTGTGGGAACATTATTTGTTTACGCAGGATAAAATATTTTTGAAAAACAAAGCGTATCCAATAATGAAAGAAGCAGCGTTGTTCTTCAATTCATTTTTAGTTAAAGATCCGGCAACGGGATATTTGATCAGCGCACCATCAAATTCTCCCGAGCAAGGAGGATTAGTTGCAGGGCCAACAATGGATCACCAGGTAATTAGAACGCTTTTTAAAAATGTAATTGCAGCTGGCGAATTATTAAACGTTGATGTAACGTTGCGTAAAACTTTACAAGAAAAATACAAACAGGTTGCACCCAACAAAATTGGTAAATACGGGCAGTTGCAGGAATGGATGCAGGATGTTGATGATACTACTAACAAACATCGCCACATTTCTCATTTATGGGGCATGTTCCCCGGCAATGAAATTAACTGGGAAGATAATCCTGAATTAATGAAATCAGCAAGACAATCATTGTTATACCGCGGTGATGCAGCAACCGGCTGGAGTCTTGCGTGGAAAATAAATTGCTGGGCAAGATTTAAAGAAGGCAATCATGTGTTTAAGATGATTCAAATGTTACTGAGCCCCACAAAAAATGATGCAGGCAGCTACCCGAATTTATTTGATGCCCATCCACCATTCCAGATCGACGGTAACTTTGGTGGCGCCGCAGGTATTGGAGAAATGTTATTGCAAAGTCATACAAAATATATTGATATCCTTCCTGCCTTGCCAGATGCAATACCAAATGGAGAAGTGAAAGGCATTTGCGCCAGAGGTGGATTTGTTATTGATATGAAATGGAAAAATGGGGAGTTGGAAAATATAACTGTAATATCAAAAGCAGGAATGCCTTTATTATTACGTTATAAAGGACAAGAGAAAAGTATGGTAACAGTTAAAAACGGGGTATATAAATTTGATGGCTCACTCAATAAACTATAAATATCTTTTCGGGTTTAAGCGCAGAGAAAAAGAGATACATGAGATTTCGCAGAGATGCTCTGCGTTAACTCCTTTTCTCCTTTTTGCTGCGCTGAAAAAAAGAACGCTGCCATTTTTTTGTATTGGCTTGTTGCTATTGCAAATGCCATCTGCTGCTCAAAACAATATACGCAAGGATATTAATCTGGATGAAGATTGGAAAGTTTTTGCCGATCAACCGGTAAACCTGGGCTGGACTGGTTTAAGTGGCGGAGAAAAAATTAATCTTCCGCATAATGCTGATGCATACAATGGATACAGAAGATTGCTGCATGGTAATAAACATGGAGGCATACTGTATTTGAAAAAAATAAAAATAAATGAACCCGGTAGCGGAAAGCGGTTCTTCCTTTTTTTTGAAGGCGTAGGTTCTTATGCTAAGGTTTATGTAAACAAAAAATATGTTGGAGAGCATGCAGGAGGAAGGACAACTTTTAGTATTGATGTTACCGGTAAGCTAAATACTAACGGAATAGTAAATGATATATTAGTGTTTGCTGAACATCCCGCCAACATCAAAGACCTGCCCTGGGTTTGCGGTGGCTGCAGTGATGAAAGGGGATTTTCCGAAGGCTCACAACCAATGGGTATTTTTCGGCCGGTACATTTAATTGTTACCAATGATGTACGTATTGAGCCATTTGGTATTCATGCATGGACAGATATAAAAAATAATAACGCCACATTGTCTGTCAGTACCACGGTAAAAAATTATTCATTACGGAAAAGGAACCTTACTATCGTTCAGCAGTTAGTAGATGCTACGGGAAAACTGGTGAAAGAAACTACAACGCAGCAAGCAATAAAAATAAAAGACTCCATTACCATTTTGCAAAATGAAATGGTAATAGCGAATCCTAACTTATGGAGTGTTGATAACCCTTATCTCTATAAAATTGTTTCGCTTATTAAAGAAAATAATTTGATCGTTGATAAAACGGTGACTGATTTTGGTTTTCGTACTATCAACTGGAAAACAGCGTCGCATCAATTTTTATTAAATGATAAACCTGTATTTATAAATGGTATTGCAGAGTATGAGCATTTGCTTGGTGGCAGTCATGCTTTCAGCAATGAAGAAATTATTGCGAGAATGAAATGGATACAATCCGCAGGCTTTAATGCATTTCGTGATGCACACCAGCCTCATAATTTATTGTATGGAAAATTGTGTAATGAAAAAGGCATTTTATGGTGGACACAATTTTCTGCTCATATTTGGTACGATACACCGGAGTTTAGAAAAAATTTCAAACAGCTATTGAAAGAATGGGTGATTGAAAGAAGAAACGACCCTGCTGTAATTTTATGGGGTTTGCAAAATGAAAGTAAACTGCCCAAAGACTTTGCTGAAGAATGTACAGCACTTATCCGTTCATTGGACCCGACCGCATCAACACAACGTTTAGTAACCATCTGCAATGGCGGAGAAGGAACCGATTGGGATGTGCCGCAAAACTGGACGGGCACTTATGGCGGCAACCCTGCAACTTATGCCAGCGATCTGAAAAAACAAATTTTGGTGGGTGAATATGGAGCGTGGAGAACATTGGATCTGCACAACGAAGGGGGCTTTGTACAAAATGGAGCGTTGAGCGAAGACAGGATGACACAACTGATGGAACAGAAAATTCGTTTAGCCGAAAGCGTTAAAGATAGTGTTGCCGGCCAATTTTTCTGGTTGCTCACCTCACATGATAATCCCGGCCGTGTGCAGGGAGGTGAAGGATTGAGAGAGTTGGATCGTGTTGGTCCCGTTAATTACAAAGGATTACTCACGCCATGGGAAGAACCCACTGATGCATATTACATGTTCCGCAGCAATTATGTCTCCAACAAAAAAGAACCGATGGTGTATATCGTTTCTCATACCTGGCCAAATCGTTGGATGATACCGGGAATAAAAGACAGCATCATTGTATATTCCAATTGTGATGAAGTAGAATTGTTTAATGATATTGATAATGCATCATTAGGGAAACAGAAAAGAAATGGTATTGGTACGCATTTTCAATGGGATAAAGTGAATATCAAATATAATGTGTTGTATGCGGTGGGTTATGTGAATGGAAAAGCTGTAGCGAAGGATAGAATTGTGCTGTTTCATTTACCACAATCTCCCAATTTTAATAAATTATATGCTGACACAAAGTCAATAATAAAGCCTGATCCGGAGTTTAATTATATCTACAGGGTAAATTGCGGTGGCCCCGAATATAAAGATGCCAACGGAGATACATGGCGTGAGGACAGGATGTTTGATCCGGAAATTACCGGGCATGGCTCTACTTCATGGACTAACGATTTCCCGGGTATGCCTTCATTCTTTGCGAGCCAGCGAAGAACTTTCGCTCCGATAAAAAACACAAAAGACTGGAAGCTGTTTCAATCCTTTCGTTATGGAAAAAACAAATTGAAATTCGAATTTGACATAGCAGACGGAGAATATTTAGTGGAATTGTATTTTATTGAACCATGGTTGGGAATTGGCGGCGGTATAAATGCAAAGGGTATGCGTTTATTTGATGTGGCTATCAATGGTAAAACTGTGATAGATGATCTGGATATATGGCAAGAAGCAGGCACGAATACAGTATTGAAGAAAACAATTATGGCTAAAGTAGCTGGAGGTAAGATGATTATTTCATTCCCTGAAACTAAAGTTGGGCAGGCCGTTATATCAGCAATTGCCATTGGGAAGAAAGAGAAACCTGAAAACAGAAGGGGTGCTCCAAACAGAGTAAGTTATGATGTTACGATTCCATGGCTTGATATTGGGGATAAGGTATTCGTAAATGAAAATATCCAGATCAATTCTTTGCCTTCTAATTTATTTGGTGCCGACTGGGTACAATTGGATTCAAAAAAAGAAAAAAGAATGTTCAACTACCGGGGTCATGAGAGATCAGATTTATTTTTTTGTGTAAAGAAAGGTTACAAAGGCAACGATATATTTCAAGGGTTTGAAAATACTAATACAAAAATCATTACAGATGAGAATGGCGGAACGGAATATAGTGTTTACAAAAAAAGATTTGCTAAAAATGAAACAATGTTGATCAATATCAATTCTGATATGATCGTATGCATGCAGCCTGTCACCAACATGCAGCCCGCCTACGATTTAAAATCAACCATATCTTACCGTCCTGCAACAGCAAAATTAATTGGCGATAGTTTAGTCAAATCAACCATCAACGAAAAAGAAACCATCAGCTTCAACAAAAACAAAACCGCCATCGAATGGAATATTAATATTGGTGCAGCAGATATTTACTCTTTAAATATCCGTTACACAAATCCGGCAGAGAAAAATTTATCCGGCACATTGCAAATAATTATGGCAGACGGGACAGTTATCAAAAATGAAAAAATTACATTTACACCTGCAAAGCCGGGAAAATGGAATTATATCTCCACTACTACCGGTTCAATGGTAAATGCAGGAAATTATATTGTTAGGATTACTGCAGATGATGCTGTTGGAGTGGGTGTTTCTGGTTTGGATGTACAGTAGTTACCAGCGAATAGATAAGATTTTTTGAATTGCCGGTAGCTTCAGCCACCGGATAAAAAATAAAACATCATTGGCTTTAGCCATTCATGAAAATAAAACATTCTTCAACTTCAGTTGAAGAGAGTTAAAAAAAATAAAAATAAAAAAATGGAGTTCAGGCAATTAGGAAAAACAGGCATCAAAGTTTCTGCCATCAGTTTAGGCACCTGGCAGGTAGGAGGGAAGTGGGGCGATAATTTCAGCCACACCAATGCAGATGAAATTTTAAACAAAGCTATTGACAGTGGTATCAACTTTATTGATACGGCGGATGTATATGGCAATGGAGAAAGTGAAAAAGCCGTAGGAAGATTAATTAAAAATCGCAAAGAAAAAATTTATGTAGCCACCAAATGCGGCAGGCAATTGAATCCGCATACCAGTGAAGCTTACCAGGTTGATGTACTAAGGAAATTTGTAGAAGCCAGTTTAAAGAATATGGGTTTAGAAACTATTGATCTCATTCAATTGCATTGTCCGCCCACTGCTGTGTATTACCGCCCCGAAATTTTTGAGTTATTTGATAAATTAAAACAGGAAGGAAAAATTCAGCACATGGGTGTGAGCGTGGAAAAAGTAGAAGAAGCATTAAAAGCAATCGAGTATGATAATGTAACCACGGTACAGATCATCTTCAATATGTTCAGGCAAAGGCCGGCGCAATTATTTTTCAGTGAAGCAAAGAAAAAAAATGTGGGCATTATTGTAAGGGTGCCATTAGCAAGTGGTTTACTTACAGGGAAATTCAGCAGCAATACCAATTTTACATCAGGCGATCATCGTCAGTTCAACCGCAATGGCGATGCTTTTGATAAAGGCGAAACATTCAGCGGCATTGATTATACAACAGGGCTTGCAGCAGTAGACGCATTAAAAGAAATTTTTCCTGGCCAGGAAAATTTAGCACCCATTGCATTAAAATGGATACTGCAGTTTGATGCAGTAAGTTGTATCATTCCAGGTGCATCTAACATAAGGCAGGTAGATTCTAATATCAGTGCATTAAACATTCCTGAACTTTCTGCAACGCAATTAAAAGCAGTGCAGAAAGTGTATGAAAAATATATTAAGCCATCAGTGCATCAGTTGTGGTAAAATAAATGCTACTTTTTGTAGAGTGTCAGCCTGAGCTTGTCGAAGGCGGGTTTATTTGGAAAAGAAACTTCTTCTCTCATACAGCCCGGCTTCGACAAGCTCAGCCTGACAGCTTCAATGCTTGTTGTTGTAAACATAGTTTTAAAATGAAAAAAAAATATCTTCTTATAATTGCTGTCTTGCTGTCGAATGTATTGCATGCACAAGTGCGCCAGGTTATTGATTTTAATAACGGGTGGAAATTTTATTTAGGTAACGACAGCACTGCAAGCAATACAAATTATAATGATGCAAAATGGAGAACACTAAATCTTCCTCATGACTGGAGCATTGAAGGTAATTTTTCAAAAAGCAATCCTGCTACCACACAAGGCGGTGCATTGCCCGGCGGTATTGGCTGGTACAGAAAAACATTTACAACTCCGGCGTCTGCAAAAAATAAAAATGTATTTATTGAATTTGAAGGGGTGTATCGTAATAGTGAAGTGTGGATCAATGGACATTATTTAGGCAAACGGCCCAATGGTTATATTTCTTTTCAGTATGAGCTTACACCGTATTTAAAATGGGGAACAGAAAAAAATGTTGTTGCAGTTAAAGTTGATAATTCACAACAACCCAATTCAAGATGGTATAGTGGAAGCGGCATTTACAGGAATGTAGCATTGGTTATTAAAAATAAAATCGCTTTTGACAGGGATGGAGTTTTTATCAGGGCAGGCGTATATAGTGCAGATAATGGCAACCCGGTTAGTTATGATAAAAGCAAACCGTCATTTGGAATGGTTAACATAGAGGTTAGCCTGCATACCAAAATAGTAAACCAGGAAACACTTACAGTAGTGCATACAATTTATGATGCTGCAGGAAAAAAAGTGAACAGCAGTAAACCACACCAGTTTCAAATTGATACAATGTATGGAATAACAATGAAAATGGATGGAGGCGTCGGCATTGATAACCCGGTTCTTTGGTCTGTTGACAATCCCTATTTATACAAAGTGGTTTCTACTGTTTTTCAAAACAATATTCCTGTTGATGAGATGAGCACTAACTTTGGCATTCGTTTATGCAGGTTCGACAGGGAAAAAGGTTTCTTCCTCAACAATCAACCACTAAAAATAAAAGGTGTTTGCCTGCATCATGATCTTGGTGCATTAGGTACCGCATTCAATTATCGTGCAGCCGAAAGACAATTACAAATTTTAAAAGCCATGGGTTGCAATGCTATTCGTACGTCGCACAATCCACCGGCGCCGGAGTTTTTAGACTTGTGTGATAAGATGGGGTTTTTAGTAATGGACGAAGCATTTGATATGTGGCAAAAAAAGAAAAACAAATTTGATTATTCAGTAGATTTTGCAGCATGGCATAAAAAAGATTTAGAAGATATGATCCTGAGAGACAGGAATCATCCCTGTATTTTTATGTGGAGTGTGGGTAACGAAATTAGAGAACAGTTTGATAGTACAGGAATTGCCATTACAAAAGAGTTGGTGGATATTGTAAAGCAATTAGATAATACAAGACCTGTTACATCTGCATTAACAGAAACAGATACTGCAAAGAATTTTATTTATCAATCCAATGCATTAGATGTAGTTGGATGGAATTATAATGAAAAGAATTTTCCTGATTTTTTAAAAAGATATCCCGGTAAAATATTCATTGGTTCCGAAACTACTTCTGCCATTGCAACAAGAGGTCATTATGATCTTCCTTCGGATAGTATAAGAGTGTGGCCACCAAAAGGTAAAAAAGAAGTGGAGAATGTAAATGGTGACTGGACAGTATCTGCTTACGATAATGTAAAAGCAGGCTGGGGCAGTACGCATGAAGAAACCTGGAAGATCATAAAAAAGTATGATTTTCTTTCAGGCATGTTTGTATGGACAGGCTTTGATTATTTAGGAGAGCCAACACCTTATCCATGGCCGGCACGCAGTAGTTATTTTGGCATCATTGATTTAGCAGGTTTTCCCAAAGATGTGTATTATATGTATCAAAGTGAATGGACAAATAAGCCAGTGCTGCATATTTTTCCGCATTGGAATTGGCCGAGTGGAAAAATTGTAGATGTATGGGCTTACTACAACAATGCAGATGAAGTAGAATTATTTTTAAACGGAAAATCTCTTGGTACAAGAAAAAAAATAAATGACGACCTGCATGTTATGTGGCATGTGTCATTTGCACCAGGCACATTAAAAGCCATCTCCCGTAAAAATGGAAAAACAGTTTTAGTAAAAGAAATTAAAACTGCGGGGGCACCTGCAAAAATTGAATTAATTGCAGACAGAAAAAATATCAAAGCAGATGGTAAAGACCTTTCTTTTATCACAGCAAGAATTGTAGACAAAGATGGTAACCTTGTTCCTGATGCAAATAATTTGATCACATTTTCTATTTCAGGCAACGCAACTGTTGCTGCAACCGATAATGGTTACCAGGCAGACACCACTTCATTTACCAGCAATAAAAGGCAGGCCTGGAAAGGTATGGCCCTGGCCATAGTACAATCGTCTGCAAAAAAGGGAAATAGTACATTAACTGCAACAACTCCCGGTTTGGCATCGGCAACGATTGCGTTGAAGATAGCTGAGTAATGCCAATTCAGGCAATTTAAAAACCAAGTTATTTTTTTTAGAAATAGTAAAATTGTACATCTTTATAGCAAAACCTTACATTGTTAAGGCTTAGGTGTACCTGTACCTTTAGCTTAATAAATGAGTATTCTTTGCGGCTCATTTTTAACGATAAAATACGCTTCATGAAAAGGTTCCTGCTTGCTGGTAATAAGGTACAGTTTATAAGTGTTGTTGCAATCAACAAGTCGTCTTTTTCAATTGGCCCCATCATTGCTCACCGTTTATTCCATGTAAAAAAAAATATCCTTGCCGTAGCGTTATTGTTATTGTATAGCGTGGTTGCACATGCACAGCAAAGTACAGATACTGCTTATCAAAAAGTTCTGGCAGAGCGTACTGCTAAGATAGTAAACACATTAGGCATTACTGATGCATCGTTGTATAAAAAAGTACAGCAACA
>Ga0068859_100002354_pt1 | contig 19233 bp, 17 predicted proteins | sample KBSSwiS22_FD_66585 | JGI IMG/M metagenome (GOLD analysis project Ga0068859, IMG submission 66585) | Switchgrass rhizosphere microbial communities from Kellogg Biological Station, Michigan, USA - KBS Switchgrass S2-2 | ecosystem: Host-associated > Plants > Roots > Rhizosphere > Soil ...
GGCGAGCGGGTGATCCAGCGCGCGCTGCGCGCGGGTTACCAGCCAAGGTCGGTCCTGGTCACGCCCAACCGGCTCGACGCCGTGCCCGCGGAACTCGGCTCCGACGTCCCGGTCTACCTGGCCGGGCCCGACGTGATGGCCAGGATCACCGGCTTCGAGGTGCATCGCGGGGCGCTCGCCGCGATGGCCCGTCATCCGGCCCGTGACCCGGCGGAACTTCTGTCCTGGGCGCTACGGGTCCTCGTCCTGGAAGACCTTGTCTCCCACACCAACCTGGGCGCCGTCTTCAGGTCCGCCGCCGGTCTGGGCATGGACGCCATCCTGCTCAGCCCCCGCTGCGCCGACCCGCTCTACCGCCGCTCGGTCCGCGTGTCGATGGGCGAGGTCTTCGCCGTCCCTTACGCCCGCCTCCAGCCCTGGCCCGCGGCCCTCGGCACCCTGACCGACCGGGGCTTCGAGATCCTCGCGCTGACGCCGTCCGCCGACGCGGCCGACCTGGCGGCCCTGCGCCCGGCGCCGGACGCCCGGCTGGCAGTGCTGCTCGGCACCGAAGGCGAGGGCCTTACCCCGGAGGCTCAGGAAGCCGCCACCCGTCGCGTCCGCATCCCGATGGCGGCGGGCGTCGACTCCCTGAACGTCGCCGCCACCGCGGCCATCGCCTGTTACGCCCTCGGACGGCGCTGACACTCCAGGATTTCCTCCCGGGACGGACAACGGCCGGTCGCCCGCCGCCGCCTAGGCGTGCGAGTCGGGACAAAGGTCGATAAAGTCGCCGCGCCGCGCTGTCCGGACCGCCTGCCCGGATTTGGCCGTGCCCGGGTCTGGCGCCAGGGTAGACGTGCCCGGGTCTGGCGCCAGGGTAGACGTGCCCGGGTCTGGCGCCAGGGTAGAGAGGAGCCGCGTCGATGGCGACGTCCGAGGAGTCGACGTCGGCGTCCGCGGAAGCGGCGCCCACGGAATCGGGGTCCACAAGGTCGCGGTCCAGAAGGTCGGCGTCGGTGTCCACGGGCCCCACCGCCTGGTCGTGGATCGGCGTGATGCTGTTCGGCGGCCTGCTGGGCGGCGGGTTCGTGCTCGTCGTGTGGTGGGCGATGTCGCTCGGCGGGTCCTCGACGGGCGCGTCACCTCAGGCCAGCGCCGGGCATCTCGGCATTTCCGAGCCGGCGGCGGAAACGCCTTCCCCGTACGGCAGCCCGATCACCGCGCGGCCGGTCTGGCCGGCGGCGCCGGACGCCGCGGTGATCGTGCCGCGGGCAGCGGCCGGCGGGACGCGGACGCAGGCGGCGCGGCCCGCTGGGGGCCAGGCGAGCGGCGCCGCCCGCTACCACGGCTCGGTGGTGGTCACGGTCGGCACGGTTCCCGCGCGGGTGACCCGCGGCCTGCCCTTCACGATCACGGCGCAGGCCCGGGCGGCCACGCCCGGCGGCCCGCCGCTCACCGGGCACCTGCGCTTCACCCTGGATGGCGTCGCCGTCGAGGAATCGGTCGACGAGACCGGGTCGGCGCGGGCGAGACTGGTCCCCAAAGCCGACGGGCCCGACTCCGTCGAGGTCAGCTACGTCGGCGACTCCCATTACGACCAGCCCGCGTCCGGGCACAGCGGCCGGTTCACCGTCGCCGAGGTCGTCCCCGGCGAGGGCCTCGCGCCGGGCCCGCCCATCCTGCTCCCGACCATTTCCGCGCCGGTGGGCGACCAGAAGAGCTAGCCGGTGGTCGGCATGGTGCCGGGCAGGTCGGGAACGCCGCCGGCCGCGGTCCGGCGGCGGTGCGCGAGCGCGGCGAAGATCTCGAGAGCGACGCGGTGGGCGCTGTTGACCGTCGTGTCGGCGTGGTCGTAGGGCGGGGAGACCTCGACGATGTCCGCGGCGACCAGCGGGGTGTCGAGGGCGATCTGACGCACGGCCCGCAGCAGGTCGGCCGGGTTCATGCCGCCGGGCTCCGGGGTGCCCGTCCCGGGCGCGAAACCGGGGTCGAGCACGTCGATGTCGACGGACAGGTAGAGCGCCCTGCAGCCGTCGACGGCCTGCGCGATCGCGTCCGCGATGACGGCCCGCGAGCCCCGCTCCCAGATCTCGTGCATGAGGTGCCAGCGCAGCCCGTTCGCACGCATCCAGGCGAAGACGTCCGGCGGCGGCCAGTACCCGCGCAGCCCGACCTGGACGAAGTTGCGGCCGCGGACAGCCCCGGACTCGATCAGCCGGCGCATCGGGGTGCCGTGCGAGGCAAGGTTGCCGTCGATGATGTCGGCGGTGTCGGCATGCGCGTCGAAGTGCAGCAGGCCGACTTCGCCCCAGCCGACCGCCTCCGCGACCGCGGTCGCCGCCGGCCAGGTGATCGAGTGGTCCCCACCCAGGATCAACGGGAAGATCCCGTGCCGGGCCACCTGGTTGACCTTGGCGCGGATGTTCGCGTGGGACGCCTCCGTGAGGCCGTGCGGGCAGTGCGCATCGCCCGCGTCGACGACGTCCAGCCACTCGTAGATCTCGATGCCGAGGTCGAGGTGGTAGGTGCCCGGGTCGTAGGCCTGGGCGCGCAGCGCGCGCGGGCCGAACCGGGCGCCGGGCCGGTGGGTGGTCGCGATGTCGAACGGGGCGCCGACGACGGCGACATCCGGGCGCCTGGCGAGCAGCTCCGCCTCGGTCGCCAGCCACGGCCGACCGCAGAACGTCGCGAGGCCCGCGTACCCGGGGGCGTCCGGCAGGTCGTTCGCCGCCTCCCGCGCCGCGTACGGCGCCGGGGGCGCGCCGGCCCGCGGTGTCTGTGCGGGCTCGCCCAGCGGCTGCGCCATCGGACTCTCCTTACGCCGGGGCGCCCCTGACCTGCCCGCTGGGCCGGCTGCCGCGCCGGCAGACGGTTACGCTGCCGAGTATGTCCCTGCGCGGCCGCGCGGCGCGTACCGAGCCCCCGCGCTCATCGCCCCGGAAATCGTTGCCCCCGCAATCGTTCAGGGCGGCGGCGCCGACGGAGCCGGCCGTGGGCCAGGCGCCCACGGCGCCCGCTCGGCCGGTCCCTTCGGTCGCCTACCCGCGGGCGGAGCCGGCGAACTCGGTGGCGCAGGCGGCCTGGGCCGGCCAACGCCCGGGCCAGGCTGACGCGGAGGCCGCCGACCCGCAGCTGCCGTCCTGGCCGATCCGCCGCTGGTCACGGCGGGCCCGGCTGTACGGGTATCTCGGCGTCGGCGCGGCCGCCGCCGCCGGGTCAACCATGATCTACCTCGTCGACCCGGCCCAGCCCGGCCACTATCCACTCTGCCCGTTCAGGTGGGCGACCGGCCTCGACTGCCCGGGCTGCGGCTCGATGCGCGGGCTGCACCAGCTGCTGCACGGCCAGGTCGGCGCGGCGGCCGACTACAACGTCCTGTTCGTGATCGCGGCTCCCTGGCTGGTGGCCGGGTGGTTCGTGGCCGTCCTGCGACTGCTCGGCCTCCGGATCCGGACACCGCGGATGCCGAACCTGCTGAACCGGGCGATCCCGGTGGTCGTCATCGCCTTCTGGATCGTCCGGAACACGCCGGGCCCGGTCGGCCACTGGCTGCACTCGTAGCCGGCGCGGCTGGCCCCTCCGGCCGGCCATCAGTTCAGGTGTTCGCCGCGGAACGCCCCGGGTCCCGTTGTCCGTCCCACCGCACTGCCGGCGTGTCGACACCGGTAGGGGACGGTGCGGCCCAGACAATCCCGCACCGACGCCACTTCCGCTGGCATGTTCGGTGAGTGGCGCTCTGGACGCTCCTGACACGGCCAGGACGCTGGAAGTCAGAGAAAAACGGGCCGTAGCCGGCTAGGGGTTGCAAAGCCGGTCCAGTGTGCCTGCGCCCGCTAACTGAAGGAAGCGGGGATGAGACGGCTGGGCGGGCTTCGCTACAGTTCGGGAGTCCAGCCAGGCAGCGGTGTTCGGTGTGGGGGTGAGGATGACGCACGGCGCGAACCCGCGTGCGGGCGAGGTCAGGCTGGTCGGGCTGACGCATCACCATCCGGGGTCGGCGGCCGCCGCCGTCGCCGGAGTGGACCTGCTGGTGGCCCCGGGCGAGTCGCTGGCGCTGGTCGGTCCCATCGGCGCCGGGAAGACCACCGTCCTGCGGCTGGTCGCGGGCCTGGACACGCCCACCGAGGGCCGGGCACTGGTCGACGGTGTCGCCGTCGCGGAGCTGCCCGCGGCGCGTCGGCCGGTAGCCGCAGTCTTTGGGCGTTACAGCCTGTTCCCGTTCCTCGACGTGGCCGCCAACGTCGCCTTCGGGCTGCGGGGCGGGGCGCCCGAGCTTCGCGGCCGCGCCCCGGCGACGCCGGCCGGCCAGGCGGGCACCGCCCGCCGCGTCCGCGAGGCCCTGGAACTGGTCCGGATGGGGGACTACGCCCGCCGCCGGCCCTCCCAGCTGTCCGCCGCCCACCAGCAGCGCGTCGCGATCGCGCGGGCGCTGGTGCTGCGGCCGAAGGTGCTTGTCCTCGACGAGCCGCTCGGCGCTGGCGAGGACGAGGACCTGCGCGTCCGGTTGGCCGAGGACCTGCGCGTGCTGCACCGCCAGCTCGGGATCACGCTGCTGTACGCGACCCGCAGCGCGGGCGAGGCCTCGGCGGTCGCGGACCGGGTTGCCGTCCTCGCCGACGGCCGGCTGCTGCTGGAGGCACAGCCCGCCGAGGACGCCGTCGCGCGGCCAGGCGGTGATGGCGCCGATGTCACGGACACCACGTCGGATGAGCCGCTGATGCCCGGGGCCGCGCTCCTGCCGACCGGTGACGCGACCGAGGCTGGCGCCCCCGCGGCGTGAGCCGTCGCCTGGGCCCGGTGCTGATTACCGCAGTTCGCGCTGGGAATCGGTCGGGTAAGCGACCCGTGTGCCGGGAGACGGGCAGCCCGCATCGGTGTACGGAGCTGACGGGGCCCCGACCCAGACCCACCGGGAGGAAGAGATGACCCAGCCCGCGCAGGACGCGCAGAACGGCGGCGACCTGTCCGGCGTTCTCGACGACGTGCCGCTGACCGTCGAGGAGAGCCTGGACAGTGACGATCTCGGTGACACCGACGCGGGTCTGGACCCTCTCGACGACAGCTGGGACGCCCCGGACCGGCCGAGCCCCGAGATCCGGCTGCGCCCGACCGCGAGCGAGCTGCGCGACGGCTCGCCGTTGGACGAGCAGCTCGCCCAGGAGATCCCGGACATCGATCCCTACCTGGAGGCCCAGCGCACCGAGTCGGGTCTCGTGCTCGACGACGACGTGGCCGGCATCGGTACCCCGTTCACGGATCCCGACCCGGTGCCACGCCCGGCCGGGCTGATCGCCGACGGCCTCGACGGGAGTGACCCACTCACCGGGCGGGCGGTCGCGCGGGCGGACGGGAGCCCGGGGGACGACTCGGCGTGGCCGCTCGCCCCCGAGGATGCGGCCCTGCACCTCGACTGACACGCGGCCGACCCATGGCAGCCGGGGTACTGAACCGGTGCCGCTGGCGGCTTCCGTGCACCGAGCGGGCCAGCGTGAGCACACCGAGCGGGGAAAAATACCCCGCTTGTCGGCCAGGTGCCGATAACGTATAGCGTCCCGCTCCGTGGCTACTGTTGCGGACCGGATTCTCGGCCATCTCGCCGGGGCACCGGCCGGCTTGGACGATGGCAAACTCGCGGAGGCGATTGGCGCCAGCCGCAGTTCTGTCAACAACGCGTGTCGAAAGCTGGCCGAGCAGGGCCGGCTGGTAAGGGCCGTCGGCACCGACGGCAAGATCGTGAACAAGGTCCCTGGAGCTGGCGCCGCCGAGGGCGCGCCGCCCGTTTCGGCCGACATCCCGGTGCCGACGCAGCCCGTGGCCGAGCAGTCCCTGGCCGACGCGACCAGCCCTGGCGAGGCGGCGATTCCCGCGGCGCGTCCGGGCGCGGACGACCTGCCGGGCATCCCGGCCGCTCGGTCGCCTGGCGACGACGAGATCCCGGCCCAGCCCGTCGCGGTGCCGATCGTCGCCGACGCCGCGCCGACACGCGCCGAGCCCGAGATCGTTGAGGTTGAGGTCGCGGACGTCGAAGTCGCCGAGCCCGAATTCGTCGAGCCTGCGCCGACGGCCACCGCGCCTGAGCCCACGGACCCGGTCGCGGCGGAGCCGGCCAGTCTGGCGGCCTCGGTAGCCGAGCCGGCCGATGTTGACGACGTGGCCGCCGCCGAGGGCGAGTCCGACGTGGCCGCCGAGTCCGACGTGGCCGAGGCGGAGATCATCGCGGAGCCCGAGATGCCTGCCGCGTCGTCGGACGACAGCGACATCGAGGACGTCGACGTCGAGGACGTCGAGACGAGCGGTACGCCCGCGGCGGCCGTCCCGCCCGCCGCACCTGCGGGAGAGGCGCGCCGTTCCTGGTGGCGGCGGCTGCTGCAGTTGGGCTAGCAATCCACGCCAGCTGGTAGTCGTGGGGGCGGCAGAGGTCGGACGTAGCGTGGCAGCGTCACGGAACTAGTCAGGGGAGAGCATGTCTATCCGAGCCCGATCGCTTGTCGCGGCGGTCGCGTTGTCGACGCTGGCGCTGTCCGCGTGCGGCAGCCGCGTCCACGACGCGGGGAGTACCGGCGGCGCAACCGGCGCGGCGACGACGAACGCCGCCAACACCGCGTCCGACACGGGCGTCACCCCGACCGACATCAAGGTCGGCGTGATGACCGGTCAGGACGGGTTCCTCGGCGGAGACGTGTTCTCGTCCTCGCTCTACGGCGCCCAGGCGTACTTCGACGCCCTGAATGACCAGGGCGGCATCAACGGCCGCAAGGTCACCGTCGACCCGTGTGACGACAAGAGCAGCCCCGACGGCAACGTCACCTGCGTGCACAAGATGATCGACGACGACAAGGTCTTCGCCATGGCGGCCACGACGTCGTTCCAGTACTCCGCCGCGCAGTACGTGAACTCGAAGGGGGTCCCGGACGTCGGCGGCCAGCCGGTCTCCGGCAACGCCTACAACCAGTACCCGAACCTGTACTCGATCTACGGCGGCTTCGGCTACCCGCGCGACGGCAAGGCGCCCGGCTACAACGGCACCCTCGTCAACGCGACCCAGGACTACCGCTGGTTCAAGGAAAAGCTCGGCGCCAGGACCGCCGCGGTCGTCTTCTTCGGCATCGCGCAGTCCCAGCAGTACGCGGAGCAGATCAGCGCGGGCCTGAAGGCCGAGGGAATCAAGGTCGTCCCCGAGCAGATCAACCTGGGTCTGCCCAACTGGGACGCGGCCGTTCTCGACATGAAGAAGAACAACGTCGACCTGGTCTACGACGCGCTGACCGCTGACGCCAACGTCAGCCTGTGCAAGTCGATCCAGGCACAGGGCATGCCGCTGAAGGCGAAGGTCACCACGACGCAGAGCTGGACGGACGACGCCGGCAGCATCTACGCGTCGACCCCGACCTGCCTGAACAACCTGTACGCCGTCAGCCAGGACCAGAACTACAACAACGTCGCCGACCCCGGGGTCAAGGCATACCGCGACGCGATCGCGAAGTACCACCCGGAGCGTGCCGGCAAGATGAACATGTGGATGTTCGAGGGCTACCTCGCGGCCATGTGGCTGTCCGACGCGATGAAGTCCTGCGGCTCGGACCTGACCCGCAAGTGCGTCACGAACTACATGAACACCACGACGTACGACGCGAACGGCCTGATGATTCCGCGGGACTTCAAGCCGGTGGTGCCCGCGCCGAAGACCGAGAAGGGCTGCCTGAACGTCGTCCGGTGGACGTCGAAGGCTCCGACCGGCGTGGCCGGCTGGACCTCGCAGACCGCCGACATGACGACGAACTGCTTCACCGTCCCGACCTTCACGCTCAACGCCACCTGACGGTCGGCACAGCACCAGCGCAAGTCGCTCAGCAGGACACCGAAGACACGAAGGCCGGGCCGCTCCCAAGGGGAGTGGCCCGGCCTCCGTGGTGACGGGAGGGTCCGCCCGGCTAGGCGTGCGCGAGCTCCGCCGGGTCGCCGACGAACGAGCGCTCGCCGCGGTGCAGGACGTAGGCGATGTCGGCCATGCCGAGCGCGGCGTCGGTGTACTGGTCAGCCAGGATGACCGTCGTCCCCGCGGCGGCGATCGTGGCGAGCCACTCGAACAGCTCCGCGGCGACCTTCGGCGACAGGCCCAGTGACAGCTCGTCGACCATCAGCACGATCGGCCGGGCCAGCAGGGCCCGCGCGAGCGCGAGCATCCGCCGTTCGCCGCCGGACATCGAGCCTGCCCGCTGGGCGAGCCGGTCGCGCAGCTTGGGGAACGCGGCCAGCGCGGGCGCGATGCCGTCCGGGTTCCCGGTCGCCTCCGCGACGACCAGCAGGTTGTCGCGGACCGACAGGCCGGCGAAGACGGCCCGCTCGTCCGGCACGAGCAGCAGGCCGCGCCGGGCCCGGTCGAGAGCGGACATCCTGGTGATGACGTCGCCCCGCCAGGTAAGCGTGCCACTGCGCAGCGGCACCAGCCCGGCGAGCACCCGCAGCGTGGTGCTCTTGCCCGCGCCGTTCACCCCGAGCAGCGCCGTCACCTTGCCGGCCGGGACGACGAGATCCAGGCCGTGTAGCACCTCGACGGCACCGTAGCCGGCCCGGGCGCCGCGCAGGCGCAGCTCGATGCCGTCGGGGGCGGACCTGCCGGCGCCGCGGCCCGTGACGGCCGCGGCGAGCGCCGCGGCGGAGCTGCCGGCCGCGACCGCCGCGGCCGCGTCCAGCTGGGGTTTCGACGGGGGAGTGCTCATGTCATCGATCCCTGTGCGAGGTACACGGACTGGACAGTCGGGTTCGAGCGGACCGTCGCCGGGTCGCCGTGCGCGACCACCTTGCCGCCAACCATCGCGTAAACCTGGTCGCAGACAGTGAACACCAGGTCGACGTCGTGGTCGACCAGCACGATAGCCACGCCGGCGTCCGCGATCCGGCGCAGCAGCTGGGAGAAGCGCTCCGTCTCCGTCGCGTCCAGGCCGCTGGCCGGCTCGTCCAGCAGCAGCACGTCCGGGTGGGTACACAGCGCGCGGGCGCACTCGACGAGGCGCAGCGCGCCCGTCGGCAGCGAGCCGCACACGGCACCGGCCAGGTCGGTCAGGCCGAGCGAGGCGAGCATGTCGTCAACGACCTGCTCGTACCTGTCGTTGCGCCGGATGCCGGAGCCGAACAGCCCGCCTGCGTAGTCCCGGCGCCGGTTCTCGACGCCGACGAGCAGGTTCTCCCGGACGGTCATGCTGGTGAACAGCGACGGCACCTGGAAGGTCTGCACCAGCCCCAGCCGGGAGCGCTTGTCCGGCCGCAGCCTGGTGATGTCCCGGTCGCCGAGCAGCACCTGGCCCTCGTCCGGCTGCTCGACCCCGGTGAGCAGGCTGAACAGCGTCGACTTGCCGGCGCCGTTCGGCCCGATCAGTCCGGTGATCAGGCCGGGGGGAGCGGACATGTCGACGTGGTCGACGGCGGTGAGCCCACCGTAGCGGCGCACCAGCCCGACGGCCCGCAGTTCCGCGCGGCTCACCGCGGGCCCCTTTCGACGTGGTTGCGCGAGTTGTAGCCGCCCGCGCCGACCGTGGTCGGCCGGTCCACCCGGATGTCGAGCGGCCGGCTGGAGCCGGTCGGGACGTCCGCGTCCGCTGGGCCCGGCCCGACGGACGCTGCCCGGATCAGGCCGAGCAGCGTCCGGCCGAACGGTGTGAGCGCGAGGCCGCGGTCGGCGGCGACCCGATCGGCGGCCGCGCTGCCCGGCAGACCCGCACCGAGAGCCATGGCCGGGACCGAGGGGACTGGGACCGAGGCCGCGGCGGAGCCGGCGTACGCCACTCCAGCCTGGGCCGGCACGGGCAGCCGCGTGGACGCACCAGGCAGCCGCGTGGACGCACCAGGCACCCGCGTGGACGCACCCGGCTCGATGAACTGGTCCGCCAGCTGCTCGGCGACGAACCGGATCAGACTGCGGACCGCCGAGGCGAGACCGCCGGGCAGCCAACCGAGCACCAGCGCCAGGATCCCGACTGCCAACGTAGAGGAGCCGGACGGGGCCATAACGTCGATCGCGACGATGAAGGCCGCGCCGACGATCGCTCCGATCGCGCTGTCCGCGCCGAACACGACGACGGCCGTGAACCACAGCAGGCTCTGGATCGGCTGGAAGGCGTCCGACGAGAAAGACGACGTGCTGTAGGCGAGCAGCGCGCCGCCGAGGCCCGCGACCACCGACGATACGGTGAAGGCCAGTAGCTTCAGGTTGCGTACGTCGACGCCGACGGCCGCCGCGCCGCCGTTGTTGTCGCGTACGGCAAGCAGCGCCCGGCCGAGCCGGCCGCGGTGCAGGTTGCGCACCGCCAATAGCCCCAGGCCGAGCCCGATCAGCTCGACGACGTAGAACGCCTTGTCACCCAGCTCCCACCCGCCGATGTGCAGCGGGTTGACGATGAGGTTGCCGGTCAGCGACGACTGCTCGAAGACGAAGCGGTCCACGACGGCGCCGACGGCGAAGGTCACCAGCGCGAGTGTGAGCCCGCGCCGCCTGATCGCCGGGTAGCCGGTGATCAGGCCGATCGGCGCGACCAGGATCGCGCCGACCAGGATCGCCAGCAGCCCCGGCAGCCGCGGGATGCCGATCAGGCCAGTGGAGGCGAGCTTCAACGCGAACACCGCGCCGAGGCCGGCGTAGCCGGCGACGCCGAGCGAGACCTGGCCGCTGTAGCCGGTGACGATGACGATCGACAGGAAGATGAGCGCGAGCGCCGGGACCATGAAGGCGTGCCGCAGGTCCGATGACGCGAAGATCATCGGTGCCAGCAGCATGACGACGCCGGCGATCCGCCAGACCAGGTCCTTGCTGCGCTCCGCGACGGTGCCGCCGTCCTCGCCTCCGCCTCGGCTGGAGAAGCTGCCGGCGGAGCCGGCGTCACCAAGCTCGCGAAGGTTCGGGATGGCCAGTAGCAGCACCAGCAGGACGACGACGAACAGGTTCGACCCGAGCGTGCGGTACAGGTCGGCGAGGCTGCCGTTCACGGTGAACTGGGTCAGCTCGCTCTGCAGGATGCCGATCGCCAGGCCCGCGAGCACCGCGATCGGCAGGCTGACCAGCCGCGCCGCGACGACGACGGCGAAGGTCTCGAGTACCACCAGCGACAGCGAGTACGGCGAGAGCGAGATGCGTGGGGCGAGCAGCACGCCGGTGAACCCGGCGAGCGTGGTGCCGAACGCCCAGCCGGCGGCGGCCACCCGGTCGGCCGGGACCGAGGACAGCTCGGCGAGCTGGCGGTCGTCGACGACGGCGCGCATCTGGCGGCCGAACTTGGTGCGGTTCTGCAGCAGGCTCAGCGCCACACAGGCGATCACGATCAGAACGAGCGTGCTGATGGTGTCGACGCCGATGTGGTGGCTGCCGAAGCTGACCGACTTGTCCGGGAAGACCGCCGGGGTGTCGGTCTGCGCGCCCAGGCCCCAGATCCCGGCGCAGATGCCGAGGCAGAGCACCATGACGCCGAGGCTCGCGACGAGCGACTCGGCGGCCGACGCCCGCCGGCGCGCCAGCGGCCGGAAGACGAACCGTTCCAGGGCCACCCCGATGCCTGGCGACAGCACGGCGAGGGAGAGCACGGCCGACAGCCACACCGGGAGGCCCCAGACGACCGCCATCTCCCGGTAGAGATAGGCGACCAGGGCCGCGATACCGCCCTGCGCGAGGTTCAGGACGCCATTGGTGCGGTAGGTGACCAGCAGGCCGATGCCAGACAGAGCCGCGATCGCGCCGATGGCTAGGCCGGCGATCGCGAGATCGACGCTGGCCACCGGCTCAGGCGACCAGGATCGGCGCGCAGACCGAGCACGGCGACAGGCCGCGCCCGGCTACCTGCGACGGCTCGACCCGCTGCGCGGCCTTGCCCGCCAGCAGCTCGCAACCCGGCCGGTGGAACGTGCGCCCACCCGCGACCGCGTAGACCGAGCCGTCGTCGACCGGGCGCGCGCCCGGCGCCGCCTGGGCCGGGGCGGCCACGGTCGCGGGGGCCGGCGCCACCGGCGCTGACGGCGCGGTGTTGGCCGCCGCTATCACCAGCGCGTGCAGATCGTCGATCTGCTCCGCCAGCCGGGCCTGCGTCACCGAGACTCCGCCGCCACCACGGGTCGCGTCCAGCCGGTCGGCGATCAGCAGCGCGCAGCCGATGAGGACAAGGGCGAGACCGGTGAAGCCACCGGACACCAGGTACGGAAGCTGCAGACCCGGCTCGCTCTCAGCCGAGACACCCAGGTAGCAGCTGAGCAGCAGGACGCCGCCGGCGACGATCACCACCCAGCCGCGCAGTGCCCGGACGACATCCACCACCAGTCGCGACGTCGACCGCGATCCGGTCGCGCCAGCGCTCTGTTCGTCCACTGTGTTCCCCCAGGAACGTGTTCATCCGGAAGCCAGTCGGGCGCGTCCCGACGGATTCCGCCAAGGCAACCCGCGCCGCGATGTACGCGGATGAGATCGCCAGCCGTTAGACGCCAGATTAGTGCGCGGAGCTGGCGATGTGTGCTCTTGGGGTGGCCCAGAAATATCGCCGTGACGACTCTGATCGGCCGCGTCACGCTCGGGTCAGCCGGGACGGCGCGGGCGCGGCGGAGTGCGAAGGTTCGGGGGGCGTTCCTGAGCCGAGACTGTTCGTGTTGTGACGGTGCGCAGATCGGTGCGGCTGCCGGATTCCGGCTGGGCGGGCCGACCCTCGGCATCGGAGGCGGCGCGCCCGGTGACCGGCGCGGGCTCGACGAACGCAGTGGCCGGGCCGCTGGGGGCGGAGCTCGGCTCGCAGTGGTCGGCCCAGACGCGGCGGCGGGTGCCCAGCCGGCGGTCCTCGACCTCGAGCGGAGCGGGCAGGCTCGTCAGTGCGACCTGCAGGTGGGCCCAGTCGTGCGCCTTCTCCCAGGCCGCGAACGAGCCCAGGTGCGAGCCCTCGTGATCATAGACGTGGAACGGTCTGGCCGCGGCGCCAGCGTGATCGGAGACTTCCTCGCGCTTCCATAGGCATCCGGCCATCTCGGCCCCACTTGTCGTCAGGACGCACCATCCATCGAATGCACCGTCCCCCAGGCTCTTTGCGTCTTCAGACTGCCGTCTGTCTCAGACTCCCGGCGAGACGCGGCGACGGTCCAAGGTCGCGGTGGCATAAGGGTTTCAGTCACATCGAGTTTCAGTCACACCGAGCGGCGCCGGGTGAAGGGGGCCGCTCGTACGCCGCCGGCCAGTGCGACCAGCGCCAGGCGTCCGCGATGATCTGGTCGATCGTCGAGAGCTGAGGCTCCCAACCCAGCTCCTTGCGGATCTTGTTGCTGTCGACGACGAGCGTGCGCGGCTCGACGACGGGCGGCCCGGTCGTCCGGCGCACCGGGCGGAAGGTCACCCGTTCCACCGCGGCGAGCACCTCGTTGACGGTCACGCCGGCCCCGCCGACGTTGTAGACCCGGGACTCGCCGGGCCGCGCCGCGTCGACGGCGAGCGCGTACGCGGCGGCCACGTCGGCGACGTGCACATACTCGCGCAGCGCCTCGCCGTCGCCGTTGATCCGGAAGGTCTCCGCCTCGCCGGCCGCGACCCGCAGCGCGGCCGGGATTATCCGGGACACGTCTCGGTCGACGTGGCCGGGCGCGCCGCCGGCCACGTTGAACGAGCGCAGGACGATCGCGCCGATCCGGCCGGTCGCCGCCTGGTGGGCGATGGCCTGCTCGGCGGCGAGCTTCGAGGCCCCATAGGGATGGACGGGGTCCGGCGGTCGGCTCTCCGGAATCGGCCCCTCGCCCGGGTCGCCGTAGACGGTGCCGGTCGAGCCGAACACCACCGCGGGCGGCGGCCCGCCGGCGGCGACGCCGCGGTCGAGCGCGGCGAGCAGGTTGACGGTGCCGGTCACGTTGGTGTCGAAGTAGCGCAGCGGCTCGGCGCCCGACTGCCGGACCCTGGTCAGCGCCGCGAGGTGACACACGGCGTCAAAGCCGCGGTCGAGCCGGGCGGCCAGCAGCGACCGTGGGTCGAGCAGGTCGCCGACGACGACCTCTACGCCGTCGACCTCAACCCGCTGGCCGAGCGGACGGGCCGGTGGCCCGTCGGGCGGCGCGGCCCGCAGGTCAGGACGCGGGCCGCCCGCGCGGCCGTGCACCAGCGCGGTGACCTGGTCTCCCCTGGCCGCCAGCAGGTCGGCGACGACCCCCCCGATGAACCCGCCGGCTCCGGTGACCAGAACCCGCCTACCGCCCCCGTGGGGAGGCAACTCAGGACGCCGCCCGCAGCCGCAGCCCCGGCAGTAGCAGCTCCCGATGACGCCAGGCGAGCTCCAGACAGGCCGTGGCGGCCGGCGCGAGCGGCTCGCCGTCGATGAGCCGGCGCAGCGTGGCGTAGGTGAACGGGATGCCCTCCGCGACGGCACGATTCGGCCCCGCCGAGACGACGGAGCCCTCCGCGTTGCTGCGCACCATCTCGGCGAACATCGCGTCGAAGGTGTCCGCCTCGATGACCACGACCGTGAGGATCTCGCTGAACAGCGTCAGAGCGTCGATGCCGATGCCGAAACAGGCGACCCGCGCCCGACCGGACCGGCGCGCCTCGTCGAAGGCCCGGAACGGCTCGTCGTTGTCGTAGTCGATCGGGGTGGACGAGTTGCCGTCGTGCTCGGTGTTGCCGAGCAGCTCCTCGGAGAGCTCGCGCATGATGTTGCGCCACAGGTCGAAGTCGGCCCGATGGTGTACCGGCGTGATCCCCGACGGCTGGAAGACGCCGGCCGGGATCACGTGGTAAACGCCGCCGGCGGTCGCGACCGAGCCGGCGCTGCGCCGGTGCAGCAGGAAGCTCGCCGAGTCGTGGTCCGCCCGGATGGTCAGCGTGTTGATCGACGGCAGGACGGGCCGGCTGGCCAGGTCGAACGGGTCGCCGATCCGGCGGCGGAACGGCAGCGCCGGCCAGGAAAGCCCGCCGGAGATCATCGCCGCGGCCGTCTCGTGCGCCACGGTCTCGCACACGTCGACCGCGTCGAAGTAGGTGGTGTGCCCGAAGGACAGCCGCGGCCGGCCGGCGTCGGCCCGCTGGCCCGCTAGGCCGAGGCCGGCGCCCTCGCGGGCGACGTCCTCACGGGCGATGTCGACGAGCCGGAAGCTCAGCCGATTCTCGAAGAGCGTCGGCCGGTCCAGGTCACGCATCGCGCGGGTGTAGCGCTGGTAGCGCACGTACGGGCCGCCGTCGGCGATCAGCGGCCGGGCGCCGTCGGTCTCGGGCTCCCCGCCGGTGATGGCGGGCTCGGGGACCTCGTCGGCCCAGCGCAGGCCGATGTCGCTGATGTCGAGCGGGCGCGGCCAGATCCAGCCGGGCCTGGTCAGCAGACCGGGGCAGAGCCGGTAGGTCTCCGGGTAGAGCCCGGCGGCCGCCTTGGCTAGCCGGATCCGGTTGCGGTTGAGGGTGTCACGGGTGACGCGCCAGGCCCGCTGGCTGGACGCCGCCTGCTCGGACAGAACGTCCCGGGCGGTTTCCCGGCGGCGTTCGGACAGCGTGCCCGGCGCGAGGCCGACGTCTTCGGGCGCGAGTTCCAGATGTCGCGCGATGTGACGCAGCGTGGAGATGTCATGGATCGCCCGCCGGCCGCTCTCGACCTTGGACACGTAGGACTGGTCGAACCCGAGCTGATCGGCGAGCTGCTGCTGGGTGAGCCCGTGGGCCTGCCGATACGCACGAAGCAGCTGCCCGACGCCGACGGGCGCAGGAGTCGGCCGTGGCGGCGTCCACAGCCAGGTCTGACCGGTCACCCGTGATCCTCTCGGGTCGATGCGGCATGGCAAAAGGGTTACAGGACGTGAGCCTAACTAGTCGGGCATGTGCTGACTCAGTGGCATAAATCGTGCAGATCTTTTGCGTCGGCCCTGCTATCGGCCCGGAATGATCCCCGCGAGAGCCAGGAAGACGACGATCACGATCGCCACCCCGATCCAGCGCAGTAGCCCAATCCGGCCCCAGACGTCCCGCGCGAGGCTCCGGCCGGCTCGGCGGCCGAGAGCCAGTAGGGCAAACAGCGCCCCGCCGACCACGACCAGAAAGACCCCCGCGTAGTTGCCATGCACACAGTCACGATCGCACGCCCCCGCAGGCGGTTCGGCCTGGGATCACGGCCGCGGTTCCTGCACCGGCGCCAGGTGGCGCGGGGCGAGAGATGTGACCTGTTCATCAGCGCACGTCCGGTCGGACCCGCACGTCCTAGCCTGCCCGATCCCGCCCGGCTTTCGGTGTGCCGCGGCCGTGTCGGACGTGATCTGCCTGTGTGCTCGGGTGGCCGCGTCCGCTGCTCCGGCGCCCCGCGGCGCGGGCGCCGGTCGGCAGCGCGTCGAGGCCGGTCCCGCACAGGACATCCCGGCCTGTCGCTTCCGGTCGTTTTAGCCCTTTCGGGTGCCCGTCCCAATGACCGGGAGCGGTCGAGTGGTCGGCGTGGCCGCCCGGGACCATCGGTTCCCGTGCTAATTCGGACTTTTGGGCCGCGTCGCCTCGTGGGCATCCCTACCCTGGTCCGGATGTCCACGGCGCTTCTGACTGATCATTACGAGCTGACCATGCTCCGTGCCGCACTGAAGTCCGGCGCCGCGCACAGTCATGCCACCTTTGAGGTATTCGCCCGCTCGCTGCCCGCCGGCCGCCGGTATGGAGTCGTCGCGGGGACCGGACGGCTCCTCGGCGCGCTCGCCGAGTTTCGCTTCGGTGCAGAGGAACTGTCGCTGCTGACCGGAGCCGGCGTCATCGACGCGTCAACCGCCGACTGGCTGGCCGGCTACCGTTTCTCCGGCGACATCCGTGGGTTCGCGGAGGGGGAGCCGTTCCTGCCCGGCACTCCAGTGCTAGTGGTCGAGGGCACTTTCGCGGAGTGCGTCCTGCTGGAGACGCTGACCCTGTCGGTGCTCAATCACGACAGCGCGGTGGCCGCCGCCGGGGCCCGGATGGTGCAGGCCGCTGGGGACCGGCCGCTGATCGAGATGGGGTCCCGGCGCACCCACGAGGAGGCGGCCGTCGCCGCTGCCCGGGCCGCCTACCTGGTCGGCTTCGCGGCCACGTCCAACCTGGAGGCGGCGCGGCGCTGGGAAGTGCCGAGCACCGGCACCGCCGCCCATGCCTTCACGCTCGCGCACCCGACCGAGCGGGACGCCTTCGTCGCGCAGGTCGACACCCTCGGCGTCGGCACGACGTTGCTGGTCGACACCTACGACGTCGAAGCAGGCATCGCCGCCGCCGTCGCCGCGGCGGGCCCCGGCCTCGGCGCGATCCGGATCGACAGCGGTGACCTGGCGACCGGCGTGCTGGCGGCTCGCGCACAGCTCGACGCGCTCGGCGCCACCGCGACCGGCATCATCGTCACCGGTGACCTCGACGAGCGCGGCATCGCCCGCCTCGCCGGTGTCCCGGCCGACGGCTACGGCGTCGGCACCAGCCTCGTCACCGGCTCCGGCGCGCCGACCGCCGGCTTCGTCTACAAACTGGTCGAGATCGACGGCCGACCGGTCGCCAAGACCTCCGTCGGAAAAGTCGGCCGCGGCGGCGGCAAGGACGTCCTGCGCCGGCACGACGCCGACGGCGTCGCCGTCGCGGACCTCGTGCTGCCCGCCGGCCAGCTGCCGCCCGGGGGCGCCGCGTCCCGATGCGGCGCTGACGAGCGCGACGGGATGCTGGACGGCCTCGCGCCGGCGAGCCTCGACGGGCCCGCCGACGGGCAGGTTGCCGGCGGGCGGCTCGCCGGCCCGGGCCAGGACCGCCCACTGCTGAGGCAGCTGATGCGCGACGGCATGATCGTCGACCCCGCGCTGACGGGCCCGGCCGGCCTGCGCCGTGCCCGCGAGCACCATCGCGCCGCTCTCGCCGAGCTGCCACCTCGGGCCCGCGAGGTCGCGTTCGGTCACCCCTGCCTGCCGGTCATCACCTCCGTAACACCGCCGTAGCTCCCACCAGCCCCGTGACGGCTCCGCTCCTGCGCGGACTCGACCATGGGTGCCACGCGGCCGGGTGCCACCGACGGTGTCCGAGGGATGCGAGAAGGTGGGCCCGTGAGTCCAGCGTCGGCGAGTCCAGCGTCGGCCCGGGGCGGTCGCGGCAAGGAGGCCGTCACCGGCCTGGGCGAGCCGCCGGCCGCTCGGCACCCGGCCCTGCCCGTCACCGTCGACATCGTCCTGCTGACCCTGCGGGCCGGTCGGCTGTGTGTCCTGCTCATCCAGCGCGACGAGGAGCCGTTCGCGCACTACTGGGCGTTGCCCGGCGGCTTCGTCGGCGACGACGAGGACCTCGACGCCTCGGCCCGCCGCCAGCTGGCCGAGGAGACCGGCGTGACGACGGCCGGCCATCTCGAGCAGCTGTACACCTATGGCGACCCGGGCCGCGACCCGCGGACGAGGGTGGTCAGCGTCGCCTATCTGGCGCTGCTGCCGAACCTGCCGCCGCCGGAGCCGGGCCGCCGCGGCCAGCCGGCGCGATGGTGGCCGGTCGAGGACCTGGGCTCGTCCGACGGGCCGACGCTCGCGTTCGACCATCCGCGCATCGTCGCGGACGGCGTCGAGCGAGCCCGGGGAAAGCTGGAGTACACCCCCATGGCGGCGGCCTTCTGCGAGGAGCCGTTCACCCTCGCCGACCTGCGCCGCGTCTATGAGGCGGCCTGGGGCGTCAGCCTCGACGCGCCGAACTTCCGGCGGAAGGTGCTCAGCACGCCGGACTTCGTCGTCCCGGTGGGCGCCGTGAGCTCTCCCCGGGGCGGCGGCCGCCCCGCCCAGCTCTATCGCCGGGGGTCCGCGACGGCGCTGTACCCGCCACTGCTGCGCCGGTCGGTCTGAGGGCCGGCGGGGCGCGGGCGCGCCCGGTGTGGTGCACCATGCCGGTGCGTCGCCGGCCGACGGGAAGGGAGCGGCCGAGTGCGTCACAATAGGTGTCGTGACTGCCACCGCCGTCTCGCCCGCCGGGATCGAGGAGATCGAAGAGGCGCTCAGCGACGACCGACCCTGGGTAACACTTGTCTGGAACGACCCGATCAACCTCATGTCGTACGTGACGTACGTTCTCCAGAAGCTGTTCGGCTACGACCGGGCCACCGCGCGCAAGCTGATGCTCGACGTCCACCACAAGGGCCGGGCTTCGGTCAGCAGCGGGACCCGCGACGAGATGGAGCGCGACGCCGCCCGCCTGCACACCTACGGCCTCTGGGCCACCGTCCGCCAGGACTAGTCAGGGGCTTGGATGAGCACGCCGTTGGATGAGGACGGGGACGTGGCGCAGGGGTACTACCGGCAGCCGGACAGCTT
>Ga0068859_100002355_pt1 | contig 19231 bp, 16 predicted proteins | sample KBSSwiS22_FD_66585 | JGI IMG/M metagenome (GOLD analysis project Ga0068859, IMG submission 66585) | Switchgrass rhizosphere microbial communities from Kellogg Biological Station, Michigan, USA - KBS Switchgrass S2-2 | ecosystem: Host-associated > Plants > Roots > Rhizosphere > Soil ...
GCGCCCAGTCCCTGCGTCACCTGCACGCCGAGTTGAATGCGCCGCTCCGTCTTCGAGAACGAAAGCTGCTGCGCGTCGGTGTTCGCCACGACGAACTCGACGCCTTCTAGCCCGGCCTCGATCATGTTGTTGACGGCGTTGCCCCCAGCGCCCCCGACGCCGAAGACGACAATCCGCGGCTTCAGTTCTGTCGCGCGGGGAGCCGAGAGAGCGATAGCCATGATGCCTGCGTCCTTCGCATTTCATTGCCACCGGCGACCCACCCGCCGATGCGTCCCTTCAGGATGGGTTAACTTAGCGACCAGCATCCTTAATCGAGGGTTAATCCGATAGCGTGAGTCGCCCTCGGGTCGACGCTGAGTGAATCTAAAACGTCGCATCTACAAGCCGTCTTATGCGGCCAAGCTCATCAGATGCGACAACCTGACTCAATCGTGATCAGACCGAGCCGCGAGGCGTCCGTTGCTGGCGTTTCGCCGCATCTCTTCAAGTAGCTTGAGCTTGACCGAATCGCGAAAACGCTCCGCGAGTCGCGCGGCTCAGAGGTTTTCCCGCAGCCAGGCGGCCGCCTTGGCGACCGGATTCGCACCCGGGTCGAGCGGCTCGCGCCGCAGCTTCGCCGACGCCAGCGCCCTGGCCGAAACGGCCTCACGCGGGCCGAACGCCGAGCGATGCAAGATGCCGGCGGCGGCGCAGAACGCCGGACCGGAAGCTGCGTCCGCGAGATGCGGCACCCTGCGCGGGCGTCCCAGGCGAACGGGCCGGTCGAACACGCGCACGGCGACCTCGCGGACGCCGGCGAGCTGGGATGCCCCGCCCGTCAGCACCACGCCAGCCCCAGGCTCGAGCGGCGCGCCGGAGGCTTTCAGCCGGTCGCGCAGCAGCTCCAGCGTCTCTTCGACGCGGGGCGCGATGATGCCCTTCAGCAGCGACCGCGGCGCGAACACCGGACCCGCCCCCGGATCGTCGCCGCGCGGCGGCGCTTCGATCATTTCGCGGTCCTCGTTTGCCGAGGCGATCGCCGAACCGTGCAGCGTCTTGATGCGCTCCGCGCCGGCGATCGAGGTCGACAGCCCGCGGGCGATATCCTGGGTGACGTGCTGGCCGCCGACCGGCACCGATTCCACGTGGACGAGACTGCCGCCCGAAAAGACCGCCGCCGAGGTGGACCCGCCCCCCATGTCGATGCAGACCGAACCCAGGTCCATCTCGTCCTCTTCCAGCGCCGCGAGCGCGGAGACGAACGGGGCCACGACAATGCCTTCGAACTGAAGGTGCGCGCGCTCCACGCAGGCGCCCAGCGTCTGGAACACCGGCTCGGCGACAGAGACGACAAGCAGCTCGACGCTGAGCGTGCGCCCGAACATGGAGCGCGGGTCGCGCACGCCGCCCTGCCCGTCCACCGCCCAGGCGATCGGCAGGATGTGCGCCGCCCGGCGGCCCGGCAGCTTGATCTGCGACAGGGCCTGCTGGATCGCGCGAATGAGGTCGCCGTCCGAGATCGGACGCGCACCGAGGGAAACCTTGCCCGAGACGCGGTTCGACTGCGGCTGTCCGCCGGCCGTGGCCACCGTGACGCCCTGGACATTCACGCCGGCCACCGATTCGGCGCGCTCCACCGCCTGGGCGATGGCCTCGGAAGCCTCGTCGAGGTTGACGATGGCGCTGCCGCGGACGCCGCGCGACTGCACGTAACTGACGCCGGCGCAGGTCAGGGTCCGATCGGCGCGGCGCACGCCTTCGGGCTTCATGATGAAGCACGTGACCTTCGAAGCGCCCAGGTCCAGGGCGGCGAAGACCGGCGTGCGGCTCAGCGCGGCTTTCAGGCCTTCGCGTCCGCTCTGGGCGGGTTCGATGGGCGTTAGCGTCTTGAGTTTTCCCATGCCGTCCTCACGCGCCGCCGGCGACGAGCTGGCCAGGGACGACCGCGTCCCTCAGCCTGACCGCCACCATGTCGGGATTGCGCAGATCGATCCGCTCGAAGCCGAGTTCGAGGATCCGCGTCCGTTGATCGAGTTGCTCGAGCTGGATCAGGGCCTGCTCTTCGCCGGACGCCGGCAATTGCACCAGCGACCCGTCCTTCATCCGCAGGTCCCAGCGTCGGCCGTCGACCCGCACCAGCGCCTCCAGCCGCTCCATCAGCCGCGGCCGCTGCTTCACCGCCGCCAGGATCTCGGGCGCGTGCTCATTGGCCGCAGGGCCCACGATGAGGGGCAGGTTCGGAAACCGGCGCGCGTCGGCCTCGGGAATGATCTCGCCCCGCTCGTCGACCACCACGATGCGGGCGCCGCTCTGCCAAACGGCCAGTTGAGGGCGCTCCACGACGGCGATCACCAGGGTGTCGGGAAGCAGCCGCACGACCCGGGCCTGCTTGACCCAGCCGACCTTCTCCACCCGCTGGCGCAGGCTCTCCAGATCCACGCCCAGCAGGGGCTGGTCCTTGTAGAGGCCCGTGGCTTTCAGGATGTCCGCGCTCGCCACCGGCGAGGCGCCTTCCACATGAACCGCGGCCAGCTTGAATCCGAACGCCCCGGTCGCCGCCTGCAGCGACGAGGTCGCGCCCGACGTCAGCTGCTCCCCCCGGTGTCCTGTACCCAAGGTGACGACCAGCGCCAGGGCCAGAACCGCGCCCGTCGCCGTCAAGGCCTGCTGTGGCGTAAGTCCCACGCGCCGGGCCGCGCCCAGCTTTCCCGTGGAATAGCCGCCGCCCTTGGCCTTCGCCGGCCGTGGGCGCGAAGGGCGCGCCGTCGCCTTAGGCTGGGGTCTCGCTTTTGTTCGCGATCCCCCCCGCACCGCCGCGGGCATACGCGTCCTCCGTGATCCAAAGCACGAGCCGGTCGAAATCCACACCCAGGCTCGCACCCTGCTCTGGAACGAGAGAAGTGGGCGTGAAACCGGGCTGCGTGTTGACCTCTAGAAGGACCAGAATGTCGTTAATGTCGTCATAACGCAGGTCGGAACGCGTAACGCCCCGGCAACCAAGCGCGGCGTGCGCCAACTCCGACATCTTCTTTGCTTTTTCAAAGACATCTGGCGGCAACTTGGCTGGCACGATGTGCTTCGAGCCGCCATCGGCGTATTTCGCCTCATAGTCGTAGAATTCTCTGTCGGTGACGATCTCCGTGACCGTCATCGCTTTGCCGTCCATGACGCCGACGGCCAGCTCCTTTCCGCGGATGAACGGCTCCACCATAACCTCGTCGCCGTAGATCCACGCGGGCTCGATGACCTCCTGCGGCGGCCGGTTCGCCCGCTCGCGTACGATGAACACGCCGACCGAAGAGCCCTCGGCGTTCGCCTTCACCACGTAGGGCGGCGCCATCACATGTTCTCTGGCCACCTCGAAGCGGTTGTAGAGACCGCCGCCCGGCACCGTTACGCCGGCTGCGGCCATCACCGCCTTCGCCTTGTTCTTGTCCATGGCCAGCGCCGAGGCCAATACGCCGCAATGGGTGTAGGGCAGGCCCAGGGTCTCGAGAACGCCCTGGACGCAACCGTCTTCGCCCCATGCGCCGTGCAGGGCGTTGTAGCAGACGTCCGGCTTCACCTGCGCCAGCACCGCCGCCAGATCGCGGCCCGCGTCGATCCGGGTGACCTTGGCGCCCAGCCGTTCTAGGGCGTCGGCGCATTCGCGCCCCGAGACGAGGCTGACCTCGCGTTCGGATGAAATGCCGCCCAACAGGACGGCGACGTGGCGGCCAGCGAGGGGAAGCGTCATGCGGATATCTCACGGGGGCGCCCGCCCCGGAGTGGAGGCGGGCTGGAAGCCCGCCCGTTATCGAGCGCGAACGGGGTTAGCGATAGGTTACTGCGCGGCCAGGGCCCGAAAATCGATGTCGCTGTCCGCCACCGTGAGCAGGAAGCTGGCCCACACCGCGACACTTTGCGCCAGGTCGCGGGGGTCGATCTTGTCCAGGGTGTCGTCAGCCGAATGGTGCAGGTCGAAATAGCGCGTGGCGTCGGGCAGCAGGTTCACGCTGGGCGCGCCCAGCGCCACGATCTCGGCGATATCCGCACCGCCGGCCTGCGCGGGCTCGCGCGAGACGACCACCTTCATCGGCGCGAGGGCCGCGACGAACGCCTTCATCGCCGGGTGGTCGCGCGAGCCCTTTGGCAACCGCGCCTGCCAGATGGGGCCGGGACCGGTGTCGCTCTCCGCGGCCACCACGATCTTGCCAACCTCGCCCTTGTGCGCCGCCGCGAAGGCCTCGCCGCTGTCGTCCAGTTCCTCGGCGCCCCACAGCACGATGCGGATCGTGCGCCGCGGGCCGCCCTCCCCCGCCAGCTTCGCCGCCGCCGTGGTGATGGCCACGCCGGCGCCGTCGTCGATGGCGCCCGTGCCCGGGTCCCAGGAATCCAGGTGGCCGCCGACGACGATCACCTCGTCGGGCCGTTCGCGGCCGGGCATCTCGCCCACCACGTTCCAGGCCGGCGCCTTGGAAACGCTGCGCGAATTGAGCGCCAGCCGCAGCCGCACCGGCTGGCCCCGGGCGACCATCCGCTCGAGGAGCTGGGCGTCGGGGACCGACAGCGCCGCGGCGGGGATCGCCGGGGCGTCCGTCGCCTGGCGCATGGCGCCGGTGTGCGGCAGGCGCGTGTCGTCGGTCGACAGCGAACGGACCAGATAGGCGACGGCCCCGCGCCGGGCGGCTTCGGCCGGTCCCTGGGTGCGGTTGCGGTTCACCGCCCCGTAGCCGGCCCCGTCCATCGTCCGGGTCATGGGCTGGCTGACCACGGCGATCTTGCCCGCCAGCGCGCCGGGCGGCAGGGCCATCAGGTCGTCCAGCGATCCGAAGAGCGCGATCTCGCCTTCCACGCCGCCCTTCGGGGTCGACGCCGAGCGGCCCAGGCCCAGCACGTGCAGCGGCCGGGGAAACGGCGAGATCACCTCGGCGCGCTCGTCCCCACGGACCCAGGCTTCCGCCTCGAATGGCTCCACATGGACGTTCTGGAAGCCCAGCGCCGTCAGCTTGGCCACCGCCCAGTCGCGCGCCCGCGCCTGGGCCGGCGAACCGGTCGGCCGGGGACCGATCTCGGTGGTCAGGGATTCGACCAGCTTCCACGCCGTGTCGTCGGCCAGGGCGCGATCGCGAACCGCCGCCGTGCGAGCCGCGAGGTCGTCCGCCTTCGCAGCCCCCCCGCCGCCGACGGCCAGCGCCGCGGCGAACGTGAGGGTCAGGATCAGGCCCGCCGATGCGTTCAGCTTGGCCGCCCCGGAAAGTGCTCGGTGGCCAGGACGCGCAACGCAGGCTCCTCCAAGGTCTTCGATCCCACGACCCAGAGCTCGTACGCCGATGGCCGCGCCATGCCGACCACGTTCGTGAACCCGCAGACCTTCATCGTCCCCATCAGCACCTTCAGCGTGAAGCCGCAGCGATGGGCCATGTAGTGGTTGCCCCTCGCCAGGGCCGACCGCAGGCCGAACAGCATGTCGATCGGCGAGATGGGTCCCGCCGGAGAGGTATAGGCGGGCTCCACGAGCTTGCCTTGCGCCACCAGCGCCGCGATCGACTGGATGTCGGGGCAGGTGATGACCACGAAGCCCTCCGGCCGTACGACGCGCGCGAACTCCTTCAGCGCGATCTCCACCTCGTAGGCATAGAGGTGCTCGATGTTGTGGCTCGAGTAGAGCGCATCGACCGAAGCATCGGCGACGCCGGACATGTCCGTCATCGTACCCACGATGTCGGGGTTGACGTCAGGATCGATATCCAGCCGGACTTCCTGCCAGGACGCGTCTTGGAAACCCGGAGTCGTCCGGTCCTTGCGTTTCTGGCCGCAGCCGACATGCAGGAGGGTGGGCATTCGGGACTCGTGTGTGGGGCGAACGAGCGCCTACTTCGCCCAAGCCCGCAGCGGACTCAAGCCTGGGGTTGGGAGGACGCCGGCGCAGGACGTCCGATCCGCTTGACCTCCCACTCCAGCTCGACGCCGAATTTCGCCCTCACGTCGGCCCGCACCGCCTCGCCGAGGCCTTCGAGGTCGGCCGCCGTCGCATCCGTGGCGTTGATCAGGAAATTGGCGTGCAGCGGCGAGAACATCGCTCCGCCGAACGGCTTTCCCCGCCAGCCCGCGCCGTCCACCAGCTTCCAGGCGGATTCGCCGGGGGGGTTCTTGAACGTCGATCCTCCGGTCTTTTCGCGGATCGGTTGGGTCTGCTCGCGCCGCGCGGTGATCTCCGCGATCCGCGCCTCCACCGCGGCCGGCTCGTCCGCACGGCCCTGGAATTCGGCGCGGGTGACGATCACACCCTGCTCGGCGCCCCAGCCATGGCGATAGGTGAACGCCTCGGGCCGATCGAAGTCGACGGAACGGCCGCGCCGGTCCAGCCCGTGGGCGCGCACCAGGACGTCCTTTGTCTCGGAGCCGTAGCAGCCCGCGTTCATCGCCACCGCTCCGCCGATCGCGCCCGGAATGCCTGCGAAGAACTCCAGCCCCGCCACGCCGGCCTTGGCCGCCGCGCGCGCCACGGCGGAGTCCAGCGCTGCGGCGCCCGCCACGACGCGCGCGCCGGGCTGCGCCTCCACCGTTGCGAACGGCTTGCCCAGTCGCACGACGACGCCTTCCAGCCCGCCGTCGCGCACCAGAAGGTTGGACCCCACGCCGAACGTGATCAGCGGCACGCCGGGGTCCACGGCCGCCAGGAATTGCGCGAGGTCGGCCTCGTCCGCGGGCATGAAGATCACGTCGGCCGGTCCGCCCACCCGGAGCCAGGTGAACGGCGCCAACGGCTCGTCGCGGATCAGCCGTCCGGCGACCGACGGAAGACGCTCGCGCCAGCTCATTGCGCGGCGGCGCGCAGCGCCTCAAGCTCCGCCGGCAGGGCGTAGGCCCAACTGGTGATGTCGCCAGCGCCCAGGCAGACCACCACGTCGCCGGGCCGGGCTTCCTCCTGGATCACGCGCGGCAGGTCGCCCGGCGACTCCAGACCCAGCGCCCGGCGGTGGCCGTAGCGGCGCAGGCCCTCGACCAGGGAGTCGCGACCGACGCCATCGATCGGCGCCTCGCCGGCGGCGTAGACGTCGGCCACGATGGCCACGTCGGCGTCGTTGAAGCAGCGGCAGAACTCGGAAAACAGGTCGCGCAGGCGCGTGTAGCGGTGCGGCTGCACCACGGCGATCACGCGGCCCTCGGTGACGGCCCGCGCCGCATGCAGCACTGCGGCGATCTCCACGGGGTGATGGCCGTAGTCGTCGATGATCCTGATGTCGTTCGCCACACCGGTGGTGGTGAAGCGTCGCCGCACCCCGCCGAAACCCGCCAGTCCCTGGCGGATCTGGTCTTCGGAAATTCCCAGCTCGCGCGCCACGCCGACCGCCGCCAGGGCGTTCTGGACGTTGTGCTGGCCGGCCATCGGCAGGCGCAGGTCCTCGATGCGGTGGGCCCCGCCGTCCCGCTGGGCGATGGCCACGTCGAAACGCGCGCCATCCGGCCCCATCTTGATCCGCTCAGCCCGCACCTCGGCCTGGGGGCTAAGGCCGTAGGTCACCAGCCGGCGGTTCTCCACCCGCGCGGCCACGGTCTGCACGTCCGGGTCGTCGATGCAGACCATCGCGAAGCCGTAGAAGGGGATGTTCTCGACGAAGTCCTCGAACGCCTGCTTGACCGCGTCGAAGTCGCCATAGTGGTCCAGGTGCTCGGGATCGATGTTGGTGACGATGGCCACCGTGGACTTCAGCTTCAGGAAGGTGCCGTCGCTCTCGTCGGCCTCGACCACGATCCAGTCGCCCTCGCCCACCTTGGCGTTGGTGCCATAAGCGTTGATGATCCCGCCGTTGACCACCGTGGGATCCATGCCGCCAGCGTCCAGTAGGGCTGCGATCATTGAGGTGGTGGTGGTCTTGCCGTGCGTGCCGCCCACGGCCACCGAGAACTGCAGGCGCATGAGCTCGGCCAGCATCTCGGCGCGCCGCACCAGCGGCAGGCGACGCTCGCGGCCGGCCACCATCTCCGCATTGTCGGCCTTCACCGCCGTGGAATAGACGATGGCCGAGGCGCCCTCGACGTTGGCGGGGTCGTGGCCGATGAAGATCTTCGCGCCCAGCGCGCGCAGCCGCTCGACGTTGGCGCTGGGCTTGGCGTCGGAGCCCTGCACCGTGTAGCCGATCCGCAGCATGATCTCGGCGATGCCGCTCATGCCGATGCCGCCGATGCCGATGAAGTGCACCGGGCCAAGGTCGAAGGGGACGGGACGACGATTCATCCCTCCCCTCTACCGGACTTGTGCGGTTTCCTCCACGAGGTCGGCCAATCTTTCCGCCGCATCCGGCTTGGCGACGGCGCGCGACGCGGCGGCCATGCGCGCCAATTGCGCAGGATCGCCCAGCAGCCGCTGCAGGGCCTCGCTCAGGCTGTCGACCGTCAGCTTGTCCTCACGCAGCACTTCGGCCCCGCCGGCCTCGGCCAGCAGGCGCGCGTTCTGCCCCTGGTCGTCGTCCAGGGCGATGGCCAGGGGCACCAGGATGGCGGGCTTGCCAGCCACCGCCAGTTCGCAGACCGTGCCGGCGCCGGAGCGTCCGACCACCAGGTGCGCGTCCTTCAGGCGTCCCGCCATGTCGCGGAAGAAGGGCGCGATCTCCGCCTCCACGCCGGCTCCCTCGTAGAGCGAGCGCGCCAGGTCCATGGATTCGGGGCGAGTCTGCTGCTGCACGGAGAGCCGGGCGCGAAGGTCCGCCGCCAACTGCGCCACCGCCGCCGGAGCCCGCTCCGACAACAGCCGCGCGCCCTGGCTTCCGCCCGTGATCAACAGGCGAACCCGCCCGCCCGGATCCGGCGCGTCATAGGGAACATCCGCCAGGGCGCGGATCTCCGGCCGCACGGGATTGCCGACCACTATCGCGCGTTGCGCGACCTTGGCCGGCGCCTTCTGCAGCACCGGGAAGGCGCAAGCCACCGCGCGCACATGGCTGACGAGCCGGCGGTTGGCGCGGCCCATCACCGCGTTCTGTTCGTGCACGACCGTAGGCCGGCCCTGGGTGATGGCCGCCAGCAGGCCGGGCACGGAGGGATAGCCGCCGAACCCCACCACCACCGCCGGATCGATCTCGGCGAAGGCTTTGCGCGCCTGCATCACGCCGCCCACGATCGCCAGGCCGGCGCGCGCCATGCTGATCGGATCGCCGGGTTTGTAGGTGCGCGCCGACAAACCGATCCGCCGCTCCGCCGGAAAGTCGCCGGTGAAGCCCGCGACCCGCTGGTCGGACGCCAGCACGATCCGCCAGCCGCGGGCGATCAACGCCTCGGCCAGCGCTTGAGCCGGGAACAGGTGTCCGCCGGTGCCCCCGGCGGCGACGACTGCGATTTTCGCCACGCCGCGCGCCTTAGGTCAGGCCGCCGGTGTTGGCGAGGCCCTCGCCGTGCGCATAGGCGCCCGGCCGGCGGCGCGTGAACGCCAGCGCCATGCCAAGCGTCAGCCCCATCGCCAACATGGAGGAGCCGCCATAGGAGATGAACGGCAGGGTCATCCCCTTGGTCGGGATCAGGTCGAGATTGACCGCGACGTTGATGAACGCCTGCTGGCCCACCAGCACGAACAGACCCGCGGCCGCCACCTGCTCGAACGGATCGGACAGCTTCATCGACTTGTAGAGGCCGCGGATCACCACGAAGGCGAACAGCGCGATGAGCAGCAGCGAGAAGATCAGTCCGTACTCCTCCGCCCCCACGGAATAGATGAAGTCGGTGTGCAGGTCGGGCACGTGCCGCTTCATGACCCCTTCGCCCGGCCCTCGGCCGAACAGGCCGCCGGCGCTGATCGCCTCGGCGGCGCGGTCGACCTGGTGCGTGTCGGCCTTGTCCGGGCTCAGGAACTTTTCCACCCGGTTGTGAACGTGCGGCATCAGGAAATAGGTGGACGACAGGCCCGCCAGCGCCGCCCCGCCCAGCAGCATCACCCACGACAGCGGCACCCCGGCCATCCAGAAGGCCGCCCCGAACGCCACGGTGATCAGCACGGTCTGGCCCACGTCGGGCTGGATCAGCAGCAGCGCCACCGACAGCGCGTAGAGGCCGAAGGCGATGGACACGCCTGGCACGCCCTTGCCCTTCTGGCCCTCCGCGAACATCCAGGCCACCAGGATCACCAGCGCCGGCTTCATGAACTCCGACGGCTGCAGGGTGAAACCGCCGATCTCCAGCCAGCGGGTCGCCCCCTTGGCGTTGTGGCCGATGAACGGCAGGGCGATCATCACCGCGATCGAGGCCAGGTAGATGAAGAAGGCGGCCCGGCGCACGGACCGGATCTCCTGCATCGACACCCAAAGAAGGATCACCGTCGCGCCGGCGGCGAACACGCACTGGCGCACCGCAAAGTGGAACGGGTCGCCGACGTTCATCCGCGCGGCCGCCGCCGGGCTGGCGGCGAAGGACATCATCACGCCCAGCGCGATCATCACGCCCACGACGCCGAGCAGCCAGCGGTCGACGGTCCACCACCACATGCCGATCGGCGTGCGGTCGCTGCGCGCGAAGGCGTGAGCCTGTTGGCCGTTCATGCCCGGGCTCCTTCCGAGGCGGCGACGGAAAGCGCCTGAACGGCGGCGCGGAAGGCCTCACCGCGTTGCTCGAAGTCGGCGAACTGGTCGAACGACGCGCAGGCCGGCGACAAGAGGACGATCGCGTCCTGCCCGCTCGCCGCCGCGTCGGCGTAGGCGCGCGCGGTGGCCGCCGCGATCGTTCCGCATTCCACGTAGTCGGCTTCGCCCTTCAGGGTGCGCGCGAATTCCGGGACCGCCTCGCCCACGAGGTACGCGCGCTCGATCCGCGGGAACAGGTCTCGAAGGTCCTCGATCCCCCCCGCCTTTGGCTGTCCGCCGGCGATCCAGTAGACCTTTGGGTAGCTGGAAAGCGCCTGGCGTGCGGCGTCGCTGTTGGTGGCCTTGGAGTCGTTGATGAAGCGCACCCGGCCCACCTGCCCCACCGTCTCCATGCGGTGCGCCAGGCCCGGGAAGCTCATCAGGCCCTCGGCCGCGTCTTCGGGGGAAATTCCGATGCCGCGCACCGCGGCGTAGGCGGCCGCCGCGTTCTGCCAATTGTGCCGCCCCGGCAGCGAGCGGGCCCGCAGCAGGTCGGCGACCTCCGCGGCGCGTTCGCCGGTGGCGTCGTAGAGCAGGCCCTGCAACGCATAGACGCCGCGTCCCATCGCCTTGCTGGCCGAAATCGGCACGATCGAGCGTCGGTTCGCCGCGGTGATCTCGGTGCAGATCCGCTGCCCCCAGGGATCGTCCACGCCGATCACGGCGGTGTCGCCCTTGCCCTGGTTGAGCAGGATGCGGCGCTTGGCGGCGACATAGCCCTCCATGTCGCCATGGCGGTCCAGGTGGTCGGGGGAGATGTTGAGGATCACCGCGGCGTCCGCCTTCAGGCTCGACGTCAGGTCGAGCTGGTAGGAGCTGAGCTCCAGCACGTAGACCGAGCCGCCGTGCATGTCGTCGAGGCCCAGCACGCCATAGCCGATGTTGCCGCCGACCCGGGTGTCGCGCCCGGCCACGCGACAGATGTGTCCGATCAGGGCCGTGGTGGTGGACTTCCCGTTGGTGCCGGTGACCGCCACGACCTTCGGGCGGCGATGCTCGGGCGCCTCGTTCACGGTGCGCGCGAACAGTTCCACGTCGCCCAGGATCTCCACGCCCGCCGCCTTGGCCCGCTCCACAGTCCAGTGCGGCTTCGGATGGGTCAGCGGCACCCCCGGCGACAGCATCACCGCGGCGTAGCCCGACCAGTCGGCCTTGCTCAGGTCCTCGACCGGCAACCCTTCCGCGGCGGCGGCGTCCAGGGCCTCGGCCTTTTCGTCCCACACGGCCACGTCCGCCCCGCCGGCCAGGAGCGCGCGCGCGGCGGCCAGGCCCGTACGGGCCAGGCCGAACACGGCCACCTTCCTGCCTTCGAAACCGCGGACGGGGATCATGGTAGGGGTCCGGTCTCCTAGCGCAGCTTCAGGGTGGACAGCCCAATCAGGGCCAGCACCACGGCGATGATCCAGAAGCGGATCACCACGGTGGATTCGGACCAGCCGAGCTTTTCGAAGTGGTGGTGGATCGGCGCCATGCGGAAGACCCGCTTGCCGGTCAGCTTGAACGAGATGACCTGGATCATCACCGACAGGGTTTCGAGCACGAAGAGCCCGCCGATCACGGCCAGCACGATCTCATGCTTGGTGGCGACCGCCGTCGTCCCGATGGCGCCGCCCAGCGCCAGCGAGCCGGTGTCGCCCATGAAGATCTTCGCCGGCGGGGCGTTGTACCAGAGGAAGCCCAGGCCGGCCCCGATCATCGCCCCGCAGAACACCGCGATCTCGCCAACGCCGGGGACGAAGTGGAGCTGCAGGTACTGGGAGAAGACGAAGTTGCCGACCAGATAGGCGATCAGGCCGAAGGCGGAAGCGGCGATCATCACCGGCACGATGGCCAGGCCGTCGAGGCCGTCTGTGAAGTTCACCGCATTGGCCGCACCGCAGACGATGAAGGCCCCGAAGGCGAGATAGAACCAGCCGAGGTTCAGCAGAAGCTGTTTAAAGATCGGGAAGGCCACCGAGGTCGGCAGCTCCGGCGTCTCGGGCGAGCGGCCCCCGTAGTTGATCATCAGCCAGACCGCCATGACCGCCACGAGGATTTCGAGGACCAGGCGGAACTTGCCGGAGATCCCCTCGGTCGTCTGCTTCGTCACCTTGGCGTAGTCGTCCAGGAACCCCAGGATGCCGTACGACGCCGTGACCAGCAGCACCGCCCAGACGTAGACGCTGCGCAGGTCCGCCCAGAGCAAGGTGCCTATCAGGAGGCCCGCCAGGATCATCACGCCGCCCATGGTGGGCGTGCCGGCCTTCTCCACCACGTGGCGCTGGATGCCGTCGGTGCGGATCGGCTGGCCCTTGCCCTGCTTGGCCTGCATGAACCGGATGAAGCGCGAGCCGAGGGCCACGACCACCACCATCGCGGTGAGGATCGCCATGCCGGTGCGGAAGGTCTGGTAGCGCAGCAGGTTCAGGACCGGGACGTGGCCGCCGGCCGAGACCTGCTCGTAGAGCCAGTAGAGCATCAGGCGTCCCCCTCCGACGCGGCGTCCAGGGCGCGCAGGGCGGCGGCGATCGCGCCGGCCCGGGAACCGTTGGAACCTTTCACCATCACCACGTCGCCAGGCTCTACGGCCTGGGCGACTTGCGGCGCGAGATCGGCCGCAGATTCCGCGTAGCCGCCGCGCCGAGTCGGAGGAAGAGCATCCCACAAGGACTTCATCAGCGGGCCGGCGCAGAAAACCAGATCCACCCGGGCGGATTGTATTGGTTCCACAAGGTCGGAGTGGAATTTCGGACCGCCGTCGCCCAGTTCCAGCATGTCGGTCAGCGCGACGATACGCCGCCCTGAAACGACGCGGGCGCCAAGCGAGGCGATGGCCGCGGCCATCGAGATCGGATTGGCGTTGTAGCTCTCGTCCACCAGGGTGAAAGCCCCGGCCCGCGTGCGGACGCTCGCCTCCGCGCCGCGGCCTTCCAGGGGCTCGAAGTCCGCCAGCGCCGCCAGGCCGTCGTCCAGGGGCAGGCCCAGGGCCTCCAGCATCAGGATGACGGCCAGGCTGTTCGGGCCCCAGTGAACGCCCGTCTGCAGGATGGGAAAAGAAATCGTCCGGCCGTGCAGGCGGGCGCTGACGATCGCCCGCGCGCCCTCGACGCTGAAACCGGTGAGTTGGGCGTCGGCCGCCGCATCGGCTCCGAACGCACGGACCTCGCCGCCGGCCGCGATCGCTGCGGCCCTCAAGTCGCCGAACCAGGTGTTGTCGGCGTTCAGCACGGCGATCCCGCGCGGCTCCAGCCCCGCGAAGATCTCCGCCTTGGCGCGCGCCACGCCGGCCTCGCCGTCCGGGAAGTTTTCGACGTGCACCGGCCCCACCGTGGTGATCGCCACGGCGTGCGGCCGCACCATCCGCGACAGGGGCGCGATCTCGTCGGCATGGTTCATGCCGATCTCGAACACCGCGCGCGCCGTATCCCGCGGCATCCGCGCCAGCGTCAGCGGCACGCCGATGTGATTGTTGTACGACTTGACCGACGAATGCGCCCGCCCGCCCCGCATCAGGCCGGCCCGGATCGCCTGGGTCACGCTGGTCTTGCCGACGGAGCCGGTCACCGCGCCACGCCGCGTCTGTGGCGCCCGTTCGCGAGCGGCGAGGCCCAGTCGTTCCAGCGCCGGCAACGCCTCATCCACCAGCACGGCCGACCCCTCGACCGGCCGTACCGCCAGCACGCCCGCAGCCCCTTTGGCGAAGGCCTGGCCAACGAACTCGTGCCCGTCGCGCACGCCCGCCAGGGCGACGAACAGGTCGCCGGGTTCCAGTGTGCGGGTGTCGATCGACACCCCCGTGGCCGCGAACGGCGCGCCCGCGAGGCGGCCGCCGGTCGCCGCGGCGATCTCTGCGGAAGTCCAGAGGGGCTCAGCCATCGGCGCGCCCCAGAGCCGCGAACGTCTCTTCGACGTCGTCGAACGGATGGACCACGCCCGCGACCGTCTGGCCCTGTTCATGGCCCTTGCCGGCCACCACCAGTACGTCGCCCTCGGCCAACATCGCCGCCGCGGCGCGGATCGCGGCGCGGCGGTCGCCGATTTCGGTCAGGCTGGCCGCGCCCGCCCGCACCTCGGCGCGGATCGCGGCGGGATCCTCGCTGCGGGGATTGTCGTCGGTGACAATGGCCACGTCCGCCAGCTCGCCGGCGACGCGGCCCATGATCGGCCGCTTGGTCCGATCGCGGTCGCCGCCGGCCCCGAACACCACGATCAGCCGACCGCGCACGTGCGGGCGCAGCGCCTTCAGCACCGTCTCCAGCCCATCCGGCGTGTGGGCGTAGTCCACATAGGCTTCGCCGCCGTTCACGCCGGCCCCGACCCTTTGCAACCGCCCGGGCGCGCCCTCGAGGGTTTCCAGCGCCGCCAGGATGTCGTCGCGCTTCACGTCCGCGGCCAGGCAAAGCCCCGCGGCCACCAGCGCGTTGGAGGCCTGGAACCCCCCCGCCAGCGGCAGGCGCACCTCGTGGGTCGCTCCGTCCAGCGCCACCTTCAGGATCTGGCCTTCGGGCGTCGGTTTGCGCGCGACGAGCCGGATCCCCTGCCCCGCCTCGCCGACCGAGACTATCGACTGGCCCGCGGAGACCGCAGCCGCGGCGAAGGCCGGATAGCTGTCGGAATCGGCGTTGAGCACCGCCGTGGCCCCGCGCGGCAGCAAGGTCTCGAACAGCCGCAGCTTGGCCGCCCGATAGACCCCCATGGTCCCGTGATAATCGAGATGGTCCTGCGTCAGGTTGAGGAACCCCGCCGCCGTCAGGCTCACCCCATCCAGCCGCCGCTGGTCGACGCCGTGCGACGAGGCCTCCAACGCCAGGTGCGTGACGTCCTTGGCCGCCAGCCGCGCCAGCAGTTCGGCCACGTCCGCGGCGTCCGGCGTCGTCAGGCCGGGCGGCGTGACCTGCTCCTCTTCGCCCTGTCCGGCGGGGGGCGAAATCCTCACGCCCAGCGTACCCATGCTGGCCGCCTTCAGCCCCGCATGACTGAAGATCTGGCGGCAGAAGCCCGCGACCGAGGTCTTGCCGTTGGTGCCGGTCACGGCGACGCAGGTCTTCGGCTGGCGCCCATGGAATGCGGCCGCGGCCAGGGCGTAGGCGCGTCGCGGATCCGGGGTGACGATCACCGGGACGCCCAATTCGGCGAATGGCCGCCCACCCAGCACCGCCACCGCGCCGGCCGAGACCGCGCCGGGAGCGAAAGCCCCGCCATCCGCTTTCGAACCCGGCAGCGCCGCGAACAGGAAGCCCGGCGCCACCTTGCGGCTGTCGGCCGTCACGCCCGCAATCACCGGATCCACGTCCAGGTCGCGCCGCACCAGCTCTGACAGCCGCAGGCTCATCAGTGGTCGTCCCCGTTCATCAGGGCGGGCGCTAGGTCGTTCGGATCGGCGCTCGGGGCGTCGGCGCGGCGCGCGACGCCCAGGAACGGTGCGATGCGTCCGATCACCCTTCCGGCCGCCGGCGCAGCCGCCCAGCCGCCGGTGGCGAAGCCGAAGCTTTCGGCGTTGCCCTTGGGCTCATCCATCAGCACGAGCACGAAATAGCGGTCGGCCGAGGCCGGTCCGTCGGTAGGGAACACCGCCGCGAACGACGAGACCAGGGTGGTCTGGGCGTAGCGGCCATCGACGACCTTCTGCGCGGAACCGGTCTTGCCGCCCACCCGCAACCCCGGCGCGTCGGCCTTGCCGCCGGTGCCATGGACCACGTTCAGGCGCATGAGCTGCAGCATCGCCTGGGAGGTTGTCTCGGAAACCACGCGCGTCCCCTCGGGACGGGCGCCGGGCTTCATGGGCTTGATGGTCAGCGGCACATAGGTCCCGCCGTTGAGGATCGCGCCCATCCCCGCCGCCAACGCCAAGGGCGTGATCGAGATCGCCTGGCCGAACGAGCTGGAGGCGACGGCGTTGTCGTTCCATTGCCGGGGCAGGATCGGCCTGGCGCTCTCCTGCATCTCGATCGGTGCGGCGTCGAACAGACCGAACTTCTTGAAGTAGCGCGTAAGCGTCGGCCCCCCCGCCTGCAGCGCCATCTTGGTGGTGCCGATGTTCGACGAGTGGATGAAGATCTCCGACACCGACATGACGGCGTTGGCGCCGTGGTAGTCGTGGATCACCTGTCCGCCGATCCGCACCGGCGTGGCGACGTCGAAGGTCGAACCCAGGTTCACCGAGCCGGAATCCAGGCCCATGGCGGTGGTGAACACCTTGAAGGTCGAGCCCATTTCGTAGACCTGGGTCCCGACCCGGTTCAGCAGGGCCTCGGGCGGCGCCTTGCCGGCCGTGTTCGGGTCGAAGTTGGGATAGCTCACCATCCCCAGGATCTCGCCGGTGTGCACGTTCGTCACGATGCCGACGGCGCCCTTGGCCTGGAAGGCCTGGGCGGCCTTGATCACTTCGTCTTCCAACGCCGCCTGCACGCGCAGGTCGACGGAAAGCGCCTGCGGCTCGTGCTTCGCGGCGCCCGCGCGGACGGCGTCGTCGAAGGCGAACTCCGCTCCGGCCAGGCCTGCGCCGCCGCTGTCGGAGAAGCCGATCAGGTGCGAGGCGGTCGTGCCTAGCGGGTAGACCCGCCGCTCTTCCGGCTCGAAGGTCAGGCCAGGCAGGCCGAAGTCGTGGATGCGGTCCCGGTCGGCCGGCGTCAGGCCTCCGAACAGGAACGTCCGGCGATTGCCGCGCAGCGCCTTCTCGATGCGCTTGGCTTCCAGCCCCGGCAGGGCCGCATGCAGCGCCCGCCGGGTCTCGGCGACGTCCCACACCTCGCGCGGATCGACATAGAGGCCGTAGTGCAGCAGGTCGGCGGCCAGCATGGCCCCGTTGCGGTCGACGAGATCGGCGCGCGCCGAGCCGTCCGCCAGGGCGTAGGCGCTGTCCTTGTCCGCATTGTTGAACAGCGCCGCCCGGGTCGCACCCAGGCCCAGCAGCAGGAAGCCGGCCGCAAACAGCGCCAGGACAAAGAAGATCCGGATGCGGGTGTCGTCCTCGGCGCGGCCCCGCGCCCGGGCGCGCTCGAAAGCGTGCTCGACGCCCCAGACCCGGGCGACCAGCCAGCGCCACCCGGGCGCGGCGGTGAAGGCGTTGAGGCCCAGGCTCAACGCGGCGTCTCCCGCTTGGCCAGGCCCGCGAGATCGTCGGCGGCCGCTTCCCGCGTCACCGGGATCGGCGCCAGCCCGAGGTAGGCGGTGGACAGCCGCTCGATGCGGGCGGGTTGTTCCAGGAAGGCCACCTCGGCGTGCAGCAGCCGGATGCGCTCCCGCTCCATGTCGATCTGCCGCGACACCTTGGCGATCTCCGCCCGCTCGCGGCCGGCGACCGTCTTGGCCAGGTAGACGCCCAGGATGATCGAAGCCAGGAGTCCCATGGCGACGATGTCGACGAGACGGAAGCCGCGAACACGTCGATCGATCAAACTCATGCCGCATCCCTCCAGACGGGGGCCGAGGTACGCACCGCCGCGCGCAGCTTCGCTGACCGGGAGCGAGGATTGGCCGCCATTTCAGACGGCTGGGGCGCTCTTGCGCCGTTGAACAGAAGCTCGAAGCTCGGGGCAGCCGCGGCGACCGCGATCGGCGGAAGATGGCGCGAACCGCCCGGCGCGCGTCCGGCGCGGACCGTCAGGAACGCCTTGACGATGCGGTCCTCCAGCGAATGAAACGTGACCACGGCCAGCCGCCCGCCGGCCTTCAGCGCCTGCTCGGCCGCCACCAGCCCGCTCTCCAGCTCGCCCAGTTCGTCGTTGACGGCGATCCGAAGCGCCTGGAACGCCCGGGTCGCCGGATGCACCTTGGCGCCGCGGCGTCCGCCCAGCGCCTGCTCGATGAATTCGGCCAGTTCGACCGTGCGGGTGAACGGCTGCTCGGCCCGACGGCGGGCGATCGCCCCGGCGATCCGCCGCGACTTCCGCTCCTCGCCGTACACGAACAGGATCCGCGCCAGCTCGGCGGGCTCCTCCTCGTTCACTAGGTCTGCGGCGGTTCGCCCGCTCTGGCCCATCCGCATGTCCAGCGGCCCGTCGCGCATGAAGGAAAAGCCGCGGTCCGCCTCGTCGAGCTGCATCGACGAGACGCCGAGGTCCAGGGCCACCCCGTCCACCGCGCCAGTTCCGACGACGCGCTCCATTTCGGAGAACGGCGCCTCGACCAGTCGAAATCGGTCGGACTCCAGGCCGTCGGCGAAGGTCCGGGCGGTGGGGTCGCGATCAAAGGCGATAACCGCCGCGCCGCTCGCCAGGAAGGCGCGCGTATAGCCGCCGGCCCCGAAGGTGCCGTCGACGATCGTCTTGCCGGGCCCCGGCGCCAGCGCGTCCACCACTTCGTCGCGCAGGACTGGAACATGGGCGGCGGTCATTCGGCGGCTCCCGCGCGGGCGGACCTCTGGCGCGCGCGCAGCTCGGCCATGCCCTCGCGGGCGAACTCGCGTTGCGCCGACCGATGCGCCTGGAACGTCTCACGGTTCCAGATCTGGAACCGCTCCCCCATGCCAACCACCGTCACCCAATCCGTCAGCCCGAACATGTCGCACAGACCTTCTGGGAGGGTGATCCGGCCCGCCGTGTCAAACGATAGGCGCGACATGCCGCCGAGCACCGACGTTTCCAGCGCCGTTCTCAGCGGATCGCCGAACTCCAGCTCTTCGATGACGCCCACATAGCGGTCGAACAGCGGCTTGCCGCCCGCCTCGATGCAGTCCG